>Ga0224748_10762_pt1 | contig 10389 bp, 10 predicted proteins | sample LIM_F_Water_Neg_FD_182074 | JGI IMG/M metagenome (GOLD analysis project Ga0224748, IMG submission 182074) | Enriched cells from gastrointestinal tract of the lab mouse from Pacific Northwest National Laboratory (PNNL), Richland, Washington... | ecosystem: Host-associated > Mammals > Digestive...
CTAAAGTTTTCTATCACTCTTTTAATCAATGCAGACTTTCCAGACCCCGCCTCTCCATCTACAATCAAAATCTGATTATCCGAAACAAGAAAACTTTCAATATCTAACATATTATGGTCTAAAATAATCTCATTCTCTTTGTAAACCATACTTGTATTAATATTTCCAAATAAATCTGCCTTGTGTTTATCAAGATTTTCACAACATGACTGCACAGCAGAATCTGTCTGAAAAAATACATTCCTGCAGATGGTAAGCCGACTATCCTGCATAAGCTGCGCTTCCATATTACTTCTTACACGCCACTCAATTTTTATATTAAGATTTTGTGCTGCCTTTTCTACATTAATTTTGTAGGATGGTTCTATCATATCTTTTTTTGAACTTGGAGAAAACTCGCTACTTATATAAAAATATAGCGTCGTAATTCCAGGATACGATCTTGCAGCCCCCTCTACAGCTTCTTTCAAATCTTTTTCTTTACCGGACATGGAAACACTATCTGCATAATATTTTGCTTGAAAACCCATAAGTTGCTCATCCACTTGAATAGGGTTTGTTTCTATGTGGGGCTGATTAAAATAACGAAAAATACCATTTTTCTGGTTAAATTCATAACAAAACAAACAGTAGGCAAGATTCTCAAATGCCCTCTGTGGATTATTTGAGTATTTATATTCAAATGCTTTCCAATCTACAGATGTTTCTGGCATCATAAAATCCCTCCTTAAATATATAAATAAATTCCCCGCCGCAGGTAACAAAACAATCATTTCTTCTTCACTTAGATTATTTGTAACTCGCTACGGGAAATGAAACTTAAAAAGGCTTATTATTTTCTTGTATCCCCACACCCCACATCAACCACTGCCAAAACCTCAAAATATTTTTTTGTCCTCTTATTCCGATTCCCCTCTTCATCTTCTACAAACACAAAATGCTTATAAAACTGCTTAAAATAAAGGATTTCTAGATATGTTTCCTTTGTATTCCCACCACACATTCTGTATGTGTTGTCACTAACATAGGAACACACATCTTTTACCTCGTCTACGATATGGGAACACAATTCTTTGGCTTTATCGCTCACACTCTTAGACTTGTCGAAACGCTCTTTTGCCTTTCCAATTTCATTTTTAAACCCTGTTTTATATATGAAAGTGATTTTATAGGGATCTTTGTTTCCATCTTCATCATAGCCACCGACTATGACTTTTTCAATTATGCTCTCAAATATTCCTCTGTCAAATTCCTCCAATACACCATTTTTTGATAATGCCTTTTTAAAATCTGCCACTCGCTGCTTTAAAGAAACTTCATCATCCATTTGTTGCTCTAAAATCTTTAAATTGGCTTTTATATCTGATAGTTTTCTCTCATAACCTACATCTGTTTCTTCATAAATATCTTGTGCAACAATTCCTTCGAGATAATTTTCCAACAATCTTTTTCTTTTAGCTTGAAGATTATCCGCACTCTTTTGTAGCTTTATGAGTTTATCTCTTATGGAATCTTCACTCAAAGTCTTTTCTACTCTGGAAATAAATTCTTCCAGTACATCCTTGTTATCTGCACACAGCATTTTATACGATTCGATAAATGCTTCCTCTATTACTTGTTCCGGTATTCCCTTGCTATCCGGACAAAATCTTTTTCCGTCCTTTGTAGATTTAACGCATTGCCAAATCGTCTTTTTATATTTAGAACTGCTATGCCATCTTCGCCTTGATAAATTTGCTCCACAAAACCCACATTCCAACAGACAGCTAAATGCATATTGTCTGCTATATTTCTCTCGTTTCCCCGGAGTAACCGACTTCCTTCCTCCATTTCTCCGCTCTCTAATCTCTTGCGCCCTAGCAAAAGTTTCGGCTGAAACAATGGGTTCATGGTGGTCTTTGATATAAAACCTATCTTCTTCTCCAAGATTTTCTAATCTTCTTTTTGAAATCGGATCAACGGTAAACGTTTTTCCTAATAGTATATCGCCTTTATATTTCTCGTTATTGATAATTCCCATTACACTGGAAGATGTCCAACTGTTACCTCTTATCGTTGTAATCCCCTGTTCATTTAGTTCTCTGGCAATCATTGAGCTTCCCGCACCAGCAACATACCTGTCAAATATATACCTTACAACTTCTGCGCCTTCTTCATTTATGGAAATTGATTTTGTTGCAACATCATAATCATATCCTAAACACCCCTGAAATCCGACCAATTCTCCACGCTTCATCTTCATTTTCAATCCCTTTTTTACATATGCCGAGGTATTCTCTACCTCTTGCTGTGCAACAGAGCTTAAAATTGTCATTAAAAATTCGCCGTCTTTCAATGTATTTATCTTTTCAACCTCAAAATAAACTGCGATTTTTCTTTCTTTTAACATCCTGACATATTTCAAGGTATCCAATGTATTTCTTGCAAATCGAGGTAAGCTCTTGGCAATAACCATATCAATCTTACCATCCATACAGTCTTGAATCAGACGCTGGAAATCTTCTCTTTTATCAACTTTCGTTCCTGTAATCGCTTTATCCGCATATACGCCCGCAAATACCCACTGCTCATTATTCTGTATCAATTCGGTATAATGCTTGACCATCGAATTATAACTTTTAATCTGATCCTCATCATCCGTACTGACACGACAATATGCGGCAACTCTCAAGCGGTCTACTTTTCGGACTTTGGAAGATTCATCAAATGGATTGTTTGCCTTTATAATTTCTACTTCCATATCTTCCTCCTTTTTGTGTTCCTATCGTAGTGTTCGCTTTTATTATAATGCAATACAGTTCATAAGTCAAGCTGTAATGTTGGACACTATCCCATAATCCCGCATTAGCTTTTTTTGAATCTGCTCATACTCCAACTCATTTATTAGCTTCAGATTTAATAGTTGTTTTAGCATAGATAATTGAATGCTATATCTTAATATCTTCTTTCCTTCCATAAGCAATCATCCTTTCGTAAATTTCCAAATATCCTCCTATTTCTTTGCACAGCCTTATCTGCTAATAAATAAGCAGAATACGCTTCTCCCCATTTATTAGCAGATAAAAACTGCAATACAGGTGGCAGCTCATTACACTGCCCACATCGGTCTTGCACCGTCATTTTATTGACCGGATTGCAGACTGCTCCGCAATCCGGAAGTATCATTATTACAGATATGCTTCATCGCCCCATGTAACTGCTACATATTTTGCCCGATCTCACTCGCTCCTTACCTTTGCTTCAATGTACTGTTTCAACATTTCCTCACGTTCACCCCGTCATAAGACAGGGCAGGTACGTCATGGCGCATCTGCTTAGTGGCTCTGCATATCCTCACGTCCTGTATGCAATACAGTATTCAATTTTCAAGGTACACCGCTGATAATCAGCTATGGAAAAGGGCAGATAGCCGCCCTTTATACCGCTTCAAACGCCAGTATCTTCGTAATCAGCTTTGTTTCAAGCCTCCGGCGCAGCGTTTCATCAACACAGAAATGCAGCCGCCCGCCCTCGTCATACATCTTCCGGGTGGACAGGGTAATTATGTATCCCTCATAATGCTTCAGGACTGTGTTGATTGCCATTACATCGCCTTCTGATGCTGCCTTTATGATATGGAAAGGCAGCAAATTCTTTTCTTCGCTATTCTTACATCTCTTTTTCATCTGCTTTTTCCTCCATAATCTTTCTCAAAATCTCAAGTGAGCGTGTCCGGTGTTCGTGGATCGTACTGCGTACAAGGTTCATTTCCCTTGCTATATCCGCATCGCTCATTTCCAGAAAATACGAAAGCAGTATTACATTCCGCTTCCGTTCTGAAAGTGCCTGCAACGCTTCCGCAATCAGGGTGTCTTTCACTTCAATGTCATATCCATGTACTGTGAAATGACTGTTTTCCACTCCATACTCATCCATAACAAACAACTGGTTCAGCTCCTTTTCAGACAGTTCAGAAAACATGGCTTCATGCTCCCTGCGGTAATCCATGTGCCGGTAGTAGTTAATCGCTTCACCTTTCAGCGACATCTGGCACAGACGGTCAAAGCGATGCCTGATTGTCAGTTCATCATGGCAAGAAGGTTTCTTCATACGAGTTCACCTCCTCCCCCGTTGTGACGTGACAAAGGCATACGCCTTTTCCCTTTCCGTTGTATCTGCCAAATGGCGGTAGGCTGATGTTCGGGTGGGAGTAAAAATTTTTGAAAAAATTTTTTGTATATAAAAAACGCCCGAACAGGCAAAATGCCCATTGGACGTTATTCATATCTAATATTCTGTTTTCTCCACAAGCTACGAGTGCGTATAGTTCACTCTCTAAGGTATATTCTGCTTCACTTCCAGTAAAGCGCCTTATAAAAGAACCTTCCCACGCCAATAGCCGGACAGGTTCCCGAAGTCAAAAAAATATCCCTCAGACCGTTCAGAACACATAAATTCCCCTAAACGTACCCAAAGGATAAAATCCACGCAAAAAACCTCTGGATACTGCGTTTTTTTATATGCAATATCCAAAGTCATTCTATTTCATTGTGTGCATTATGCCCCTCTGATAAAGTGAAATATTAGTGCATTTCAAAAGTAAAATGTGCAATATACACTATACATGGAGGTGCATATATGGCAAGAAAAAAGAAAATTGACAAGGAAATGGGATTTCGTCTGAAACAGGCTAGAACTGAACAAAAACTGACCTATGAAGAACTGGCGGAAAAATCCGGCGTTTCCTCACGCTATATCAAGGAAATCGAAAATCATGGAAACGTGCCAAGCCTTGAAAAGCTAGGGCAGCTCATACGAGCCTTACATATTTCCGCCGATCCGTTTTTTTATCCAACTGTCCCGGCAGACAACCTCGACTACCAGCGGCTGTTGGTTTATCTGTCACAATGTACAGAGGAACAGATTACAACAATCCTCGCTATTGTGGAAGCCTATCTTCGGACATACAAACATCCCAAAGAATAGAATATCCCCAATATCTGTATTTTTTCGTGAATATTTCTGGATTTTTCTGAACTATACAAATAAGGTGGCTTGCCTTCTGTCCTGCCAGCCACCTCTTTGTCTATCTGCTGAATTTTTTAAGAAGCTCTTTGATACGCATACGTTTCTTTACAATGCCCAATCCATCAAGAACCTGTATGCTGTCCACAAATCCCTGATAATACGCCCGCTGTTCCTCTTTGTAATGGGCATGATCCACTGCATCCATATAGTCCTCCAGAAACTCCCTGTCCTCCTTCGGCAGCTTGGAAAGATATGCTTCAAATACCTTTTGCTTCTTTTTCAATTCCCGGCTGGCTGCTTTTGCTTCTTCTGTCTGGACAGAATATTCCCTGTCCTCTGCTTCGCTGCGTAATTCTTCAAAGACACCTGCCAATGTTTCAAAAACTTCATTCATGTTTGTTTCCACCTTTCTCTGCTAGAAATAATATTGCATTTTACAGGCAGCATTATCAAGCCTGACATTTATTTTCACAAGATAATTTCCCTATCACTTCATCTTTAGAAGTATATTATCAACATTATTTCGTAAAATCAATGATAACAGACTTCATCTTTAGAAAGTTGGTGATAGGATATTAAAATCTATTGGAATAAAGAAAACAACTCCAAAAACCTGATTGGACAAAGGGTTATGGAATTGCGGACGGAAAAAAAGCTGTCACAGAAAGCTCTTGCAGAACAGCTCCAGCTTGCCGGGTATGAATTTAGCGACCTGACTGTTTTACGGATAGAAAAAGGAACAAGGTTTGTTCCGGATTATGAGGTTGTAGCTCTGGCAGAGTTTTTTCATGTATCCTGTGAATACCTCTTAGGCGTACAGGACAAAAAATAAGCAGCAATCTGTTGTCATATCACAGACTGCTGCTTAAATTTTTGTTAAACCGATAGCCAATTCCCCATACGGTCTGTATGTAAAGCGGCTTGCCCGGATCATCCTCTATTTTTTCTCTTATATGGCGGATATGGCTCATAACAATGTTATAATCACCAGAATACGGTTCCTGCCAGACAATATCATATATCTGTTCTTTACTGTATATTCTGCCGGGGCTATTGGCTAATAGATATAAAATCTCAAACTCAATATGAGTAAGTCCAATGTCAATGTTATTTATCGTCACATTTCTCTTTTCTGCATCAATTTTCAACGATCCTATATGAAATAAAGTCGCTTTCCCAAGTATATCCGAACAATCATAATGGAAATCATCATGTATATTATGCAGTATTCTTTCGCAAGCATCTTCTTCATTATCATCGAATGATAAAATAATAATCTTTCCCATTTACACCGCTTCTTTCTTATACCGTACCTCTCCAATCATCTCAAACCATACAATGCTATTACAATACATACATTTATTCCAATCACAATAATATGCTTTTTCCATGTCAGACTTAAATATCCAACAAATTCCCGGATAAAAGCATTTAGCGTAAAATACCATTTTGTTTTTGCACCAAAACCCACACATTTTATGTCCTGCCGCTTTGCCAATATTAGCGCCCTGAACATATGATAAGCAGTTGTGACAACAATAATCTGCGGATTCTGTTTATTCATCAGTTCCCTTGAAAACCGCAGGTTCTCCTCTGTGGACACAGATTTTTGTTCCAAAATGATTTTTTCCGTACTTACTCCTTTATCAATCGCATAATCTGCCATAGCTTTACTTTCTGGAATATCCTCTCCTGAACCTTGTCCGCCAGACATGATCAGTACAGCATTTGGATTATAGCACAACAATTCTATTCCTTTTTCAATTCGTGCTGCAAGTAACGGAGTAACCCTGCTTCCAATAATTCCTGCCCCCAGTACAATAATGTAATCTACGTTTCTTTTCTTTTTTAAGTGAAGAAGATTGAGCACTGCGGAAAGTGAATACACTGCCAGCAACAATAATATATATACTGCTATGAAACTAATAATTTTATAGAGCATTGTACCCAATGTATTCTTACCCAAATTTCCAATTACTGGAAAGACGACAAGATAGATACATAAGAGAACAGAAAACAATATCGACAATAAATTTGTCGGTTTTATTCCTTCATGTCTAATAACCCTTACTCCTTCTATAAAAAACACAAGAATCAGAATTGTTGGAAACAAAACAACACTACCCACTGCCAAAATACACATAACAATCAGTATTCCAATCACTAAATCATGCGCTGCCAACCATTCTGAACATTGGTATAAGACAAATAACAGAAATACCGACAGACATATCATCATAATCGAAAATGAAGCTCCGCTCCACAATGTTCTGGAATCATGCAGCATAATCCCCACAAACAGACAGACTGAAATAACAAATAAAAGAAACGCAAACTGCCACACAACAGCCCCCTCATCCTTCAAAAAAAGTATTCTTCTGCTACACAACGGTTTTTCCTTTTTCCGTCGTGCAGCAGATTTTCATAATTTATTAGTATTATAATTCATTGATAGTTGCCGTAATCGGCATATTTCTGATCCGCTTTGCGGGTGCATATACCGCTAACGCAGCAGAAGCAATATCGAATATAAGAATAATAGCAATTAAAACAATCGGCAAACTCCACTGGCTTCCAAAAAACCGTGTAACCAATTTCACATACAAAAAGCGGCTTAGAGCAATTCCTATACCACTGCCAACTATAAGCCCAGAGATAGCGTAAGTAAAGGCTTCCGCACCAATCATCCGGGTAAGCTGTTCCCCATCCATACCAACCGCCCTCATAGCTCCATACTGCTTTATCCGGGCAGTTACACTCATGGAAATGCTGTTGATAATGTTAAACAGCGTAATCATGGCAATGATTGCCATAAAACTATACAGCAGAAATTTTACAGCCAGATAAGTATTGGCATTTTCCTGATTACTCTGACGCTGATCAGCAAAAATAACATTGCTTTCCGTAAGACTGTTGATTTGCTTTACTGTTTCATCCGTAGCCTTGCTGCTTAATTGTATTCCAATCGTACTGTAATTCTGTTCCCCTGTCAGCCGGGCAAAGGTTTCCTGTGAACAAATCACGCTATATTCGCTGGAATACAGCCCGCTGGATATGCCACATGCAACTTCAACCTCCTGTCCCGCTATCTGAATCGTGTCTCCAACTTTTATCGGATTATCTTTATTCAAAACAGTCATAACCTTGTCACTGTCTCCATAGATTTCTGACAAATCTCCCTGCACAAGACTGTCCTCTGCACAGTCAAGCAGATACTGGCTATATGACGTTATATTTACATGGTCAATGTCCTGCCGCGAAGAATTAACTGAGACATTCTCCATGTAGGAAGCGCCCCAAATATGCTCTACACCTGCAATTCCACTAATAGCATCACCCAGACTCTGTTCCAGTACACGCTCATTTGCATAGCCGGTGAGGGTAATATCCGGCTGCCATGAACGCATTGTGGGAAGCAGCTCATGCGCAAAATCCAACCCTACTGAAATGCAAAGAAACAGTATAATGCTGAGTGAAAAACTGGCTGTCAACAAAAACCAGTTTTTCTTAGATGCTGTTGCGTGGTGAATGCCCAATGTCCTTTCAACCTTTCTGATCTTCCGTTTTGTTGCATGGCGTACAGAAAGTGCCGTATCCGCATTTCCGGAAACCGCTGCCATCGGAGAAACCTTAGATGCATGTTTCGCAGGTGACTGCGCCGCCAGCAAGACAGTTACAATACCAACCATCGCACCGCTGATTACTCCAACAGGGCTGAGGGCAAATACCGGCATAGCGGCAAATTCACCACCAATCCCATAGCGGAGCAATGCACAAATGCCCCATTCGATTGCCGTACCTATGATTAACCCAACAGGCACAGCCGTTTTGCACCAATTTAACGCTTCCAGCCGTACATACCGGATAATCTGCTGACGGCTTGCACCAATACAGCGCATCATTCCAAAGAATTTTGTCCGTTGTGCTACATTGCTGTTCATACTGCCGGAAATCATCAGTACGCCAGCCAATAATACCAAAACGAACAAGACTGCCGCTATTCCGTAAATATTATGCATGGATTCATTGCTGCTTTGTCCGGCGAGCCCCATAATTGCCGTATTTTCCGAAATATCCTCCTCCGGCAAATGATACTGCTGTCTGATTTCCGCAATAATACTGGATGCCTTTGACACATCCTGAAACCGGATGTAGCAAACTGGGTTGATTGGGATATTGTTTTGTTCCATAATTGAAATATATGCATCCCGTGTCATATAGGCAGCAACCAGATATGTCTGATCCTGATAATACTCTGCATCATCCGAACCAAAACCGCATACCGTAAAATCCGTATTCCCCGAAGGTGTCTTTACTGTCACAGAATCGCCAATCTTTACATCCAACGCAAGTTTCGCATTGGAACTAAGCATAATATCATTGTCACTCTGCGGCAGACTGCCTTCTTCAAGGGCATTCACAAGCTCTGCCAGATAAATACTGTCGGTACCGTATAATGCAACTTTTTTCTCTCCGATATAGTAAGGCTGCTCTGCATCTGCATTAAATATTTCCGACCAGCCGACAGCGGCAACATCTGGACGCTGGCTGATCTCTTCTGCTGTGTCCTGAGAAATATTTTCCAACTGGATATGCCAGTTTCCATGCTTCTGCTTAAGCCCCTCACTTTGATTCCGAATGAACATATCTGCCACACTGAAAATCGCAGTTACAAGCAATACAGAAATGATAATGCAGAAAATCGTCATACGGTTCTGCCGTTTCCGCACCTTCCCCGAAATAGTCACAAGGCTTAAATAACTTTTCATTCCCTGCACCTCCCTAAATCAGTAAGTTCTCCGTCTGACACCTGCAGGATACGGTCTGCTGTCTGCGCAATACTGCGGCTATGTGTAATCATAATGATTGTCTGCTCATATTTCTTTGACGCTTCTTTTAGCAGCGCAATCACTTCACTGGTATTCTGCGAATCTAAATTTCCCGTCGGCTCATCTGCAAGTATTAGAGCCGGGCGGCTAAACAAAGCACGACCAATCGCCACCCTCTGCTGCTGCCCGCCGGATAACTGGCTGGGTAAATGATTCCGACGCTCCTTCAAATTTAATATATCCAGTAAATCCTCCAAATATTTTCTGTTTGGCTTCTGGTAATCCAAAAGTATCGGAAAGATTATATTCTGTTCCACTGTCAGTTCGGGAACAAGGTTAAATGCCTGAAAGATAAATCCAATATTCCGGCGTCGGAACACAGTAAGATGCCTTTCTTTCATAGAAAACGTATCTTTTCCGTCAATCATCACTTTGCCGGAAGTAGGTACATCCAATGCGCCCAACATATTAAGCAGTGTACTTTTGCCAGAACCGGATTCTCCTACTACCGCAACAAACTCTCCTTTCGGAACTGAAAAACTGACATTTTTTA
>Ga0224748_10763_pt1 | contig 10389 bp, 7 predicted proteins | sample LIM_F_Water_Neg_FD_182074 | JGI IMG/M metagenome (GOLD analysis project Ga0224748, IMG submission 182074) | Enriched cells from gastrointestinal tract of the lab mouse from Pacific Northwest National Laboratory (PNNL), Richland, Washington... | ecosystem: Host-associated > Mammals > Digestive...
TGAGCGGAGTTGAAGCCGGAGACCATCGTCTCCGTGACCTTCACCGTTTGTGTGCTTCCGTCGGAATAGGCCGCTTCAATCGTAAGGCCGGAGACGTCCAGGGCCTCGCCCACCTGATAGGCGGTCTTGTGCCCGGTGCTGTTGACGGAAATGGAGCCGAGCACAGGGGCTCCGGGACCGGGGTCCGGCTCTCCGCCGCCGCTTTTCGTAACGGTGAGCTTGGCGTCCTTGAGAAGCGCCTTTCCTCCAGCCGTATGCTCTTTGGGCACGATGATCCGGATGGTATAATCGCCCGGGTTACAGGATTTATCGGTGGAAACGTTGAGATAATTCCCGGAGATATCCATGGAGAAATAGCAGAAAGCATCGCTGTAAATGTACTTGTAATAAGTGTACCCGTCGATTATTTCCTCTTCCCGTTTGGCGGATTTGTCATTAATAGTGATGTTCAGGGGAATGAAGTCCAGATACACAGGAACTCCGTTTGCGCTTTCGACGGTTAGGGGAAACTCGGCTTCGCCGCCCGCTTCCACGGTCTGCTCCGTTTCGTCGAAGAAGAAGTCCTTCACAAGGTCCCCGTCCCCACCGGAGGAGTCCTCCACAGCCGTCCAATTGCCGTTGGCATCACGTTCCAGCCTTACTCCGGGCTTGAGGCTGTGGGGCAGAAGCTGGAAGTCAGCGCCGCTGGAGGCCGGGGTTTGGATATAGGTGTGGCCCACAGTGGGTTGAGAAGTGGAGTTGGTATTGGAATAGTCTGTTCCGCCGATGGCTACCTTAGCCGAACCCTCCGCCGACCGGGCGGCGGTCATGGTTTGATCTGCGCCCATAATCAGAATGCCGCCGTCTGCGGTGAAATCATCCACCGTGAAATTGTTCAGGCTGAAAACCGTCAATTTTGCGCCGGAGGAGATGGAGAGGGACGTGTCCCCGTCCTGCCGGAAGCTGCTGCCCTGGTCCAGGGCCAGATTGCCCGAACCTACCGACAGGCTGGAGATATCGCTGTATACCTTGGTATCCTGATTCACGCCCTCGTATTCCACACGGGTTTCCGTCGCGCCCGCGCCGTCCACACCGCTCACTTTGGAGAGTTGCGTGCCGGTGATGGTGACGGTTCCGTTTACGGTGTATTTAGCGGGGTCCGGACGCGTCACTTTTTGTCCGTCCACGTTCGGCGGATTTTTCTGCTGCGCGCCTCCGGCATAGATGCGGCCCACGGCGGAGACGCCGCCGGAGAGACTCGCGCAGCCGTCTATGCGGATGACGGGATCCCCGTCAAAGGAGTTTTCCGGGCCGTCTTGATGGCCGGTGTCCGGACCCATGCCGCCCATGCAGAGACTGCCGGCGTAGATATTGCCGGTGCCTACGACATGCGCGCTCGTGCCCTGGAGACTGGTGGTTCCCTGGATTGTGACGGTGTTGGCCGTGCCGGGGCTGGGAACCGGGAATTGCTCATAATCGTTTGGCAACAAGGTGCCGCCGAAGACATTAAAGGGATAGCCCGCGGCTGTTACGCTGTCCAGTGTCAGAGCGTACCCGTTGGCGATGACCGCGTTGCGGGTGCTGGTGGTAAAATCCAACTGGGCGTTTTGAATGGTCACGTTTCCGCCCAGCAGGACGCCTCCCGCACGGAGGGTAATTATGTGGCCCTGCCCGTCAATGGTGACGTCTTTTTCAATGATCCACGGAACATCCCCGGTATTGATCAAGGCGTCCTTGGTCAGCGTGATCGTGCCGCCGCTAGGCGCGGCGGCAATGGCGGCGGGCAGATCAAAATAGTCTTCAATATCCGCCGCCAGCCCCACAGAGGGGAACAGGGAGGCGGCGATGCAGAAGGCCAATAAGGCCGCGGCCAGCCTGAAGGTTTTTTTCCTCATGAAAATTCTCCTTTTCGGTTTGTCCGGAGGGCGCTTCGCCCGCGCTTCCCGCGCCGGTTGAGGGCCGTGATTTCCTCCGCGAGTGCTGCTGGTCAACAATATATCAGAAAAAAGCCGGATTTACAAGATTTGCCTGGCGGAAATCCCAGGAAATATTAGGAAAAACGTACATGTTCCTGGAGAAACGTCCCCGACCGCCGGAGGAGGAGCGGGCACGGTTTTCGCCGCCAGGCGAAAACGGAGATGAGCGGACTTTGCGACGACGAGGTGCCGGCCCGCCGGCTGACGCCTCTCCTTGCCAACGCCCGCAAGACCGGGATCATCCAGGGCCTCGACCGCCTATTTTCGCTCCGTTCTGCAATTACGGGCATTTCATCTACCAGGACGCTCCCTGGGAGCAAACGGTACCAGGCTTTCTGTGTCCACCATTTCTACACCTCCCGCTCATGTTTTCCTTGTTCCAGCATCTTTCTCACCCCTATCCTATTTTACTGCATTTACTGAGAAAAGTCTGCCGGATGGCAGACTTTTTCGACAGGCTGAAGCCCTTCCGCAAGGGAGGGCTTGCTGATTCTTTCCGGGAGAAGCGGGGCCGCCGCCAGGCCCGCCGGGCGCATTCCCGAACCGCGAAGAGCCCCTCCGCTATTTCTTAACCTGGGACAGGTAGCGGTACACGCTGGCCTGGGAGCAGCCCAAGCCCGCGGCCACATCCTTCACGGCTCCCTTAAGCAGGAAAATCCCGCTCTCCTCCAGGGCGGCGATGATCAGCAGCCGCTCCTCGGAGGTCAGCCGTTTCGCCGGGACCCCCAGACGCTCCAGCTCGTGGGCGATGGCGTCCTGGGCCACGGCCTCGGTGGAGTTGCGGAAGGTCTCCGGCCGGGAGGCGTGTTCGCCCTCCGGCGGCTGTTCCAGGGCCTGAACGAACTGGTTCGGGTGGCAGAGGGTCAGGACCTGCTGGGCAAAGCTCTGAAAGCGGCTGTCGTCAAAGTTGATGCAGAGCATCCCGATGAGTTTCCCGTCCTCCTTAATGAACATGGTGCTGGAGCGCAGGGCGTTCCCGGCGGCGGAGACGCCGGAGTAGTGCAGGCGGTAGTCCTGCCACTCATAGCTCTCGTCCTTCAAGACGCTCAGGGCCATGTTGGTCAGCGGCGCGCCGATTTCCCGGCCGCTGATGTAGCCGTTGGCAATGGCGATAATGGAGCGGTTTTTGTCCGTCAGGTCGTGGAGGGCCACCTCATAGTCCGGGCCCAGGGCGGCGCCCAGAAATTCCGTCAGCTTCACGTACTGGCGCAGCAGGGCGTTGGTGGTATCCGGCATAGGAGCCTCCTTTCCTTCCTGCGGGGGAATTCGTTCTTTCTTTTTTCCTCATTTTAGTATTATATTCCGAAAAAGAACCTCTGTCAAAAAAATTTTTTCTCATCGTGAGAAAGATCAACCTTTCAAGGGCTATTTATATTTTCCATAAAAATTATATCAGGAAAATAGTGATTCATACAAAACGCACAAAAGGGATTGACATTTTTTAGGAGTGCTGATAAAATTACCTCACATTAAGAAGCAAATGCAGCCATTTTTGTGTCATTTGCTCCTTTGCTCCCTTCCCAGGAGCGCCCGCAAAGCCCCGTCCCTCACACCAGGTACTGTCCGCTAGGCGCCCCGTCCGGCCATGGGAAAGCCGGACCGGCGACGACCGGGGTACCTCCTGAACATCTGGCGAAAGCCACACTTTATGGAGGTAAATCAAAATGGACAAGAACATGACGCACTATCCCCTGGACGTTCCCGCTCCTCATCACTTCACCTTCGCCGTCCGCGACCTGCCCACCGTCACCGTGGAGCAGCGTGAGCGGGCCCTGAAGGCCACGCATTACAACGAGTTCGCCTTCCCCTCCGGAATGCTGACCGTGGATATGCTGTCCGACTCCGGCACCACCGCCATGACCAACCAGCAGTGGGCCACCCTCTTCCTGGGCGACGAGGCCTATGGCCGGAACACCGGCTATTATGTCCTGCTGGATACCTTCCGCGACATCTTTGAGCGGGGCGGGGAGAAGAACTGGAAGAAGTCCATCGACCTGGTGCGCACCGACTGCCGGGACGTGGAGAAGATGATGAATGAGCTGTACCTGTGCGAGTATGAGGGAGGCCTCTTCAACGGCGGCGCCGCGCAGATGGAGCGCCCCAACAGCTTTATCATCCAGCAGGGCCGGGCCGCCGAGTCCGTGCTGATGGAGATTGTGAAGAAGATTCTGGCCCAGCGCCATCCCGGCAAGGTCTTTACCATCCCCTCCAACGGCCACTTCGACACCACCGAGGGCAACATCAAGCAGATGGGCTCCATCCCCCGCAACCTCTATCACAAGGAGCTGCTGTATCAAGTTCCCGAGGGCGGCAAATACGAGAAAAACCCCTTCAAGGGCAACATGGACATCGACAAGCTGGAGCAGCTGATCCAGGGCGTCGGCCCCGAGAATGTGCCCCTGATCTTCACCTGCATCACCAATAACCCCATCTGCGGCCACCCCGTCTCCATGGGCAACATCAAGGAGATTCACCGGATTTCCCGGAAGTATGACATCCCCCTGATCTTCGACGTGGCCCGCTGGGCGGAGAACTGCTACTTCATCAAGATGAACGAGCCCGGCTATGAGGACAAATCCATCGCCGAAATCGCCACCGAGATGTTCTCCTACTGCGACGGCTTCTCCATGTCCGCCAAGAAGGACGGCCACTCCAACATGGGCGGCATGCTGGCCTTCCGGGACAAGGGCCTGTTCTGGCAGAAATTCTCCGACTTCAACGAGGACGGAAGCGTCAAGACCGACGTGGGCGTTCTGCTGAAGGTCAAGCAGATCTCCTGCTACGGCAATGACTCCTACGGCGGCATGAGCGGCCGGGATATCATGGCCCTGTCCTGCGGCCTCTATGAGAGCTGCGACTTCCGTTACATGGACGGCCGCGTGAAGCAGTGCGAGTATCTGGCCCAGGGCTTCTACAAGGCCGGGGTCAAGGGCGTGGTTCTGCCCGCCGGCGGCCACGCGGTGTACATCAACATGGACGAGTTCTTCGACGGCAAGCGGGGCCACGACACCTTCGCGGGCGAGGGCTTCTCCCTGGAGCTCATCCGCCGGTACGGCATCCGCGTCTCCGAGCTTGGCGACTACTCCATGGAGTATGACCTGAAGACCCCCGAGCAGCAGGCGGAGCTTGCCAACGTGGTGCGGTTCGCCATTGACCGCGACCGCCTGACCCAGGAGCACCTGGACTACGTCATCGCCGCCGTCAAGGCCCTCTACGAGGACCGGGAGAGCATCCCCAACATGCGCATCGTCTGGGGCCACAAGCTGCCCATGCGCCACTTCCACGCCTTCCTCGAGCCCTATCCCAACGAGGCGAAGTAAGAGAGATAATTCAGCGTAGCTGCGCCGCGCGGAGAGTGCGCAGGTTCCTGTAAGCCGACAGGCGGCGTCCGCGAAAACTGAAGTGTTCCGGCGGACGCCGCCTTTGTGTTTCCCGGCAAGTGTGTGGACACTGTTGAGAAAGAGGAGGAAATTCTTACATGAGCAATGAAACCCTGCAAACCCGCGACGGGTTTAAGAGCCAGTGGGGCTTTATTCTGGCCTGCATCGGCTCCGCCGTCGGCATGGGCAACATCTGGCGCTTCCCCATCATGGTCGCCAAGTACGGCGGCATGACCTTCCTGCTGCCCTATTTTCTGATTGTCGTCCTGGTAGGCTCCTCCGGCGTCATTGAGGAGTTCGCCCTGGGCCGCCGGGCCCAGGCGGGCCCCATCGACGCCTTCGGTTCCTGCACCGAGGCCAGATCCGGCAATAAAAAGCTGGGCCAGGCCATCGGCCTCATCCCCATTGTGGGCGCGCTGATGCTGGCCATCGGCTACACGGTGGTTATGAGCTGGATTTTCAAGTACGCGTTCATGTCCATCACCGGCGGCCTGTATGCCATGGGCACCGACATGGGCACCATCGGCGGCACCTTCGGCGGCGCGGCCCCTGAGGCCGCCACCCTGGGCGAGGCCCTGGGCATGATGCTTGGCAATGGAATCTTCGGCATCGGCAACGGCGTGTGGCTGCTCATCGGCCTGGTGGTGGCCCTGGCGATCATGGCCATGGGCGTGGCCAACGGCATCGAAGTGGCCAACAAAATCATGATGCCCGTGCTGTTCGGCCTGTTCCTCATTCTGGCCGTCTACATCGGCTTCCAGCCCGGCGCTTCCGAGGGCTACAAGTTCCTGTTCACCCTGGACCCCAAGGGCCTTTTGAGCCCTGAGGTGTGGATTTACGCCTTCGGCCAGGCCTTCTTCTCCCTCTCCGTGGCGGGCAACGGCTCCGTGATTTACGGCTCCTACCTGCCCAAGAATGAGAACATTCCGGTTTCCGCCCTGCGGGTGGCGTTCTTTGACACCGTGGCCGCCCTGCTGGCCGCCTTCGTGATCATCCCCGCCATCGGCGCTTCCGGCTTCGCCATGGGCGACATCACTCCGGGTCCCGGCCTGATGTTTGTGTATCTGGTCAACATCCTCAACGGTATGCCCGGCGGCCGGATCATCGGCGTGATCTTCTACGTGGCCGTCCTCTTCGCGGGCCTGAGCTCCATCGTCAACCTGTATGAGGCCCCCGTGGCCACCATGCAGGAGCAGTTCAAGCTGAAAAGAGGCCCCGCCGTGGCGGTTATCGGCGTCCTCGGCGCGGTGGTCGCCCTGCTGATTCAGCCGTGGACCTCCCAGTGGATGGATGTGGTTTCCATCTACATCTGCCCCCTGGGCGCGGCTCTGGCGGCCATCATGTTCTTCGTGGTGCTGCCCAAGGAGAAGGCCCTGGAGGAAGTCAACCGGGGCGCCAAGAAGCCCATCGGCGGCTGGTTCATTCCCCTGGGCTATGTGTTCATCGTTCTGTGCATCGCGGCCCTGGTGCTGGGCGTCAAGTACGGCGGCATCGGCTAAGCCCGGCCGTCTGCAAACAGCCTTCCCTCTCGCTTTGTCTTTATCCGTATGAGAAGCGCCCGCTGTCGAAAGACAGCGGGCGCTTTTTCATTGCTCTTGAATTTCGTAAGGATTGACGTAATCCGGCGGGCAGAGGCGCTCCGCGCTCCATTGGAGCATCTGCTCCAAAATGGGCCGGAAGCTCTCTCCCAGTTCCGTTAGGGAGTACTCCACCCGTGGCGGCACCTCCCCGTAGACCTCCCGGTGCAAAAAACCGTCCCGCTCCAGCTCCCGGAGCTGCTTGGTCAGGGAGGACTGGGTGATGCCGTCCAGGCGGCGCAGGAGCTGGCCGAAGCGCTGGACCTTGTAGAAGGACACATACCAGAGAATGAGGATTTTCCACTTGCCTCCCAGCACCGCCTGAAGGCTGGCCATGGGGACGCAGCGGGCCATCATATCCGGAGTCTGAAACTTGTTTCCGTCCATAGGGAATCCCTCCATTGGTGCAAAAAAGGGTACTGACGCTAAAAAAATTGCGTACTTGCGGCGCTGCGCGGCCCGGAGTAATATGGCGGCAGAATCGAACTTGAGAGGAGACGCGTTCATGCACTTTTATGGAACCATCTGGCGGCCGCCCTATGAGGCGGATTCCCTTTTGATCCAGGCCACGGCGGGCTGCACCCACCACGGCTGCAAGTTCTGCACGCTGTATGAGGACCTGCCCTTCCGCTTCCGCATGTCCCCGCTGGAGGAGATGGAGACGGACCTCCAGGAGGCCCAGCTCTGGGGCACGGACCCCATGGCCCGGCTCTCCGCCCGGCTTCAGAGCCTCCCCGGGCCCCAGGGGCCCCGGCGGGTCTTTCTGGTGGGGGCGAATCCGTTCGTGCTGCTGCCGGGGCGGCTGGAGGAAATCGCCGGGCTTATCCGGCGGTACCTTCCCACGGTGGAGAGCATCGGCTGCTTTGCCCGTGTGACGGACGTGGGGCTGAAAAGCGAAGAGGATCTGCGCCGCCTCCGGGCCCTTGGCTACGACGGGCTGACCGTGGGCGTGGAAACCGGGGATGAAGAGGCCCTGGCCTTCATGAACAAGGGGTACCGGGCCCAGGACATTGTGGAACAGGCGGCACGGCTGGACGGGGCGGGGATCTCCTACAGCTTCTTCTACCTGGCGGGCATTTCCGGCGCAGACCGGGGGACCGAGGGGGCCCTGCGGAGCGCGGAGGTCTTCAACCGGACCCGCCCTGTGCGCGTCGGGTCCTCCATGCTGACCGTCTTTCCAAATTCGGAGCTGTACCGGGAGATACAGGCGGGAAACTGGAAGGAGGAGAGCGAGCTGGAAAAGCTGGAGGAGCTGAAGGTCCTGATAGAACACCTGGATATCCCCACCCGTTTCGAGACGGACGGGGCCTCCAATCTGGTCCATGTCCGGGGAGAACTGCCCCGGGACCGGACGGCGCTGGCAGGGTATCTGGATCGCCTGATCGCCGGGGCGGACGAGGAGGCCCTCCGGGCCTACCGGGTCAATCTAAAACATCTATAAAGGGGATGCCCTTCACCACCCAGGCGTCGGGCAGGTAGCGGCCCTGGGGCATGGCGCTGCTGTTTTTCGTGATGCTCCGCCCGTTGTAGGTCATGGAGGAGCTGGACCCGCCGTCCATGTTCATGGCGGTCCAGCAGCCGTAGCGCAGCAGGATGTCCGCGCACTCCGACACGGTGGTCCCCAGGCTGTGGCCCACCCGGCGGCCGTCGATGACCAGCAGGAGCGTGGCCTTGTCCGCCGTCTGGCCGATGACCGTCCGGGGCTGGATGCCCATGCCGAAGGAGCCGTCGATGTTCTTCTCCCCGTTCAGCACGATGATGGGATAGAACTGCACCGCGTCCCGCATCCCGTCCAGGTCCAATCCCCGGCCCGCCCGGAAGTTGTCGTCGTAATCAAACCCGGCGGTCTGGTAGCGGCCCTTGAGGGCCTGGCCGGAGTACTCGCCGCCGGAGAGGACAAAGCCCATGGGCACGTTGCCCCGGCCCTTGCCCTCCGGGTCATAGAAGCCGCTGGCGTTGACGCCCAGCACGGCGCCATAGGCGTCGCAGAGCTCCGTCACCGTCTGTCCCCGGCCGGAGAGGGTATTCTTCGCTAAGATAACCTGAGAACTGTCTTTGGCAATGGCCAGCTTGCCCTGGTACCCTTCCCCGGAGACGGTGAGGATGAGGATTTTGTTCGGCACGTCGATGGCCCAGACCTTGTCCCCGGCGGTGGTGCGGACCCCTTCCAGCTTTTCCTTCTCCAGGACGGGCAGGTCCTCCCAGGTGATGGACTCCGGCAGGGTGGACAGGTCCACCTCCGGGAACAGGGCGGCAAAGTCCGCGATGGCCTGCTCCTCCAGGGTCCGGGCGGACTCTGAGGGGGGGCGGCGCTTCCGTCCCCTGGGCGATGTCGCTGGCCTCGATGAGGTTGTCCTGGAAGCGGGCCTCCACGTCCTTCATGGCCTCTTCAATGGCGGAGTCCGGCAGGAAGGCCGTAGCCAGCCACTGGTGGGTCATGGTGCCCATAGCCGTCTCAATGTACAGCGTCCGCCACTTGGCGATAAACGGGATGCCGGAGAAGGCAAACAGCAGATATAACGCCGCCAGCAGAACGACCGCGGCGGCTGCGGCGGCGGCGATCCGCCGTCCGCGCTTAGAGGGGGAACGGGTTTCTTCGTTCATAAACAGGGCCTCCGCCAGGAAAATCACGCGCTTTTATCTGGTAAGTATATCAGCCGGACAAGGCTGTTGTCAAGGCGGCGGAAAAGAGCGCGCCCCGGCGCGGAAGCCTTCCCGGTATCCTTTCGGGCCGTGAAAGTTCCGGCCGGTCGGCCGTCTTGGCGGGCCCGGTTTTAGTGGAACAGGGCCCCTCGGCGTCCAGTACAAAATTGGACTTGAATTTTTTGGGATTTTCGGCTATAATAATGAAAACAGCATTTGCGGCGTATTGTTTTCCGACGCCCCGGCGGCGGGCCGCGTAAATTTGGGAGGACCATTCGGCAGTTATATGAACACCGTTTATAGCGTCTTATCTGATTTGATTTATCTTATTTGAAAAGATCTGAACAACGTTTATGTAAAGCGCAGGAGCCGGACGGTCAGGGCCGGATCTGCGCTTTTTTCCGTATTTTTTTAGAAAGGTGGTGGCAGCTGATGAGCTGGCAGAACGAATTGAGGAACGGATACCGGACGGCGGAGGAGTTGGCGCCCATCCTGGGATGGACGCCGGAGGAAACCACCCGCTACGCCGCGGTGATCGAGCGGTATCCCATGCTGATCCCACCCTATTACCTGTCCCTGGTAGACCCCAAGGACCCGGAGGACCCCATCGGCCGGATGTGCGTCCCCTCCCTGGCGGAGCTGGACGCCGGAGGCGAAACGGACACCAGCGGCGAGGCGGACAACACCATGATGGAGGGCCTCCAGCACAAATACACCCAGACGGCCCTGCTCCTCTCCACCAACCAGTGCGCCATGTACTGCCGCCACTGCTTCCGCAAGCGGATGGTGGGCCTCACCGACGCGGAGCTGAACAAGCGGGTGGACGAGGCCGTG
>Ga0224748_10764_pt1 | contig 10368 bp, 11 predicted proteins | sample LIM_F_Water_Neg_FD_182074 | JGI IMG/M metagenome (GOLD analysis project Ga0224748, IMG submission 182074) | Enriched cells from gastrointestinal tract of the lab mouse from Pacific Northwest National Laboratory (PNNL), Richland, Washington... | ecosystem: Host-associated > Mammals > Digestive...
AGCCAAGGCCCCTGCCGAAGGGCTTTACGTGGGCTTTTTCACTGAAGCAGTTCTGGGGGCAGCGGGCGTCCAGATTCAGATATTGGCAGAGATTTGTGGTCTGGAAGGGAAAGCCGGGGTTATTGGTGAGGACGCCTACATAATCGTCATACAGAAAAAGTCCCTCTCTGGTATTTTCCAGAACCACGGAAAAGTTCCGATCGGCGATATGCCAGTGAAGAGGGGAGAGGGGGAGGTGTTCGCTGAAGGGAATGGCGATCAGATGGGTATTTTTCACAAGCGCTCTGACTTCCTTGATGCAGGAGCACTTCCCCAGGATCCAGTGAACAAGCTCAAAGGGGGAAACATTTATCTTATCCGGGTCTTCCTTTGGGGAATAGTAGGCATTGTCCGGAAAATTCAGGCCTGCAATACAAAGCCCTTTTTCATTTACAGCCTCCGCGTAGAGGGGGAAGCCTTCCGAGAGGACGGCCATTCCCATCATGGCATAATGATGCTTTAAGGGGGCTGTTTTGCGAAAGAAAAGAGGAAAATTCCGCGGGGTTACGACAATACTTCCGTTTAGCTCATATTCCAAATCCATATTGCGGCCAAAGTAAAAATCATTTGTCTTCATTGCGATGCTGGTACACATAGTTATCCTCATTTCTGCACGGCCTGTGCGCATATCATATTTATTTATATTATTTCCAAAACAGTGAAAATGTTTCGGAAATTTATTTATTTCCGGAGTCTTCGTAGATTTTGCGGTAAGCCTCCTGCCGTGCAGATGAGAAAATAAGGGAAAGCCGTTTTGTCACCTTTGGGTCTAACAGCCGCGGGGTTAAAAGGGGAGAAAACCTTCTGCCCTCCAGAGAGACGGCGGTGGCTACCGCTTCCTCAAAGGTCATTTCCACCCCGGTAAAGAGCCGGTTCGTATACATCACGTTATCAAACCAGTCCATCAGCCCGATCACGTCAACCATTTGTCTTTCGGCGCATTCCAGGCGATGGTAGGAAGCCGGATAGCCGCGGGAGCCGTCATACCAGGAATGGTGCCCATGTGCAATTTCTGCAAAACGGCAGGTAGAGGGGCGCATGGCCAGATGGCTTTTGCCTACCACGGTATGCAGATGTGCAATTTCATATTCGTTTTCGAACCACTGCCGTCCGGACTGAGAGTAGAGGCTTAAAAAGTTAAGCTTTCCTGTGTCATGAAAAATACCGCACTCCATGGCATAATCCTGAATTGCCTGCCGTTTTGCCTCCGGGTTGTCGATTCCGTGAATGAAGTCAATATCTTCAAAAAAGTCGTTCTCTTCCTTATAAATGATTTCGCATAAGGCCACAGCCGCCTTACCCACCACGTAAGAATGTATGTAGGTGTCCGGAGCAAAGCGGATCAGGAGTTTTAGGATAAAATCTTTGTAGGAGATGCTGTCTTTTGTCTCCAGAAAGGTGGCGGAGAGCTGGCGCAGATAAAAAAACAGAGTTTCATTGCCTGACGCTTCGGGAAAGATTTCCACATAGTCCAGAATTTTCTGATAAAAATTTTCGATATAGGCTTTCCGCCCGGGAATTTTTTCGGGATATTCTGTCAGATACTGACAGTAGAAGGCCGGCAGCGAAATAAGGCCATACATACTCTCAAGGCCGAAATCAAGAGGATCTACGGTATTCATCAAAGACTCCATCCGGGTCAGAAGTTCGTCCAGATTATACAGGCCGCAATAATAGTTTATGGCATGATAAGAAAAAGCGAACCGGACAGGGGGACGCTGGTTTTGGTCGGCCGCCTCCTGAAGCCTCTGCTGGTAAACGATATAGGCAGACTCCATCACATCGGCAATATCCTGGGCCGACATGAGATTATCCTTACTGTGGGAAATGTTGGCCGTCATCTGCTGGTGGGTCATAGCGATATATCTCTCCCAGGGAAGGTCGGGCTCCTTTTCCTGATAATGCTTATCCTGCAGAATCTGCAGAGTCTGCTTGGTCAGATGAATTTTTTCATTAGGATATTTGAATTGTCCCAAGGAACGGTTGGCAAGAGAGCGCAGAATATACCCCCGGGTCTGAGAGTCCTCGATTTCGTCATAATATTTCAGATAAGCCGCGGCCTCAATAAAGCACAGGCGCATCTGGGAGGTATACTTTTCAATCTCTGACAGATCCAGTCCTACCAGCTTGGCACATAAATTGTTGCGTCCGATTCCGAGCCAGTAAAGCTCTTCAATCACATGAGCCCGGTCCCTTTTCATCCGGGCATGGCTGAGCAGAGCCTGATGGATCTGACAAAACAGCCCTACATCCAGCTCGTTGCGCCCGCTCAGCAGTCTGCCGGCAAATTCCTGAAGCTCGCTGCAGACTTTGTCCCCAGCCGCAAAAAGATGATCCAGAACAGGGAACAGGTTGTTCCGCAGCAGCTCCATGTTGCGTTTGGAGAGCTGCTGTGCCCGCTCTCTGTTTTCGAGAAGCTCTTTAAGATACTCTTCAAAAGAAAGTCCCCTGGGCTTCTGCCTTGCGGTAAGTGTTGAAATCTCTTTTAAGTTGGCAATATATTCATCCTGATAAGGCTGCATCCTCGCTCCTGTCTGCACTGCTGAAATACTTTCTCATGATCTCCTGAAGGTGTTCAAAGTCCACAGGCTTTGATACATGCTCATTCATTCCGGCTTCCCGGGAAAGGCGTATATCTTCTACAAAGGCGTTGGCAGTCATGGCTATGATTCCAATGGACTTTGCGTCCCTGCGATGCAATTGGCGAATGCGTCTGGTGGCTTCGTAGCCGTTCATGACCGGCATCTGTACATCCATAAAGACCAAGTCAAAATAGCCCTCCGGCGAAGCTTCAAAGAGCTCCACTGCCTGGGCGCCGTTCCCAGCCACTTCCACCGCTGCCCCGGTAGTGGACAAAAGCTCCATGGCAATTTCCTGATTGAGTTCATTGTCTTCTACCAACAGGATACGGTATTGACTGTAATCTTCATTTGACAGCAGATCCTCATCTTTTTCCTTTTGGTTTTTGTTCAAAAGGCCTGAAAGAGTATCCATAAGCCTGGTTCTAAACAGGGGGCAGGGGACAAAGGCGTCTACTCCGGCCCGCCTGGCGCGGAATTCTATTTGGGCCCAATCCTCCTCGGAAAGCAACAGGATGGGAATCGATTCCCCGGCGAGCTGACGGACATGGGAGGCCAGCTCCAGGATGGGCATATCGCTCAGCTCCTGGCCGATAAAGACTGCGCAGGGCATATGATCTTCGTACTCCGCCTCGGTCAGCCAGGTTACGGCCTCCATTCCGCTCCTGAAGTGAAGCGGGCGCAAACCGGAAGCGTTCAGGCAGTCTGTGATTGCAGCCGCTCTCTCATCGCTGTCTTCCGCTACAAGGACAACCTGTCCCTGGGGAACGCTGAGGGATTTTTTGGCGCTCTGATCAATGGAAACAGGAAGCTCCACTTTGAAGCAGCTTCCCACATTTTGGGTGCTGGTAACGTGTATCTCCCCATCCATACGGTCTATAATTTTTTTGACAATGGCCATGCCCAGTCCGGTGCCCTCGATTTGGCTGGTAGCCTCATTGTGAACCCGCTCGAAAGGAAGGAATATTTTTTCCAGAAATTCAGGGCTCATGCCCATTCCGTTGTCCTCACACGTGAAATCCAGCCATACGGACTTGCCTTTCAGATTTTCCGTATCCGGTAAATGCTGGCCGAACCATACCTTTATGTGACCCTCTGCCGCAGTATACTTGACTGCGTTTCCGATGATATTGACCAGAATCTGCCGCAGGTGGAGAGGATCCCCGATTAAGTTTTCCTCATAAATCTGCCCGATTTCCAGTTGAAGAGTCTGATTTTTCTGGGCAGCCTGAGGGCGTATGATTACAAAAATATCATGAACCAGATCAGGCAGGGAAAAGGATTCTTCATTTAAGGTAAGACGGCCGCTGTCAATACGGGACATATCGAGCACATCATTTACAAGGCTCATGAGATGAGAGGAGGCGGTCTGTATCTTCAAAAGACAGTCATGCACCCGGGGTTTTTCATCAATATGAGACAGTCCGATGGAGGTCATGCCCATGATCGCGTTCATAGGAGTACGAATATCATGGGACATATTGGATAAAAAGGAGCTTTTGGCTTCATTTGCAGCCTCTGCATTATGCAAGGCCTCTCTCAGGGCAGCATTTTCCCCCTCCAGCTCTGCAATCCGCCTTTCGGCCTCTGTTATGTTTTTTATATCGCTGCTGTTTCCCATAATATAAGTAAACCTTTCTGTATCTAATAACTAATCGCGCATCAGCGTGCTTCATTATAACATATTTCCTTTAAGAATTGCAATCTGGTGAATATACTTCAATATGCCTGCACGCATCAGGCTGCTTTTCTGCCGGGTTTACCGGCGGAGCGTCTATTTCAATTTCCTTGTTGACATATTGGAATTATGATACTTTTCATCATCCGTCACCTCTCTTCCCAGCCATGCAGGAGGGAGAAAGGCCCGGGCCGACTCCATGTCAGGAAATTCCACTTCAGCCAGCGCCAGCGGCGCAAAGGGCGGGTCAAACAGATCCAGTTCGATCTTCAGCTCAAAAGACGGCTTCGGTTTGGCAGAGGATAAATAGCTGTCTGAAAAAGCGGGCTCTGATATAGGAAGCAAATATCTTTTTTTGGAGATAATATTGCCGTCTGCCTTGGAACGCAGATGAAGATAAGCTTCTTTATTTAAGGGGAGATTGTATTCTTCACGGACCATCAGCCCCTTTCCCTTGTAGGTCAGATAATAGTCCTCATCCTGCCTGCGGATGCGTACTACAGGGTTGGTACACAGGTAGGCCTGTTCAATATGAAGACACTGGTATGAAGAAAGGTTCTCGGGCAGCAGGCTGACCAGAAATTTGCGTTCTATTTCCATAGAAATATTCATTCCTTTCCTTATATGTCGCAAGGAGGGACCGGGCGTAATTTGCCGTAAGGAGGGATCCGGCGCAGCCGGGAGGATGTCCTACGACTTGGCCCGGGGTGCCCCTGCGACCTGCGCACGCATCGGCGTGCTTCATTTGCAGTTATATGAATGATGACACAAACAGTATAACTTTTCTTAATAAAGTTTACAAATCATTTATTGGTAATTCAATACAAATGATGGTAAAATAAATGTAGTCTTAGGACAAAAATTTTTGCCGCGAAAGCGGCGGTGAACAGAAAGGCATGGGGACAGCGATGAGTAAAGTATGTGTATTTTTCGGTACTGGTTTTGAGGAGATAGAGGCGCTTACGGTGGTGGATATTCTGCGCAGACAGGGGATTGAAACGAAAATGGTTTCCGTCATGAACGAAAAGGCCGTGATGGGCTCCCACCAGATTGAGGTGATGACGGACTGCCTGATTGGAGACGTGGATTTTGCAGGGGAGGAGGTGCTGGTGCTCCCCGGCGGCCTGGCAGGGACTAAGAATTTAGAGGCATGTGAAATGCTGATGGCGCAGGTGGATGCTTTTGCGGCAGCAGGGAAAACAGTATGCGCGATCTGCGCGGCACCTTCCATTTTGGGACACAGGGGGCTTTTGAAGGGGAAAAAGGCAATCGCTTATCCCGGGTTTGAGGAGCAGCTTGAGGGCGCAGAGATTGTCTGTGAGCCGGCTGTGCGGGACGGCAATATTATAACCGGACGGGGGATGGGATGCTCGATTCCCTTTGCTCTGGAAATTCTTGCCGCTTTGGCAGACAGACAGGCGGCGGATGCCATGGCAGAAAAAATTGTATACATGAGATAAGCGGAGAAGGATAGAGATGAACATATTATTTTTTTTGACGCCGAAAAGCGAGGTGGCGCATGTTTATGATACGGACACACTACGTCAGGTATTGGAAAAAATGGAAAATCACAGATATGCGGCAGTTCCGGTGATCCGGAAAAAGGACGGGTGTTATATCGGTACTCTGACAGAGGGTGATATTCTCTGGTACATAAAGGAACACGGCGACTTATCCCTGCGTAAGGCGGAGGAAGTTTCTATGACAGCGGTCCGCCGGAATTTTGACAATGAGCCGGTGGATGTGGATGTCAATATGGAAGACTTAATGAATAAAGCCATGAATCAGAATTTTGTCCCGGTGATTGATGACCGGAAACGCTTTATCGGGATCATTACCCGCAAGGATTTGATCCAGTATCTGTGCAGAAAGCTGGTGACGGTCCAGTTAGAAGCCGGCGGAATGAGTATAGGATAGTTTTTTGCGGTGAGGCGTTTCAGGCGCAGCTTAGGCGGAGCGTATATCTGCAGAAAGCTGCAGAAATGGAGAGACATGTTTAATCAGTTGACACAAAAAGACATTGAAGCCATGGAGGCTGAAATCGAAGAGCGGAAGCTGGTCATCCGTCCCAGGCTTTTGGAGGCGGTGAAGGAAGCCAGAGCACATGGAGATTTGAGCGAAAACTTTGAGTACTATGCGGCGAAGCGGGAAAAGAATAAAAATGAAAGCCGTATCCGCTTTTTAGAAAAAATGATTAAGACCGCAGAAGTGATTTCTGATTCCTCAGAGGAAGACGAAGTAGGCATGAATAAAACGGTGGAAGTGGAATTTGAGGAGGACGGCACTTCTCAAAAGCTTAAGATTGTAACCACCATGCGTGGAAATTCCTTAGAAGGCCTTGTGAGCGTGGAATCTCCCATAGGGAAAGCGCTTATGGGACACAAAGCGGGAGATCGGGTTTATGTGCAGGTCAATGCGCAGTATGGCTACTATTTAAAGGTCAAATCGGTGGAAGTCTCCGAAAATGAGGAGGAGGCTAAGCTCAGAAGCTTTTGATTTACACAAGGATTTTTGCAAAGCCGGCCGGGTGATCTGAATACGGAAAAACTTACCAAAATATTTTCGCCAACACCGTTAATACTATGATCAAGATAAGTGATAAAGAAACAGCTTTGAACGGAGAGAAATCGCAAAGATAAATCTTCAGGATAAGCGAATTTCTGAAAGCGCTTATCTTGAAGCATGACTGCAAGAGCAGTCAAATAAGATAACGGAGGTGAAAAAGATGGCTAGCAGCAAATCTAATAGAGTAGAAGTTCCTGAAGCTAAGGCAGCTATGGATCGTTTCAAAACTGAGGTTGCTTCTGAGCTTGGTGTTAACTTGAAAGAGGGCTACAACGGCGATTTAACATCCAAGGAAGCTGGTTCTATCGGCGGCGAGATGGTTCGTAGAATGATCAAGAAGCAAGAAGAAGAGATGAAATAACAATCTCTCGAGATGAAATAACACATCTCTCAGGATGAAATAAGAAACTGAAAAGAATGGCCCGTCTGCGGTATGCAGGCGGGCTGTTTTTGAGCATAAGGATGTCTGGCGAAGCCTGACATCCGTTGTTTTGGATTAGCGACGCCCGGTATCCTTTGTTTAGAGAAGCTTTGAGACCTGAATGGTCAGCTCTTTATAAATACATACAGGAATAGGTTCTTCAAAAGGATACTGATCGGTTCGCTTTTCGGATTCAAAGTCATACACATTGACCGTCCGGGTGGCAGGGTTGATGATCCAGTACTCCCTTACTCCGGCGGTACGGTATTTGAAAAGCTTTATCCCATAATCTAGCGAACTCGTGCTTGGCGAAGCAATTTCAATGATCCAGTCCGGCGCACCGTTACAGCCCTTTTCATTCAGCTTTCCCTTATCACAAATCACCGAAATATCCGGCTCAACATAGTTTCGATTATCATCATTCAGAAATACTGCAAAAGGAGCGGGATAAATATCGCAGTTTCCGCCGTTGGACTTGATATATTGTCCGATAGATTGAGTCAATTCGGATATTAACTTTTGATGGATTCTGACAGGCGGGGCCATATTATAAATTTTTCCGTCGATCAGTTCCGCTCTTTGGCCTTCCGGAAGTGAATAAATATCCTCAATTGTGTAAGTTTTTTCCTGGCGTAATGCCATGCTGCCAACTCCTTTCCCGTGAACTGCCTTACGGCGGGCGTATCTCATTATAGCATGCAAAAGATAAAGAACACAAGGAAAAGCCAAGGCGGATAGAAATCATTTCAATTTAATTCGATAAATATAAAATTAATATTGACATAAAATAATGATGAATATATAATTAAAACATACAAAACAAAACGATATAAATAAACATGAAACCTGCAGAATTTGAAAGATGCAGAGAAGGAGGGAAAATGGAGATACGTGATTTTTTTGAACAGAAAATTTCTGCCTGTGAGCTTGCACGGAAACGGCTGCAGGAGGAAGGCTACAGTGACGAAGCGGATTTTGAGAAGATAAAGGCGAATGTTTATGACATTTTTAACAGGGTATGGTCGGCAGCTATAAAGCAGTACGGGGCTGATCAGCCAGAAGCATGGGATTTCCTGAAAGAAAAGTTGGAACAGATACCCTCGTCCTGGGCGGCGGCCTATGAGAGGGCGAAGCAGCACGATGATGTCAAAGCTATGCATATCGAGAGCATCAAGCTTTCTGTGGCAGAGGATATTAAAGAAAATATGGTTAAGATGGAGGAGGAACCAAAATGACAGAGAATGAAGCGATCATACTTTTTAAGTGTCTTTCGGATAAATCCCGGCTGCATCTTCTCAAAGCGCTGGCTATGGAGGATATGTATGTGGAGCGCCTGGCAGAGCGCCTTGACCTGTCCGCCTCCACCGTATCTTTTCATTTGAAGAAGCTTACGGAGGCAGGGCTGGTGACGTCCTACAAGACACAGTACTATACCATGTACTCGATTCAGACCAGCCTGCTCCAAACCAGCATTCTTGATCTGATCAAAGAAAAGCCGGACGATGCGGCCATCCAGGAGGAGCGGGAGGCGAAATACCGCAAACGGGTGGTGGACGCCTTTTTCAAATACGGAAAGCTGAAATCCATTCCCGCCCAGCGAAAGAAGGAGCGTATCATCCTGGAGGTTATTGTGGATGCCTTTGAGTTTGACAGGAAATACACCGAGCGGGAGGTCAATATTATTATTGCCGATTTCTATGATGATTTCTGTACCCTCCGCCGGGATATGATTTCGGAAAATCTCCTGGAGCGGTCAGGAAACCTATATTGGCGGGTGAAAGGGGATTAATCCCCTTTTTCCAGGTATTTTCTGAGGGGAATCCAGACGAGATAAGCAAGAAGGCTTCCGGTCAGGGCTGTGATGAGCTGGGTCAGGGAAAAGGTGATCCTTGCGGTGGCAAGCACTCCGGGCAGAGCCTCGGGTTTCGGAAGTCTTGCGGCGATATTGCTTCCGAAGGAGGGAAGCAGGATGAGTACAATTACCGCCCCCATAAATGCGGCTTTCAGAACGGAGCCCAAGATCAGACCCGTGATCAGCCTTTGAGAAGCGCTGCCTTTGCTTGTGTTGCTTTTGCCGGAGACGCTCTTTTTTGTATAGAAAAACTGCACACATACCGCGAGGATAATATTTCCGCCCATAATAACAGGAAACATGAGGGGAATGGCGGCCATAATGGGTGAGCCGGAAATAAAGAATGCGCTGACAGGGGCGATGACGCCGATCAAAATCCCGCTCCACAGCCCTACGGCCAGTACTGCAAGAATGATGGTGGTATTGACAATAGGGCCGGTAAGATATACCGAAAGATTTTTAAAGAACTGGCTGGCTATGCAGACGGCCAATAGCAGACCGGTCTGAACGAGCCCTCTGGTAGTGAATTTCATTATGCCTTAAGACCTCCTTTGGATGAAAAATTTTTACCTTTTACAGTATAAGAGGAAAAGGGGAAAAACGCAAGGAGGGATGGGCGAGTCACAAAGGGATTTTCAAGGGGGCTCTGGCTCTGCACCGTATCTGGAAATATGGATTCCCGATGAAGGGAAAGATATTGTGCTGGAAAAGTGAGTGGCCGCCGCTTAACCCAACAATCCCTTAACAATGATCTCCGCACATTCCGCCGCGCTGTGCAGACTCGTATCTATCCTCAAACTGTACGCAATGTCTTTGGCCATCAATTCCTGCTGCTCCTCCGATTGGCTTTCGTACCTGTCCCCACGGATCAAATTTCTTTTCCTGCACAGATCCAGAGGGCAGTATACTTCAACCAAATCCAGGGGATTGTTTTTCAGAATTTCCAACAACTGCAAATAATGCGGCGTGAGCTCTTCCCTTTCCACTAAGATTCCGTCGATCAGCACATTTTTACCCAGATCGGAATAAAGTCTCGCAGTGTGGTACATCATGATGATTACTTCGCTGAGATATTTCCAGTAGTTTTCACGCAAATATTTTTCTCCAACCATTTCCTGAAACAAATCATTGGCTACGACATAAAAGAATACGTCGTCACGCTCCTGAATGGCTTCGACGATTGATGTTTTCCCTGCACTGGTTACTCCGTTTAAAAAGATAATCCGTCCTTTTT
>Ga0224748_10765_pt1 | contig 10367 bp, 10 predicted proteins | sample LIM_F_Water_Neg_FD_182074 | JGI IMG/M metagenome (GOLD analysis project Ga0224748, IMG submission 182074) | Enriched cells from gastrointestinal tract of the lab mouse from Pacific Northwest National Laboratory (PNNL), Richland, Washington... | ecosystem: Host-associated > Mammals > Digestive...
GAAGAAGCGGATAAAAAGGAAAAACCCCGGTGGATAGAATATGCCAAGGCGGTCTTTGTCAGTCTGATCGCATTTTTCGGGGCGGCATTCACCATAATGACCTTTAATGAAGATGTCAGTGTGAGTTCTGTCTTCGATAAGGTCTACCGAATGATCATGGGGACGGGCAAGCAGGGTGGATCTATCCTCGAGATCAGCTACGCTGTCGGTCTCCCGGCAGGAATCATGATCTTCTATAATCATTTCCGCCGAAAGAAGATTAAGAACGATCCGACGCCGATCCAGGTAGAGATGCGAAACTATGAGGAACAGGTAAATAAGGCGCTGATATCTACCGCTTCCAGGGAGGGCCATACCATTGATGTTAATTAAACAGATTCTTCTCTGCTTCATCGGCCTCTGCAGCGGGCTCACAGTGGCAGCGGGAGTATTTTCCTTTATAACAATGCTGGGTATCGTTCCCCGGCTGGCTGCCAGAACAAATACGGCGAAGCACATTATCTGTTATGAAAATGCCATCATATTGGGGGGAACCCTGGGCAATATATGGATCCTGTTCCAGCTGCCGGCCCAGCTCTCTGTCGTGATGGTTATAGCATTTGGCGTATTTTCGGGTATCTTCGTGGGATGCCTCTACATGGCTCTGGCGGAGACACTGCGCGTTCTGCCCATTATGGTGAACCGCATACAGCTAAAGGAAGGATTCCCCATAATTGTGGCAGCCATTGGTGCCGGAAAACTCACCGGCACGTTATTTCAGTATTTCTTTCATTAAAAGCGAGGTGTTTTAATATGGATAAAAATAAGGTGAACATCAAGGAAGTGATCAAAGAGGATGCTCCAGAGAGACGGGATCAGAAGTACAATGAGTATGTAAAGGAGAACACGCCGAAGAAGAGCTGGTTTATCAATCTGTGCAAGGCATATATAATAGGCGGGCTGATCTGTACCTTCGGTCAGCTTCTTACAAATCTCTACCAGATGTCAGGGATGGATAAAGAGTCCTCTTCCCTGTACACCACTCTTTCCCTTATTTTCCTCAGTGTCCTGTTCACCGGCCTGAACCTGTACCAGAAACTGGCGAACTTCGCCGGGGCAGGAACTCTTGTGCCCATCACCGGGTTTGCCAATTCCGTGGCGGCTCCTGCTATTGAATTCAAGGAAGAGGGCTGGGTATTCGGCGTCGGGGCAAGAATCTTTCAGATTTCCGGACCAGTCATCCTCTATGGGGTTTTCTGCAGCTGGATCCTTGGTATGCTCTACTGGATTGGGAAAATGGTGGGCTGGTGCGGCTGATGCACCTAGCGGCATGAAAACAGGATCCGCCCCGATGTGGAAATGCTTTACACCCGTGACATATATTGATATAATTTAGGTGTTAATGAATATTGCATACAGCCGGATGCCGCTGTCAGTTCATGACGGCGGCATCCGGCTGTTAAGAATGAGGGGTAATACATATGGTTCTGGCTCTAATCGCTTTAGTGGATCTGCCGGAGGAACGGGGGAAGGCCGAGGGCCTGTACAAAAAATATAACGATCTGATGTATACGACGGCATATAAAATTCTTAAAAATCGCGAGGACGCGGAGGATGCCGTTTTTCATGCATGGGAGAAAATAATTTGTCATATGGATAAGCTCTCGGACATAGACTGCCCGGCGGCAAAGAGCTTTGTTATTATCGTGACAGAGCGTACTGCCATTGATCTATATCGGAAGAGGAGACGGAGAAGAGAGGTGGAGGTGCCTATTGCGGAATGTGAATCCTCTCCCTATTTTATAACAAAGGATCAGAGACTGGAGGAGGTTGAATTTTTTGATATCTTTCGCAGTCTTGCAAAGAAATACAGTGAAGTGATGATCCTGTACTACATAAATCAGTTTACAGCCAGGGAGATTGCTGAACTTCTTGGATTATCTGAGGCGGCAGTGCTGCAGAGACTGCACAGGGGGAGGCGCAGGTTGAGAAGGGAGATGGAGACATATGGAAGAAAATGAAATAAAGGAATTACTTCAGATATATATGGAGGAGGAAATGAAACGGATCCCGTCGATGGACACAGCGGCGGGCCAGCATGAGTTTTCACCAAGATTCAGACGCAGGATCAGGAAATTAATGTGGTCAGAGAAATACTTCGGCAGGAAAATATATACCGGATATCTGGTTCGACGGGCGGCTGTGGTGATAATTGTGATCCTGAGTATTCTGACAGTTACAGAGGTAAGTGCCAGAATATTCGGATTTCATCCTTGGAAATATATTGCTGACTTTGACGAAGAGGCAAAGATGGACCAGAGGGACTATCTTGCGCCGGATGAAAAGGTTTATTCTGCTAATGATTTAAGGAAAGTCACACGGGAATTTCCAGAATATGTTCCGCAGGGGTTTGTCCTTGGAAAGAATGAAGCTGACAATTATGGCCTCTTTCTGGAATGGCACGATGCAGAGGGTGCATCAATATCCTATCACCGGCTGGAGATAAGCAGTTCAATGTCCATCCTTACAGATGGGGAGTATGATCAGAAAGAAACGATCTCAATCGCCGGCTATGAGGGGGATTATTGTGTCAAGGGGAAACAGTCCTGGGTGCAGTGGGACGATGTCACATATTTCCACCGGATGGATGCTGCAAATATGGAGAGTACGGCAGAAGAATTGATTCGGATGGCGGAGAGCCTGTATGAAAAATAGTCAAATGTTATAAATTAACAAATTTTTGTCATAAATACTTGTTTTCCTTCGTTGTAATTTATAAAGGGAGTAAAGGGGGAGGTGCCGGGTTTTTTGTGTATATGGGGGAATTGAAAAAAATTACAAGGAAGAAAGGAAGGATAAGTATGAGGATGAAGCGATATTTTGCTGCTATGTTAGCAGTCATTATAGTTCTTTCAATGTTTAATATTGGGCGGAAAGCAAACAGTCAGGTAATAAAGGCAAAAGAAAGAACAGAGGATTTTGTAGTAATGTCAACAGGGGATATAGACCTTGAATATATGACAAAGGAATTTAATGATTCAGAACAAACTGTAAACAATGATAATTTAGTGGTTTGTGAGATGACCGAATCGGATGCAGAAAGATTGAGAAAAAAAGACGATGGGATTATTGTTGAGAAAGACATTGAGATATTTGCATCTTCAAAGGCTGTGAATAAACATAGAAGGGTAAGGACAGAAAAAGAGTGGAACATGAAGGCGATACACGCAGAAAAGACTAATCAAAAAGATACAGGGGAGAACATTAAGATCGCTGTAATTGATTCAGGTGTGGATGATTATAATGACATTGTATTAGCCGGAAGTGTTAATTTTTTACCTGGAGAAGAAAACGTGTCACCATTGTATGTAGATGTTACAGGACATGGCTCTAGCGTGGCAGGTATTATAGGAGCGCAGGATAACGGAGAAGGCATTACTGGTATTGTGCCGGAAGCAGAACTATATTCGGCAAAGGTGTTTGACAAGGAGAATTGTTCTACTATAAGTCGGGTTATTGATGCTATTTACTGGGCAATTGAACAAAAGGTCAACATAATTAATATGAGTTTTGGCACCGTACAGGACTCACCAGCCTTACACCGGGCAATACAGGATGCTGAAAAAAGTGGAATTTTGCTTATTGCAGCTGCGGGAAATGGAGAACTGGTTGAATATCCGGCAGCTTACAAAGAAGTTATGGCAGTTGGTTCAGTAAATGCCGACGGAGAGATTAGCGACTGCAGTGCAGGAGGGGATGAAATTGAAATTGTTGCACCAGGTGAGCAGATTTGTTCGACAGGCGCATTTGGAGGTGTTGTAATAACAGCTGGAACAAGTATGTCTGCTCCGCATATTACGGGAGTCGCTGCAAAACTATGGGGAAAGGACAAATCGGTTTCTGCAGAGTTTATCCGGCAGCTTATCAATGTGAGTGCAAACCAGTTTACAAAAACATCTGAATGTGGCAATGGTTTAGTTGATTATTCATATGCAGAAAAAATATATGATGAGTTTAAAAGTACATACGACGAAGGAGAGACATTGAATAAAAACCAGTCAGATATAGAGCCCAATGAAAAAGATATTCTATCTTTTGGCGAAGTGGATTATGTCGAAGGAAGATGGTCAGGAGATGCGCATAAAGCTGGCATTGTGAACTCCAGTTTGACAAAAGCAGAAATTAATGTAATTAAACAAGGCACCATTTATCCGGATCAATGTTCTGCAATGGTAAAACTTTCAAAACATCCTTACTGGCATGGAGGATATAAGTGTTCCAATTACATTTCAAGTTATATCTATGCCACTAATATGGCGCTTGCCTTAAAAAGTGGAAAGAATGCGTATGCAGCGGCAAAGCCGGCAGGATTGAGTGACGAAGATAAAAGCAGTATGGCAAATGCGGTAAATGGATTGAAATGGTCTGGTATTTTGACATCCCCTACAAAAAAGAATAAATGTCTGTTCATATGGGGAATGGCGATTCACAATGCCATGGATGTTTATTCGCATAGTGCATGGGGAAGGATTAACGGAGTATGGCAGCATCTGGATCATCCAAGACCGATCAATGATAATCCTAAAAACGGTTTGGCAGACCGAACAGATGCCAATGCTTTTCCAGAACGTTATAGTACGGCAGTAAAGGTAGCGAAAAAAAGTCTAAGTACCTATGTAAGTGGAAAAGCTGGTAATGTGTATGATTTTGTACCTGCAAATGCTTACAAAGGAGCGGGCACAAATTGGACAATAAATAAGCTTGAAAGAAATGCGAATGTTCTTAGTAATCTGGCAGCTAATTCTTTAAAAGCATATTCATGTAATCGTGGGTAAAGGACAAATAAAATAATATTATTATATAGAGAAGGATAGTGAACGATGAAAAAGAGAACATTGATAAGAGGGATGATGATTTGTTTGGGACTGACTGCTTTCATTCTTTGTGTCATGTATATTGTCAATTTTAGAAAGATGAAAACAGATGAATCAGGGAAACAAAACGAAGATAGTGCGATTAGTGCTATTGTAAATCTAGGCAGGGTTCCCGTGCAATTAACCATTCCGGGTGTATATCGGATGGGACCTTTTCGCTATGATAAAAATCAGTTTATCAGAAAGGAGGGAGACTTTATTTCGTGGGAGGAATTAGAACAGCAGGGTATTATAACTTTAGAAGATGGACAGTTGTCTACTCCGTGGCCTGAAGGGGATTATGGTCCGGAAAATAGTTTGGCGCAGAAAAATATAGATGGCGTAGTTGTCCTTCCAGACAAGGTTACTTCTATTGCAGAAGGAACTTTTAGTAATTGCAATATTTCGGAGATTATTTTGCCAGATGGATTAAAAGAGATAGGGAAAAATACATTTTACCATTGCAGTGAATTAATGTTTGTTTCTATTCCGGGAAGTGTTAAATATATTGGCGAATCGGCATTTGCCGGGTGCAGGAAATTAGAAAGTGTTACTTTTCATACTGGATTGGAAATAATTAAAAAAAATGCTTTTTATGAATGCTCAGGAGTGACGGAAATCAGTCTTCCACAAGGTTTGTCTGAGATAGGAGAAGGTGCTTTTAGGGAGTGCAGAGGGCTGAAAAATGTACATATTCCAGACTCCGTGAGAAAGATAGGGAGTGGTGCATTCAGAGGGTGTGGAGCAGATAAAATCAAGATACCCCATCGGGTGGAAGAAATCGGGCCCTGTGCGTTTCAGGGAGTCATATATATCGATTATAATGGTTCCGCCGTTTTTGGCAATAAGGATAAATTCTGGGGGGCGGAATCAATGAATGAAAGGAACTGAAAAAAGTGAGATACTTTAAGAGGAGGTTGATCTGTGTTTTAGCCGCTGTTATTTTTCTCACGGCGGCGGTCCTCGGGATCAGCAAATGGAAAAAACAGGAGAGTATTTTAGAAATCCATTCGTATCATGATGTGATAAAGGATTTGAATTCAGAGGAAGGTGAGAAATATAAGAAAAGGGAACCAGGATTATATCAACCGGGTCCTCTGAAATACGAAGGAAATGGAAAATATGTTCCGAAAAACATTAAGTTTACCTCTTGGGCAGAACTGGAAAAGCAGGGCATTTTAACAATAGAGGATGGGGAATTATCAACGCCAATTGATGATAATGAGGGAAATTATTTAGTAGAAAGATATATTTCGGGCGCATTGATTCTTCCTGATAATATAACGACCATTGCAGAGGATACATTTAGTTTTTGCTCTCTTAAAGAAGTAATAATTCCGGAAGGCGTTGAAAAAATTAGCAGCAGGGCATTTAAGGGCTGCGCTAAGCTTAGCTGCATCTCAATTCCGGAAAGCCTGCAAATAATTGGCGAGTCTGCCTTTTCTGGTTGTGAGGGGATGGAGAACTTAAAAATTCCGGAAAGTGCTGAAACGATTGAATATAATGCATTTTTTAATGTTCCCCATGTAGAATATCAGGGAACAGCTGTTTATGCAAAAGAGGATATATTCTGGGGGGCGGAGTCGATGAATGGCAGGACAAGATCAGATATTATGCAGAGATGGAACCCTGCAGATCCCTGCCCAGATCAGGCAGATCAGTGATCGGTATTCCATAGTGGGAGACTATATTAGGAAACTGGTGGTGCCGGATACTCTGCAGGGACTGCAGAAACATAGATACGGAAGGATTACTGGTGGTGTAGACTTGGACAATCCCCAAAAATTAAAAGGCGGGAAGATATTATATACAAAAAGAAGCGATGAATGAAAGGGACGGCGGCTCGCCTGGCGGCGCCGCTGCACCGGCTTTGATTCTCAAACTTACCTTGGAAATACATTGTCAAATTTGTAAAATTGTGTTACAATTCTAGGTAAGAGGTTCAAAATGTTCGTTGTATTTTTGGGTTTACAGTTTAAGGGCAGCGGGACATCGCTGCAACGGGGGAAGGTCTTGATAGATATGAATAGGAAAAAGATTTTGATGATTGATGATGCGCGTCTGAATCTTGCTACGGCGCGCGAAGTTTTGAAGGAGGATTATGCGCTCTATGAAGCGACCTCGGCAAAACAGGGGTTTGAGATTATGGAAGAGGTGCTGCCAGATCTGATCCTGCTGGATATTATTATGCCGGAGATGGATGGCTATGAGATGATCACCCAGCTGAAGAGCAACCGCAGGCTGAAGAGCATTCCCGTAATCTTCCTTACAGCGGTGGCAGATCCTGTCAGTGAGGTGAAGGGGTTCAACCTGGGGGCTGTGGATTTTATAACAAAACCCTTTGTTGCCCCGGTTATGAAACGCCGTATTGCTACGCAGCTGCAGCTCTATTCCTACCAAAATGAGCTGGAGGAGATTGTGGAGCAGAAGGTGGAAGAAGTTGAGAAGATGCAGCATATGCTGGCGTCAGGATTCGCGGAACTGGTGGAGTCCAGAGACGGTGTGACCGGCGGGCACATTAAGAATACTCTGATTTATTATGAAGCATTTGTAGAGGTGCTGCAGCATGTTCCTCAGTATAAGGACGAGGTGACGCCGGAATTTGTAAAGCTTTCCGTGCGTGCGGCGCCTCTTCATGATATAGGCAAGATTGGAATCGACGACAACGTACTTAGGAAGCAGAGCGGACTTGAGCGAAGTGAGATGCAGTACATGCAGACTCATTCCGAATTGGGAGGAGCCACCTTCCATAAGATCCGCAAGATCTTCCCGGAAAATGAATTTCTCCAGATTGCCGAGAATATGGCGCTGTACCATCATGAGAGGTGGGACGGCAATGGTTATCCCGTGGGGCTGTCGGGGACCGAGATCCCCATTGAGGCGCGGATCATGAGCGTGGTGGATGTGTACGATGCCCTGACCTCACAGCGCCCGTATAAAAAGCCTTTTACCCATGAGAGATCCATGGAGATCATACGAGAGGGCAAAGGCACGCAATTTGATCCAGATCTGGTAGATCAATTTGTCAAAGCCGGCGAATTGATCCGGGATCGGCTGAAACATAAAGAAGAAATAAGAAAACAGATGCTTTAATGAATAAAATCCCTTTTTTTCTGGAATGCTACCAATAGTAGTATGCCTGAAAGGAAGGGATTTTATGAGTCAGAACAAAATGGTGGGCAGACGGAGCATACTTTTTGGACGGCCGCCAGTGGTGATCGGTGCCGGAAGTGTTGCCGGGGAGAAGGAAGGCAACGGGGCATTTGGCAAATATTACGATATGGTAGAGAACGATCCTCTTTTTGGTGCGGAGACATGGGAAGAGGCGGAGAGCAAGATGCAGCAGCTGGCCACCCAGGTGGCGCTGAGGAAGGCGGGGCTGGAGCCAAAGGAGGTCCGGTATCTCGTTGCGGGGGATCTGCTGGGGCAGTTGATCGCCACATCCTTTGGTATCATGAACTTTAACATTCCCATGTTTGGTGTTTACGGCGCCTGCAGCACTATGGGCGAGTCTCTTGCCATCGGCTCCATGCTTGTGGACGGTGGATATGCGGATTATGTTGTGGCGCTGACATCCAGTCATTTTGCCAGTGCGGAAAAACAGTTTCGGTATCCCCTTGCCTATGGAAGCCAGAGACCGTATTCCGCCACCTGGACAGTGACGGGAAGCGGGGCGGTAGTATTGGCCTCCTCGGAAGCCCGCTGGAGGAGAAAAGAGACAGGCTACGTGGAAGTGGCGGGGATCACAACAGGGATCATCACCGATTATGGGATCAAGGACAGCATGAATATGGGAGCCTGTATGGCGCCGGCTGCGGCGGACGTTATCCTGCACAATTTTAAAGACCTGGGAATCGGGCCGGGATATTATGACCGGATCATCACCGGGGATCTTGGCACCATCGGGCAGCGTATCCTGATCGATATGATGCACGGCTACGGATATGATATTGAGCCGCAGCATTTTGACTGTGGTACTGAGATTTATTACAACAAGGAACAGGATACCAATGCCGGCGGCAGCGGCTGCGGCTGCAGCGCCATTACCCTGTGTGGATATATTTTGGAAAAGATGCGGAAGAACGAATGGCAGAGGGTACTGTTTGTGCCAACGGGAGCCCTGCTCTCCACGGTTAGTTTTAATGAAGGAAATTCGATTCCCGGCATCGCTCACGGCGTGGTACTGGAAGCCGTATCGGGAAAGGAAACGGAGGTAAAATAATATGGACTATCTTATTGCATTTCTTGTGGGAGGCGCCATCTGTGCGGTGGTCCAGATCGTGATGGATAATACAAAGCTCCTGCCGGGCAGGATCATGGTGGGACTGGTGTGCACCGGCGCCATATTGAGCTTCTTCCATCTCTATCATCCCTTTGCTGACTGGGCCAAGGCGGGAGCTACCGTGCCCCTGATCGGTTTTGGGCATCTGCTGTTTAAGGGAGTGAAGGAGGCTGTGGACAACCAGGGATTTATCGGCACATTTTACGGCGGTCTTGAGAGTGCTGCGGTAGGGATTTCCGGGGCTCTGATCATGGGATATCTGGCGAGCCTGGTCTTTAAATCAAAAATGAAATAAAGCCTGGATTTAGTTGTTTTTTAAAGTTCCCTGTGCTAAACTAATAATTAGAAAAGCGGAGGAACCGGAATATGAAACGATTGAATACCAAATTTGACAAATACCTGTATGCGGGAGTGACAGCATTTCTTGTAGTCACTGCCGCTCTTGTCGTAAAGGCGCTGCTGGATAATCTCGGAAGTCTGGGCGGTGTGGTGGCGGCAGTGAATTCGGCGCTGACCCCGGTGTATATCGGTCTTATCATTGCCTTTCTCCTGAGCCCGCTGGTAAATTCCATGGATGAATTTGTGTTTATTCCGCTGATGCGGAGGATCATAAAAAAGGACAAAAAGGCGGCGGGCATCGCCCGGGGTTTTTCTGTGACCATTGTGTTGATCCTGGCTCTCTTTGTTATCTTCGGCCTCATTATGCTGGTGGTGCCGGAGGTGATCAACAGCATTTCCAGCCTGGCGGCAAATCTCCCCTCCTACTACAAAAATATCGTGGCCTGGGGCGATGACGTATTCCGGTCAAATCCTACACTGGCGGAATATTTTCAGAATTTCTCCGGTACGATGTATGAGAAGCTCATCACCTGGCTGCAGAACGATCTTCTGCCGGAAAGCAGTAAGCTTCTTTCACTGCTGACAGACGGCGTGGTAAATGCCATGAGCCTTCTGCTGAATGTATTTATCGGCATGATCGTGTCCATCTATCTTATGGCGGAGAAGGAGAACTTCTGCGCCCAGGCAAAAAAACTGATGTTTGCCATCCTTCCCCAGAAGCGGGTGGACGGTACTCTGGAGGTGCTCCGGGAGACCCACACCGTATTCGCCAAGTTTATCAGCGGAAAGATAGTAGATTCCCTCATCGTGGGGATGCTGACATTTATCATAATGAGCATCGCCAATATCCCGTA
>Ga0224748_10766_pt1 | contig 10363 bp, 9 predicted proteins | sample LIM_F_Water_Neg_FD_182074 | JGI IMG/M metagenome (GOLD analysis project Ga0224748, IMG submission 182074) | Enriched cells from gastrointestinal tract of the lab mouse from Pacific Northwest National Laboratory (PNNL), Richland, Washington... | ecosystem: Host-associated > Mammals > Digestive...
AGAGCCAGCACTCTGTCGCCGGCTTCCTCCCCCAGATCGCCGATGAAGAGAATCCGCTGTCCCTCCGCATCCACCCGGAACACCACGGAAGAATTGTTGATGGTATTCTCTGTGATGGATTCATCCGGCACATACAGCACTTTGATCTCTATGGAATCAACGGTGAATTTCTGCCCGGTTTCAAAAGGCAGGCAGATTTCTCTGTGGGATTCTTTAAACTCATTAAATGCACTTGTAACACGAGCTCCACGGGCACCTGTCTCGTCATATTTCTCATAGAATTCATATGACAGGAATTTACTGTAGATTTTTTTCACCTTCAGGGGATTCGGTCTGGAGAAAATCTCCAGCAGGGCATTCACATGATCGGAGTGGGGATGTGTCAGCAGCCATAAATCCACTGTGGGTTCGGGCCCTCCCAGACGAATCAGGGTGTCCAGCAGATGTCCGGCATCTTTGGCTGTTCCGCCGTCGATGACCACGAGCTTTCCTTCCATACTTTGCAGGACATAGGACATCATTTGGGTATGACTCTGTTCCTGAAGCATATATAATGTTGTTTGCATATTTTCCTCCTTTTATAGGGTCTGCCTTATTCTTCTGCCTTATCTGCGCTGTCTGTATCCTGCCGAACCTGTTCTCTGTATTTTGCAGGACTGACGCCCATGGTGTTTCTGAATTTTTTGGTGAAGCTGGCCACATCGAAATACCCTACCTGTTCCACAATGTCCTTAATCTTCAAATCTGTGTCCCGCAGAAGGCAGCAGGCTTTCTTAATCCTCCGCTTTGTGACATATTCCAGGAAATTCATGCCGGAACATTTCCGGAAAAATCTGCTCAGATAAGAGGAAGACAGGCTGAATTTCTCCGCCAGTCCGGAGAGGCTGATATCATTGTCATCATAATGAGCATCCACATAGGCCAGAATATCCTGATACAATTCATTACTCTCCTGTACCTTTCGGAATTCTCCATAATGATATATTCCGGAGCGGCCTTTTTCCTGCATACTGTCCCCAACGGCAAGTGCTTCCAGATAGGAGGTGCTTATACCGTTCAGGTTATCGCAGCAGCTTCCCACGGCAAACAGCCAGTCCAGCTCTGTTTTACCGGTTATGACACTGTACAGATCGGTGATTTTCTCTTCCAGGGGGGGTAGCGCAGGGTCAGTATTCCACAGCAGAGTCAGACAGCCGTTATTCTCAGGAAGCATCAGAACATGCAATCCTGGAAGGGCCTGTTCTTCGATGAGTGCTTTTGCTGCCTCTGCCTGACTGGCTCTTGTGGGTGACATGCAATACAGTATTATAACCAGAGAGCAGGGTTCACGGAATTCAATATCCTGAACCGCCAGTGTGCCCTGTGCGTGCTCTGCGTTTACCGCACCCAGCAGAAGTGCCTTCAGGATACTCTGGGAATACATTTCTTTATTCTCCTCCAGTTCTCTGGCAATGGTTTTGTTCATCTCTGCAATTCTGGTGACAGAAGTGTGAAGATGCTCCCACTCGCCGCGTTTGACCATCTCCGGCCCGATGCCTTCCAGAATATTCTGATTCTCAGGAGAGACAGGCTCCAGAATGTTCCATAATTTTCTGATGGGCCGATACATCCGAAAGGCCAGAACAATTCCAAATACAATACACAGTACCAGCAGCACAGTAATTACAGCAGCCACCTGATTCTCACTGCGCACATACTTCAGGAAAAACTGCGGTCTTGGTATTACGGCAATATATTTCCAACCGGTAGTCTGGGCCGCTCCCATAATGATAAAACAGGAGATACCGTTAACCTTTCCTGTGTGAATTCCCGGTTCTCTGTAAGTATCTGTCAGCAGCTTTAATGTTTCGGGTGAGAATTCCAGACCGTTTTCCAGCTCAAACTGCAGCTGATCGTCATCATCAAAAAGATAAATGCTTTCATGATACTGTTTATCTGATATATCAAGTATATCTGTAAAATAATTGGATTCCACCAGTCCGACTACAGAACCCAGAGGATGCACGCCGGAATCTACCCACGGGTAAGTAATGGCGATATATTCTTTTGCGTCATATTTTTTGACCAGGTATCCCCCATTTCCGTTGACGCTGAGAGCAAAGGGGTGTCCCTCTGCAATATACCGGTCGAAATCTTCCCTGTTTTCCTCTCCCTGCGGACGGTATCCCATGTTCTTGAAATTGTTCACGGAGATTACGCCATTTCCGGAATACAGATTACCGTCGCCGTTGATATGCAGATACATTTCGTCGAAAAAGCTTACCTGGGCATGATAAATGGCCAGCTTTCGAATGGCGAGGATGGTATCATAACTATTGGTATGAAGGACATATGGAGTTACATCAGGATCTGTGGCAATCTGAATCGCCACCTGTCGGAAGCTTTTCATATCGTCGTCCATGTTCTGAATGGCCTGTCGCAAGGTATATTCCTGAGAAACCGCATAAGCCGCTTCCATCTGGTGCAATCCGTTGGACAGAAAGATTCCAGTCAGCAGAAGAATCGGCGCCAGGATAAACGCCACGAGAGATGCAATATATGAAATGAGTATCCTGGACTGTCTGTTTCTGATTCTTCTGCCGAGCATAATTTCCTCCTGTTATTTCCTGTAATACATACAGGAAGAGCGGACCTGTAATCCACATCTTCCTGTTATTGTGTCACTGATTCTGTAAAAATTCAATCCCTTTATTTCGAGGAAGCCCAGCGATCATAGGCTGTCTGGAGAAGCTCCACATAACGATCAAGCTTTCTGTCATTGAGTCCTTTAATATACTCATCCCAGGTGGCGTCGATATCCAGATCTCCGTTGATCATTTTGGATTCCATGGTCTCCTTGTAGTTCCGCAGGTCTGTCTCAATCAGGCTGATTTCATCATTTTCTTCCTGGGTAAACTTAACCGTTCCAGGCCAGCCTACTTTCAAATAGTCATAGAGATTTGCCATAATATCTGTGGTGAGACGACTGTTGTTCGTAACGGCCTCATCCTCTATAAGAACATAATCCTCTTCCTGATAAATGGTGGTGGAGGTCAAAGCAAGCGTCTGGCCCATGGGGAAGTAACTGTTGCCCGGGGTAACCTCGGCATCTCTCCACTGGCCTACTTTCTCATATTTTTCCCTGTCCCACTCATTCTCCACTTTCACAGTGCCGAATCTGTCGGTTTCACCCAGCCACCAGCCGTACTCGGGATTTGCCGTAAATTCTCCCTTCGGCACACCGCGGACAATGGTGTAGGTTCCTTCTTCGGAATAGAACCAGTCAGCCATGGAAATCAGCTTCTTGATGACAGCTTCATCTGTCACTTTGTTGGTGATAACCAGTCCGCCGTTGAACTGCATATCCTTGGAGGGCCACATTTTCTCACTGTTAAATTCGCTGGTGAAGGGCTCCAGACCCCGGAACTGTATGGACACATTGATGTCCGGAATGTTCAGCCAGGAAGCATAATCCGTGAAGGCGCCATACTTGTCTTCCGCCTGCTTTGCCTTCCGCTGTTCTGCGGTCTGGGTGAAGTATTCCTGATCCAGCAATTTCTCGGAATACAGCTTGTGCATGTATTTCAGGAATTCTTTATAGTTTTCGTGCGCCGGAATGTAGAATACTTTTCCGTTGTCGTCCACCTGATAGTCTGCTCCGCTGGGGTCACCCAGGAAGCCGAAGCCTGCCAGAATGGGAATAAAGGCACTGTAATAGAAGGAATCTTCTTCCTTGTAGGAACCGCCCAGAGGAATCTCGTCTGTGGTGTCGCCGTTCTGATTGGGATCGCCGTCACGCACTGCCACCAGATAATCGTAGAACTCGTCCAGAGTCTCGGGCATTTTCTCGATACCCAGTCTCTCCATCCACGTTTTGTTGATAAACCAACGGTTCTTCGCCATTTCACGGGGATTGGCCGTGTAGCCTCTCAGAGAGTAGATATGCCCGTCCGGGAAGGTCATACCTGCCAGCAGGTCCACATTATCATTTTCCATCGCCGCATACAGATTAGGCATGGTCTCTTTGGAGATGTAATCCTCCAGCGGGAGAAGCAGCCCCTGTGCGCCATAGGTTGCAAGCTCTGTATCTGTCAGATCATTTAAGAATACCATGGGAAGGTCGTTGGTGGCAAATGCCAGACTTTCCTTTTCTGACCATGCATCCTTTATAATCTGGTCTACTTTGAAACGGATGCCGCAGGTCTCTTCAATCTTGTCCATCAGCCAGTAATCATTCCAGTCGCCCTGACCGGATTTGGTGGCCACCATCATGGTGACTTCTATGACTTCATCTGACTCAGGGGTCTCGGCCTCGCTGCTGTTTTCAGCAGAGCTGCTCCCGGAACTGCTTTCAGCAGAGCCGCTTTCACTTGCCGGGGATGAGCTGCCGGAATCATTGTTTCCGCAGGCTGCCATGGATAGAACCATTGAGCCTGCCAGAAGAGCCGCCAACAATTTTCTCTTCATAAAATTACCTCCTACTTATGTTAAAATGTGTATAGTTGCCAACCGGACTGATGATATGTATTATGTCCGGGTAAAACCTGATGTTATTACTATCCTTTCACGGAGCCTATCATGACACCCTTCACGAAGAATTTCTGCAGGAAAGGATAGATAATCAGCATGGGCAGGGAAGCTACAACGATAAGCCCATATTTCATGCTCTGAGCCATTCTTGCCCTTTCAATCATGGATTCCAGCTCATCACTGTTTACGTCAATAGCCTGATTCAACACCAGAATTTCCCGTAAGAAAATCTGCAGAGGCTGTTTATTTTTATCTTTCAGATAGATTAAGGCATTGAAATAACTGTTCCAGTGTCCCAGGCCGTAATAGAGGCTCAGGATTGCAATAACCGGTTTGGACAACGGTACTATAATCCGGAAAAAAGTTCCGAAATCATCACAGCCGTCGATTCTGGCTGACTCCTGCAGTTCTCCGGGAATACTGCCCGCGATAAAGGAACGGGTGATGATGACGTTGTACATGGATACCAGTCCCAGTACCAGCAGAGTATACCATTTATCATACAGGCCGATGTTGTTGACCACGATAAATTTCGTAATCATGCCGCCGCTGAACCACATGGTGAACATCATATACAAAGTGATAAGCTTTTTCCCGTACAAGTCCTTACGGGACAGCGCATAACCTGCCATCATGGTGACCACCAGATTCAGAATGGTTCCCACCAACGCATAGAAGAGACTGTTGCGGTAGCCGATCAGTACCCAGCTGTTTTTCAAAATCTGTTTATAGCCTTCAAGGTTGAAGCCTTTGGGAAAAAGCAGCAATTTTCCGCTGTTGACCGCCGTGGGATCGCTGATGGAGGCGGAGAGTACAAAGAGCAGCGGGTACAGGGCAACCAGACCGAACAACAGCAGCAGAATGTTAATTGCCCAGTTGAATACCCTTTCCATGCCTCTTTCCCGGATTTTTGATGGCTGTGTCTTTTCTTTCATTTATGTTCCTCCTGATTAAAGTCGCTGCGCGACAGCACTAAAGAGTAAAGTATCTTCGGCACACCTCTTATGAGAGAAACTTTCATTCGAAAGTGCACTCATGAAAGTTCCTCTCGTGCGCCATCGATACTTTACGTTCCGAGTCACAGACGAACTTAGAACAGACTCGTTTCGCTGACGGTGCTGGAAATCTTATTCACGATCAGCAGCAGAATACAGTTGATAACGGAATTAAATATGTCAATGGATGTGGTATAGCTGAATTTCGCTCCCAACAGACCTGTTTTATACACGTATGTGGAGATCACTTCCGACACAGGCAGGTTCAGCGAATTCTGAAGGAGGTATACCTTCTCAAAGCCCAGACTCATCATTTTGCCCACTTCCATAATCAGCAGAATAATGATGGTAGGAGCAATTCCCGGGATATTGATGTGCAGGATTCTCCGGAACCGGGAGGCGCCGTCCACACGGGCTGCTTCATGCAGGGAAGGGTCAATTCCTGCCAGTGCGGCCAGGTAGATGATAGAGGACCATCCGGTGGTTTTCCAGATTTCCGAAATGATGTAAACCGGCCGAAACCATCCTTCCTGTCCCATGAAATCAATGGGCTGACCTCCCAGCGCCTGGATCATGGTATTGATGACGCCTGTGGAAGGAGAGGTGAAGCTGATAATCATACCGCACAGTACAACGGTGGAGATGAAGTGGGGCGCATATGTCAGATTCTGTATTATCTTCTGAAATTTTGCATTGCGGGCTTCATTCAGAAGCAGCGCAAGAAAAATAGGAAAAGGAAAACAGAACACCAGCCGCAGTACATTCAGCAACAATGTATTTCTGATGAGAACAGAAAATTGCGGTGAGGTCACAAAATACTTAAAGTGTTTCAGACCCACCCAGGGGCTTCCGGAAAAACCCAGTCCCGGCAGAAAGTCTTTAAAAGCAATCTGCATTCCATATAATGGCATATAGTCAAATACAAACAGATAAATCAGTGCCGGAAGCAGAAGTACATATAATTGCCAGCTGTGACGTATCCCCTGTCCGAATGACATGCCTTTTTTCTTTACGACGGCGCTGCCGCTTTTTGTTTTTGCCATCTTTTTCCTCCTGTCCCGATTTGGTCAATGCGTACATTAACCATAGTTTATTGTGAATTTTTTGTAAATATTTCATTTTTTCAAGTAGGTTATTTTTGACAAATTGTGCTATTTGCACAAATAAATCCATTGGATTTAAGCGTATATGATGTGCATATGATGTCCGCCAGCTCGCAGGGTGAAGAACAGAACAATTCAGGGAAATCTTCATCAAACTGTTCTCTGCAGGTGGCGCCGGATAACATGGCACAGAAATCTGCGCCCGCGTTCCGGGCGGTCTCCTGGTCTACCAGACTGTCTCCTACATACAGCACATCCTGTACCGTTAAGCCCATTTTCTCCAGGATGGAGAACAGTCCCCGGGGATCCGGTTTGGGAGCCGGCATTTCATCCGCGCCGAAAACCATATCGAAATATTGCGTCAGGTTATACTTGTCCAGGGAGGCCAGTATCAGGTCCCTAAGCTTCAGGGAGAGAATACCCAGCTTCAGCCCCTGCTCTTTCATCCGTTTCAGGCTTTCCTCCAGCCCCGGGAAAAAGGTGGTCCTTTTGCACATTTCCTGTCTGCAGAGGGCCCGGTAATATTCTCTGATTATGAGAATTTTTTCCATATCAGTCTCTTTTGTGAGAAAGCGAAGCATGTCTGTCTGTGTGTGGCCAATCATGGTAACTACCTGTTTATAAGGCTGTTCAGGGTATCCGAAATGCTTTGCCGTCTGATTCAGAAGGGATACAATAATGGGTCCTGTGTCCGCAATGGTCATGTCATAGTCAAATACCAGTGCTTTGTACTTTTTTTCCGGTTTCTGCATGTTTCCTCTCATTCCGCCGCGTGAGCGACATTTCAATTTGGGAGAACTTTGAGGCATATGGTACCGCGTAGTTGATTTCACTTGGTACTGTGTAATCATTCAGTGATACCTGCCGCATTTTGGCCGTAAGGACGGCAGATGTAATGTATGTAAACCATAGAGTATTATGTGTTTTTTGTAAATATTTCGTTTTTTTCGGTATGCTGTTTTTGACAAATAGTACATTTTGCACAATTCTTTGAAATGTTTTTTGGAGAAAATATACAAAGCACTTTTTCCGGGTTCTTGTATTTGCAATCTGGTAACGGCAGAGATTTTAAGGTATAATAAAAAAGTCTGATGTGTGTTGAGAATAGTGTATGGCAAAAGCTCTTGTAAGGCGGCGTGGATTATGTGGTGATTATGGCATCGGATAAAGAGGGAAGATACCTTTGTGTCAGGCAGTTTCGACAGAGAAGCCGTGAGGAAAAATGCCGCAGGGCTGCGGAGCAGAGTCTGGATGGGACGGAGTTCCTGCATGTCAGGAAATACTCTGCGGACGAGATAGAGAAAATGATAGAGAAAGGCGAATTTCAGCAGGCGATACACATCATGGACTGGCTGCTGGTGAGGCGGCGGGGAACAGGAGGACATAAGAATGCGTGAAGAGATTTTTACCTATATAAAAAGGAAATACAAAACCACACCGGAGTACCTCTGGGCGAAGGATAACACCAGTGCTGTCTTCCGCCACAGCGACAACAGGAAGTGGTTTGCGCTGGCCATGTGCGTAGGCAGGGATAAGCTGGGACTTTCCGGAGAAGGATATGTCGATGCCCTCAACCTGAAAATAGACGATATGATGCTGCGGGACGTACTGATACAGGAACAGGGAATCTTCCCTGCCTATCACATGAATAAGCAGCATTGGATTACGGTGCTTCTGAACGGTACTGTAGAGAAGGATAAAGTCTGTGACTTGATCGATATAAGCTATGCTGCCACTGCGTCGAAGAAAAAGAAGGAGAAAATCCGCCCGCCGAAGGAATAGATTGTTCCGGCGAATCCAAAGTTCTATGATATTATACACGCCTTTGACAAAGCGGAGGTGATCGACTGGAAGCAGGGCAGCGGCATTAAGACCGGCGATACGGTTTTCCTGTATGTGGCTGCCCCGGTATCAGCGATTCTCTATCAGTGCAAGGTGATGGAGACAGATATTCCTTACAGGTATCAGGATAAAAATCTGACAATCAGTATGCTGATGAAAATCAAACTTCTGAAAAGATATGATTCCGGAAAGTTTACTTTCGACAGATTGAAAAAGGAGTTTGGCATATATGCGGTGCGCGGGCCCAGAGGAATACCGAACAGTTTAAAATATGAGCTGAACCTGTGAAGGAAGCGAGTCAGCTTTCAGCGGAGCGCTGCAGGTCTGAATTCCCGGGAACAGGAAGAAACTCATTTTTACAATAAATAAAGTATGAAATTCCGGCCATTATAAATTCTGTGATACAAAATGCCCACCAGACACCTTCTGCTTTCAAGGCTCTGCTCAGCAGAAAGGATAACGGCATAATGATTACAATATAACGCAGTAAGGAAATGCAAAGAGACGGGACACCTTTTCCCAGTCCCTCTAAAGCGCCGGAACAGGTAACCGATACCGCTGATATTACGAAGCCAAGGCTGATAATACGCAACGCCGTCACACCATTTGCAAGTGTCTCCGACTGGTTGGTAAACAATCCCATCAGCCACGCCGGGACAGCCCGGGAAAGCACCATTCCCACTGCCATGACACCGGCGGTAAGGGCCAGAGTGGTATGGAAGATTTTTCGCACTCTTAATTTTTCTCCGGCCCCGTAATTGTATCCCATCAGCGGCCGAATCCCCTGGATGATGCCGTTAGCAGTCAGGTAGATAAAGGTCTGCAATTTATAATAGACGCCCAACACAAGTACATATTTATCCGAAAATTCTGCCAGTATCCCGTTTAATACCGAAATCAGCAATGAGGGCAGCGCCAGGTTCAGAGTTGCCGAGATACCGATGGAATATAGCCTTGCCGCTATGTTTCGATTGGGACGGAGAGCAGTTCTTTTCATTTTTACAGGTATGGAAGCCGTTTTGTAGAAGATTAGATATACGGCAAGGGTTATCACCTGCCCGATGCCGGTAGCATAGGCGGCTCCTGCAATTCCCATAGCCGGGAATACACCTGCTCCGAAAATCATCAGAGGATCCAGAATAATATTTGCCATACAACCGCACATCATACTGAACATGGAGATCTTCATTTTCCCCACTGCCTGAAAAAGCTTTTCAAATACCAGACCTGATGTGATAACCGGCGCAAACAGGAAAACTCGTCCGGAATATTCCAGCGACATGGAAATCACAGTCTCATCCGAGGAAAACAGATGCAGAAATCCAGGCATGACTGCCGTACATACCAGGGCCAATACAATCCCATGAAAAAGATTAAGCAGTAATCCCTGCGTTGCGGCTTTATCCGCATTTTCCTGGTCTCCGGCTCCCAGGTACAGTGCAATGACAGCATTGATTCCAATGGCAAAGCCGATGGCGATAGCATTTATGATATTCTGCACCGGATAAACCAGGGCCAGAGCCGTCATGGCTTCTTCATTTAATTGTGCCACGAAATAGCTGTCCACGATGTTATAGAGAGCATTTACTGCCATGGATATTACCATTGGCGTGGACATGGACAGCACAAGGGGCAATATCTTTTTTTCTTTCATAAAAGTCTGTTCCATAAAATATTCTTCCTTTCTGCGTGGTGGATTCCTTTTGAATATTAAGGCAAATCTGAACCTGGTGAGAAAACCTGTCAGGAATAAAAAAAGCCACACAATTGTCTTCCGGCAACTGTGTGGCGAAAAAAGATTCCTCTTGAAAAATCCACTCCCCGTAGGGTTTGAATGCATTATGCCACAGAATAGTATTGCTGTCAATATAAAATAAAACTGAAACACGGAATGAAACACGGAAATCAATCTTC
>Ga0224748_10769_pt1 | contig 10320 bp, 10 predicted proteins | sample LIM_F_Water_Neg_FD_182074 | JGI IMG/M metagenome (GOLD analysis project Ga0224748, IMG submission 182074) | Enriched cells from gastrointestinal tract of the lab mouse from Pacific Northwest National Laboratory (PNNL), Richland, Washington... | ecosystem: Host-associated > Mammals > Digestive...
GCTTGGATATGTGGAGGAGGCGTCGCCGGAGGACAATACAGATGCCATGAAGGAAGCCTTTGCCGCAGTTAAATCGGGACAGGTCACATATGCTGTCCGTGACACGACACTGGACGGAAAAGAGATAAAGGCCGGAGATATCATGGGGCTCAGCGACAAGACCATCGAGACGGTGGGAACGGATATTACAGCCGTTACCATAGATCTGGTCAGGAAAATGATTGATGAGGATTCGGAGCTTGTGACTATTTACTATGGAGAAGAGGGCACGGAAGAAGAGGCGGAAAAGATCGCTGCGGCGCTGACGGAATCCGATGCCGAGCTGGAGGTAGATATCCAGCACGGCGGGCAGCCGGTTTACTATTATTTTGTATCGGTAGAATAGGTTATTATTATGATAGAACATTTACTTGACAGCTTGACGGATGCACTGCTGGACACATTGAAAATATTGCCATTTCTTTTTCTGACCTATCTTATCATGGAATGGCTTGAGCATAAGACGGGAAGCAGAACCCAGGCAGCGATCCGCAGGGCAGGGAAGATGGGGCCGTTTTTTGGCGGCATACTGGGTGTTTTTCCCCAGTGTGGGTTTTCCGCTGCCGCTGCCAACCTCTATGCGGGGGGGCTTATCACTGCCGGCACCCTCACAGCGGTGTTTCTTTCTACCTCGGATGAGATGCTTCCAATCTTTATATCGGAAGCGGTTCCGGTGGGGACAGTGATAAGAGTACTCGCTGCCAAGATGATGATTGGCATCGTCAGCGGTTTCCTGCTGGATTTTTTGTATCATCGGCTGCTCCGAAGAGAGATTCGGTACAAAAATATCCATACCATGTGCGAAAGTGAGCACTGCCGGTGTGAGGAAGGAATTTTTACCTCTGCAGTACGGCATACGCTGCAGATCACATTATTTATCCTTGCTATTACGGCGGCATTGAACATACTGATTGAATGGGTCGGTGAAGAACGTTTGTCCGGTCTGGTACTTAATACACCAGTGGCAGGGGAACTGATCGCCGGTGTGATCGGTCTGATCCCCAATTGTGCCTCGTCTGTTGTGATCACGCGTCTCTATCTGGAGGGCATAATCGGCGCGGGGCCTATGATGACAGGACTTCTGGCGGGGGCCGGCGTGGGAGTGCTTCTTCTCTGCCGGATGAATCATGGCCGTGTGAAACAGAATGCGGGGATCATTGTATTTCTTTATACTTTAAGTGTGCTGTGGGGGATACTGATCGATTACGTTGGTGTGATTTTTTGATCCGGGAGTAATCATGGATTGATAAAGTCTCCGGTCTATGCTATAATCTTAAAAAGAATACCATTCTGGGCAATAACAAAAAAAAGCGGAGGTATCAAAAATGAACAGAGTCCAGACTTCCATTGACGGAAAGAAGAGAAAGAGCGGGCGTATTGGGCGAAGGGTTGGTCTTGTTGTAGCAGTGATGCAGGTGATATCAATTATTCTGGCGGTGGTCATTTGTGTTTATATGTTCCGGTCACTGATCACGAAAATGCAGACGGACCGATGCACCAATGGAACCAATATGCTGGAGCATGAGCTCAGCCGGGTCTCAGAGGATGACGATATGAATGAGATCCTGGACGAGCTGAAGAGCCGTATGCGCTGTGAGTTTACAATTTTTGAAGGGGACACCCGGGCTTACAGTACGGTGACACAGAACGGCGAGCGGGTAGTTGGTACAAAGCTGCCTTCTGAGCTGAGCGAGATTGTACTTAAGCAGGGAAAATCCTATGTGGGGGAGGCAACGATCCTGGGAACCAGTTATCTGTGTTCCTATGTTCCCACAAAGGGAGAGAATGGTGAGATTGACGGTCTGATCTTCGCCGGCATGTCCACGGCAGAAGCGAAAGCGGAGACCCAGCATGTCGTGATAATTGTGTCTGTGGTGAGTCTCTCTACCATCGCAGTCTGCCTGATATTCCTTGCTGTATTTATTAAGAAACGTGTGTCCAGTCCTCTTGGCAGGATTACGAAGGTAGCGGAGCGGATGGAAAAAGGTGATCTTGGAATTGCTGATGGCAAAGCCATCAGGGTTGACGTTCGTTCCAATGATGAGATTGGATTCCTGGGACAGATCTTTGAGGATACAATACGTCGGCTGAAGTCCTATATTGGCGAGATATCTGAGGTGCTTGGAGCGATTGCCAATGGCAACCTGACCCAGAGCGCCAGACTGGAATATCTTGGGGATTTCGAGTCGATCCGGGAATCACTAGACAGCATTCAGAGGGAAATGAATAATACAATGGGACAGATCGCAGCCAGCGCAGGACAGGTGGCTGACGGTTCCTCCCAGGTATCCAGCAGCGCTCAGTCACTGGCTCAGGGAGCGACGGAACAGGCCAGTGCGGTTCAGGAGATCTCTGCTACGATCTCGGAGATTTCAGAGAGCGCCAAAAGGACTTCGGCTGCCGCTGCGGAGGCAGGCGGTTTTGTTAATCAGGCGGGAGCCCAGCTTGGGATCAGTATGGACTATGTCAAGAAACTGAATGTGGCCATGGAGAATATTTCTGGTTCATCCAAAGAAATCAGTACGATCATTGCCACGATTGAGAACATAGCGTTCCAGATCAATATACTTGCCCTGAATGCTGCGGTTGAGGCTGCACGGGCCGGTGAAGCAGGAAAGGGTTTTGCCGTAGTGGCGGATGAGGTGAGGAATCTGGCTTCTAAGTCGGATGAAGCAGCTAAGGCCACGAAAGAGCTTATTGAGAGTTCTATCATCGCGGTTACCGATGGAACGGAAGTGGTAAATAGTGTTACGGAAGCTCTTGACAAGACCAGTGAGAGTGCCGGTCATGTCACGGCCAAGATGTCTACTGTGGTGGAAGCGGTGGAGAAACAGACTACGGCTATCGCCCAGGTGACAGAGGGGATCAGTCAGATCTCAGCTGTTGTTCAGAACAATTCTGCTACCAGCGAGCAGTGTGCTGCCGCCAGTGAAGAGCTGTCATCCCAGGCGAGCCTTCTCAAGAGGCTGATGAGTTCCTTCCGTTTAAGCAGATAGGGAAAAATAGAAAAGCATTATATCGCAAATAGCTGCAATACGAGAGTCACATAAAAAAGAAGAAACTACAATTCAACGGATAACCATAACTCGCTTAGCGAATATCCTGCCCGGAATCGGAGTGTAGTTTCTTCTTTTATTTTGAATTTTGTGGCAGCTTTTAAGGGCTGCGCGTTACTGGCGCTATTCCTGAACCATTTTTACTGCAGTTCCGTATGTCATGATCTCTGCGGCGCCCTGCATAACAGAGGCAGAGTTAAAACGTACGCACACAATGGCGTCTGCGCCGAGCTTTTCAGCCTTTTCTATCATGCGGGAGGTAGCTACCTCTCTTGCCTCTTCCATCATTTTGGTATACGCTTTCAGTTCGCCGCCTACCATACTCTTGAAACCAGATCCCATGTCTTTGAACATATTCTTTGACTGGATGGTACTGCCCTGTACCAGACCCAGAGTCTGAAGCTTGTAACCCTGGATTTTCTCTGTTGATGTAAGTATCATAAAGTCCTCCATTCCGGACACATTGCAGGTGTCCTTTGTTAATATGATTATGTAGGAACCAAATCCTTTATCTATCATAACATAGGAGAATGAAAAAATCTATGAAAAGATTGCAATAACCAAGAGGCAGTGTTAGAATATTTACTGTGATAAATTTTATCTGAAAAGAGGTTATTGAAATGACAAAAATTGATATCTTCTCCGGTTTCCTGGGAGCCGGTAAGACTACGCTGATCAAAAAGCTCATCCGCGAGGCATTTGAGGGTGAAAAGCTGGTGCTGATCGAGAATGAATTTGGTGAGATCGGTATTGACGGCGGCTTTCTGAAGGACTCCGGAATCAATATAACGGAAATGAATTCCGGCTGTATCTGCTGTTCCCTTGTGGGAGATTTTGGAACTGCGCTGCAGGAGGTGCTGGATCGGTATCATCCGGACAGGATCATTATTGAACCCTCCGGGGTAGGGAAACTGTCCGATGTGATCCGGGCTGTGGCGGGGATTGTTGAGGACAATGACGGTGTGGCCCTGAATGGATATGTGACGGTAGCGGATGCGGTCAAGTGCAAAATGTTTATGAAAAATTTTGGCGAGTTCTATAACAATCAGATTGAAAATGCAAAGACCATTGTATTAAGCCGCACAGGCAGCATTCCGGATGAGAAGCTGGAGACGGCGCTTGCCCTTATCAGGGAAAAGAACGATACGGCATCCATTATAACGACTCCTTGGGAGGAGATCAGCGGGAAAAAAATTCTTGGCGCGATAGAAGGAGATAATTCCTTTCCTATGGGTGGGATGGAAGAAGAGGTGTGTCCAGAGTGCGGTCACCACCATCATGATCATCAATGCGGCCATGAACATCATCACAGTCATGAATGCCATCATGAACATCATGACCATGAATGCTGCTGCGGCCATCATCATGATCACGACCATGAGTGCGGCCATCACCATCATCATGCCGATGATGTATTTACCAGTATGGGGATGGAGAGCGCCCATAAGTATAGTGAAGATGAACTTACAGAGATATTAAAGACACTCTCCGATGAGGATAGTGGCATGGGAAATATTCTCCGGGCAAAAGGGATCGTGCCTGCTGTAGAGGGGGAATGGTTTCATTTTGATCTGGTTCCGGGCGAATATGAGATACGCCGTGGAGGAGCAGACTACACAGGGCGTTTGTGTGTCATCGGATCAGACCTGAAGGAAGAACAGATCAGGCGGCTGTTCCGGATTTGAAATTGTCAGTGGGATAATCCGTTGGATATTCCCAGGAAATGAGGTTGCTATGTTTGGAAATAAGGATATACCAGTCTATCTTTTCACTGGATTTCTAGAGAGCGGAAAGACTACCTGCATTCAGGAGATACTGGAAGAGGGAAACTTTGAAGACGGACTGAAGACTCTCTTTCTGATCACGGAAGAGGGTGAGACTGAGGTAGAAGAGAAGCTTCTCCAATATAATAAGGTTACCTCTGTTGTCATAGAGGATGAGGAGGAGCTGACAGAAGAAAAATGTGTTTCACTGGTGAAGGAATATAAGCCGGCCCGCATTATGATAGAAGTAAATGGGATGTGGGATATGGTGAGGCTGGTGAATGAGACGATCCCGGAAAATTGGGTGATCGTGCAGACGTTTACCACAGTGAATGCAGAAACCTTTCAGATGTATATCAACAATATGAAACCACTTTTGATGGCGCATTTTCAGCAGTCGGATCTGGTGATCTTCAACCGGTGCCGGCAGGATATGGATAAGCCCTCCATGCGCAGAAGTGTCAAGGCGATCAACCGTCAGGCACAGGTACTCTTTGAATCAGAGGACGGCAGTGTGGAGAGCAATATATCAGAGGAGCTCCCCTTCGATGTCACAGCGGCAGAGATTCGTCTGGAAGACGATGATTTTGGTCTGTGGTATCTGGATGCCAGTGAACATCCGGATAAATATGAGGGCAAGACGGTTATTTTTAAAGGAGAGGTCTATCGAAACCGTTCCTTTCCACCGGATACTTTCGTCCCCGCCAGAGCAGCGATGACTTGCTGTGCGGATGATATCGCAAAGATTGGTTTTATCTGCCATTACACAGAGACGGCAGAACTTACGGTGGGAGACTGGGTAACAGTCCGTGTCAAGGTGAAACCGGAGTTTTCCCGCAGAAACCAGAGTCTCTATCCAGTGCTTTGGGCAGAGAAGGTGGAAAAAGCGGAGCCACCTGTGGAAGAAGTTGTATACTTTTCTTGAAAACAGGAGGAAATTTTGTTATAGTAAGTATAACGGGTAGAAGAGCTGGAAAGGCGTACAGCCTGATGATCTTCTCTTAAATAAAATAAATAACAGGAGGCAGTACAATGGCAAAAATTCAGATGAAAACCCCGCTTGTGGAGATGGACGGAGACGAGATGACCCGCATTATGTGGCAGATGATAAAGGATGAGCTTCTTTTACCCTATATTGATCTGAAAACGGAATATTATGATCTTGGACTGGAATACCGCAATCAGACAGATGACCAGGTAACGATAGACTCCGCAGAGGCGACAAAAAAATACGGAGTGGCAGTGAAATGCGCAACCATTACACCCAATGCGGCGCGCATGTCGGAATATGATCTGAAGGAGATGTGGAAATCTCCCAATGGTACGATCCGTGCAGCTCTGGATGGTACGGTTTTCCGCACACCCATCCAGGTAAAGGGCATTGAGCCCTGTGTAAAAAACTGGGAACAGCCTATTACACTGGCTCGTCATGCCTACGGTGATGTATATAAAAATACGGAAATCAAAGTCCCGGGTCCAGGAAAGGCGGAACTTGTCTTTACGGCAGAGGATGGAACGGAGATCCGGGAGGTCATCCATGAGTTTGACGGCCCGGGAATCCTGCAGGGCATACATAATATGGATCGGTCTATCACCAGCTTTGCAAGGGCGTGCTTTAGCTATGCGCTGGATACAAAGCAGGATCTCTGGTTTGCCACAAAGGATACCATTTCCAAAAAATATGATCACAACTTCAAAGACATCTTCCAGGAGATATATGAAAAGGAATACAAAGAGCGGTTTGAAGCGGCAGGGCTTGAGTATTTCTATACCCTGATCGATGATGCTGTGGCCCGGGTAATGAAAACGCAAGGGGGATTTATCTGGGCATGCAAGAACTATGACGGGGATGTAATGAGTGATATGGTATCTTCTGCATGTGGTTCCCTTGCCATGATGACATCCGTTCTTGTATCGCCGGATGGCGTATATGAATACGAGGCGGCACACGGCACAGTACAGCGCCATTATTATAAGCATCTGGAAGGAGAGGAGACGTCCACTAATTCGGTTGCCACGATTTTTGCATGGACAGGAGCACTCCATAAGCGTGGTGAGCTGGATGAGATACCTGAACTGGCAGAGTTCGCGGACAAGCTTGAGAGGGCAGTTTTGAAGACTATTGAAGGGGGTAAGATGACGAAGGATCTGGCGCTTATCACATCCTTGGAAAGCGTGACTGTATTGAATACCCTGAATTTTATCAGGGCGGTACGGGAGACAATGGAAACAATGTAAATGACGGCCGGGGACGATAGCAGCACGGGGTTTTTGAGAAGGAGGAGAAGGTATGAAAAAAGGGGTAAAAGTTTAAAGTGGTCAATCATGATCTTGTGTGCTGTTGTAGTTGCGGTGACGGCTGTGTCCATTGGATTAAATGCAGTGATGTCCATTCGGGAATTGTCAGCGGCATCTTACAACACATATGAAAAGGCAATGCTGGATGGCTATAAGCTGGAGATCCGGTCACAGGTGCAGAGTACGCTGAGCATCGTCCAGGGAGAATATGACAAGTTTAAGGCGGGGGAAAAGACCGAGGAACAGGCTTTGCTGTGGTTGCCAGTGAGATAGGGCAGCTTGCGCAGCAGTCGGCGCAGTCTGTAGAAGATGTTCAGGTGAACTCATTAAATGATACACAGAAAATTTTTATGGAGCTCTCCAGGGTTGTGGAGGAATCCGGAAACGATATGAATGAGCTGAAGAATTCTGTGGAGATCCTTCTGAAAAATCTTGGAAAGTTTAAAATGTAAATATCGGGGGCACAGGCCATGCAGATATGCAGGATCACCCAGGAGAAGCTGCGCGATGCACTGGAGCTTGTCTGGGAGGTGTTTGAAAAATACGAGGCACCGGATTATGAAGAGATGGGGATTGCGACTTTTCGTTATTTTATTGAGTATCACAATATGGTGGAGAAGGTCCGTCAGGGTGAGATGAGGTTCTGGGGATGCTATCTGAATAATTATCTGATCGGGGTAGTGGCACTGCGTACAGGGCAGCATATCAGTCTTTTGTTTGTCCGGGACCAGTTCCACCATCTGGGAGTGGCGCGGAAGCTGGTGAATGTAGCCGTGGATGCCGTGTCGGCTGCGGTGCCTCCGATTCGGGCGGTCACCGTGAATTCTTCTCCCTATGCGGTTGGATTCTATAAAAAACTTGGCTTTGTCCCGCTGGGACCTGAGAAGCAGGCGGATGGGATTCGCTTCACGCCGATGCGGCTCAGCATATAGCAGATGGAGGGGAAATGAAAAGGAAGGCGAAGAACAACGGATTTCTGAATATATTGATGATCGTATGCGTCATTGTGTTTCTTTGCAGCGGCCTCTATCTGGTGCGCTATTATAAGAGCGCACAAAATTCGGAGGAGGCAGTGGAAGAGCTGCTGGAACTGAAGAACGTGGATGGCATGGCCGCTGAAGGCACTGAGATCAGGACCAAGGAGGGCCGGGCGATTCAAAAGAAATACAGAAGGCTGTACCAGAAAAATAAGGATATCCTTGGCTGGATCACAGTGAAGGGAACGAAGATTGATTATCCTGTTATGCAGACTCCAAAGGACAATGAATATTATCTCCACCGCAATTATCAGAAGGAATATGATGTCAACGGCCTGCCTTTTCTGGATGCACAATGTGATGCAGAGGAGGATGAGGGCAATCTTATGATCTACGGGCATCATATGAAGAGCGGCCTTATGTTCAAACACCTGATGGATTTTGCCGAAAAGGATTTCTATCAGGATCATAAAACAGTTTTTCTCGATACATTATTTGAAGAGCGGGAGTATGAAGTAGTAGCTGCCTTTTATTCACAGATTTATAAAGAGCCGGCGGAGGCGTTTAAGTATTATGAGTATATAGGCGCCCTATCAGAAGAAAAGTTTGAGACGTATGTCAGGAATATAAAAAAATTATCGGTATACGATACCGGCATAATGCCGGAATACGGGGAGCAGCTCCTTACTATGGTCACCTGTGCATACCATACGGAAGATGGAAGATTTGTCGTGGTTGCCAGGAGGAAAGGTGATAAATAACATTGACAGATTTCTATTTAGAACAATTATGGAAATTATTTGAATTTGGAGAAAAGGTTTTCCGCTTTGATGAAGAGGGGATTTTTATTCTTACAAGTGTCGATAATAATTTCTGTAAAATGCTTGGATTTGGCAGGGCGGAACTGATGATCCGCTGTCATAACAGAGCCCGGGAGCTGGTCTATCCTCCGGATCTGCCTGAGCTTCATGACCATGTCATGAGGGAACTGAAGGAGAAGGGGGAGTATACGGCGAGATACCGGATGCGGAAACGCAGCGGGGAATTGATCTGGGTGTGGGAAAGCGGCGTGATGGAATATGATCTTTCCGGGGTCCGTTATGTGCGCAATCTGGTAGTAAACATAAGTGATTCGGAGAAAATGAGGAAAGACCGTGATATCACGTATGACAATCTTCCGGGCGGTGTACTGCGGATGCTTATTACTGAGACCAATTTTTATATTATGCAGTTCAACCGGCAGTACATTGAAATGATGGGACTGAAACCGGAGGAATATATGGGCAGCTCTGGTCTTTATACATTTCCGGAGGATATCACACACTTAAGGGATCATGTCACACTTCAGGCGGCAAACAGAGAGCCCATCGATCATGAATTTCGGTGCCGCCGCGGTGAGGCAGAGGAGGTACATTGGTTCCGGCTGATCGGAAGATTTTATGAAGAAGTGGAGGATGGCAGCGAGTATCTTTGTATTATGGTTGACATCACAGAGAGAAAGCAGAATTCGATACAGCTGGAGAAGGAGAGGAACCGTTATCATATGGCGATGCGGCTCACGTCCGGTGTACTTTTTGAATACGATGCAAAGAATCACAGATTTCATGTTTACAATGATATTATAGACAGTGAATATATTCCCTGTATCCGCGACGGCAGATTTGCTGATCTGAATGAGGCGCTGTTTCGGGAAGATTTTATTCATAAGGATGATTTCGGTAAATTTCATCAATATGTAGACTCAGATTCGGAATATGGGACGGAAGTCAGAATGCTGGCTCAGCACAAACAGAGTGGAGAGACCAGTTACCAGTGGTTCGAGGTGAGCATTGCCAAGACGTGGCGCCATAACAGGCTCCGGTATGTGGTAGGAAGCATGAAGCATATTGAGGAGCGGGAGCAGGATGAGACGGTCCGGTGGAAACTGCGCAATATCTTTGAGACGCATTCGGGTAAAATGTATGAGAGAATTGCCTGTGTGGATACAGAGACAAAGAAGATATGGGTTTATATATCAGAGCAGTCACGCTTCCGTGAATATGTACCGGAATGCAGTTATGATGAATACATCCAGCAGGTGGCGGAACAGGATGTTCATCCGGAGGAACAGGAGCGCTTTCTCAGCTTGATGAAGTTTGAAAATATGCAGCGGATCCTTCAGCCGGGACAGCTGGAGGAGGTTTTGTT
>Ga0224748_10770_pt1 | contig 10315 bp, 8 predicted proteins | sample LIM_F_Water_Neg_FD_182074 | JGI IMG/M metagenome (GOLD analysis project Ga0224748, IMG submission 182074) | Enriched cells from gastrointestinal tract of the lab mouse from Pacific Northwest National Laboratory (PNNL), Richland, Washington... | ecosystem: Host-associated > Mammals > Digestive...
TGCCATCTCCCTGGCGGGGGCCATGATGACCGCCGCCCCCCTGTCCTCCACCAACTTTATGCTGGAGCTGGGCATCTTCCGGGGAGTCAAGGCGGCCCAGCTGCTGCCCCTGGCCTTCTTCTGCCTGCTGTTCGTCTCCTACTACGGCCTTTTTGAGAAGGACCGGGAGAAAAACCATCTGGATCCCCGGGACATTTTCACCGCCCTGGGCTGGACCATCCCCATGTGGGCAGTGCTGCTGATGGCGGCGGTGGGTCTAGCGGGGTACTATTACCTGGCCCGCACCGGCCATGAGACCGGCGTCACCATCTCCGACACGGAGATGATCTTCCGCAATGACCTGGAGTATCTGCTGCTGGCCCGGCCCCGGACCAAGGAGTTTCTGGTGGCCTTCCCCGGGATCATGCTGGCGGTGTACTGCGCCGTGCGCCGCCTCCCCTTCTGGACGGCCCTTTTCGGCCTGGCGGGCACCATCGGCCTGACCAGCGTGTGCAACACCTTCATGCACATCCGCACCCCTCTGTACCTGGGCTTCGTCCGCACCGCCTACTCCCTGCTGCTGGGCATCCTGGTGGGCGCGGTGATGATCGTGTGCTTTGAGCTGCTCCTGCGGTTCTGTCGCGGCCTCGCGGGAAAGTACGGCAGGGCGGGGCAGATATAGTCATGTACAATATACTGATATCGGGATATTATGGCTTCAACAACATCGGGGACGAGTCCATTCTGCGCACCGTTATCGACAACCTGCGGGAGAAGCTGCCCCAGGTGGACATCACCGTACTCTCCCAGTCCCCCGCCCAGACGGCGGAGAAGTACGGCGTCAAGGCCGCCGCCCGGATGAACCCCTGGGCCATCCTCCGCTCCGTCCGGCGCTGCGACATGCTCCTCTCCGGAGGCGGCAGCCTGCTTCAGGACGCCACATCCGGGCGCAGCATCCTCTACTATCTGTTCATCCTGCGGCTGGCTCAGCTGATGGGAAAGCGGACGTTCATCTACAGCCAGGGCATCGGCCCCATCTTCTCTGCCCGGAACCGGAGGTTCACCGCTTTTGTACTGCGCCGGACCGACGGCATCGTGGTCCGGGATTCCAAGAGCCGGGATCTGCTGCTGGAGCTGGGCGTTCCGGACCACCTCATCCACGTGACCGCCGACCCGGTGATCCGGGTCCGGACCCCGGGCACGGCGCTGGGAGAGCGGATTCTGTCGGAGGAGGGCTGTCCCCGCCGTCCGGGCCGTCTGGTGGTGGGCTGGGCCGTGAAGTCCCGGAAGCCCGGCAAGGACTTCCTCCGGGAGGTCCGGCGGTGCATCCGGTGGCTCAAGGAGTCCTGCGGCGCGGACTCCATCCTGATCCCCTTTTTCTACGACGAGGACCTCTGGGCGTGCGAGGCGGTGGCCGGCACGCTGGAAGGGCAGGCCGGGTGCCTGCGGAAGAAATACCTCTCGGAGGAAACCCTGTCCATCATCGGCTGCATGGACGTGCTGGTGGGGGTCCGGCTCCACTCCCTGATCTACGCGGCCATCATGGGGACGCCCATGATCGGGATCAGCTACGATCCCAAGGTGGACTCCTTTCTGGCCTCCATCGGCCAGTCCGCCCCCTTCACCGTGGAGGACTTTACTCTGGAGAAATTCCAGGCCGCCTTTCAGGACACCCTGGAGCGCCGGGAGGAGCTGCGGGAGTCCACCGCCCGCCGCCTGGACAGCCTGATTGCCAAGCTGGACCGGAACGAGGAGCTTATCAGAGCCATCATGGAGCGAAAAAAGTGAATCCTGCGCACAGATGAAAACTACGCGGGCAGAGCCTGAAGTTCGCTCTTTGATTCCATGCAATTCCAGAATTCCCGCCGGGCAGCGGAATTGCCTTTATGATCGAGGAATAGTATGAAACAAAACAAGACCATCCATGTCATCAGCACCGTGACCCTGGTCACACTCTTTGCCAAGCTGCTGGGCATCGTCCGGGAATCCCTGCAGGCCAGGACCTTCGGCACCCAGATCGCGGCGGACCTGTATACCACCGCCAGCAACAACACCATCTATCTCTTTACCACGGCGGCCTATGCCCTGTGCATCGCCGCCGTGCCCATCCTCACCCCCCGGCTCCGCCGGAGCCGGAAGGAGGGCTATGCCGCCGCCAACAATCTCATCACCATCTCGGTGCTTCTCAGCGCCGTTGTGGCGGCGGTATGGGCCGGCGCCACCTTCCTCCCCTCCCTGGCGGGCTCCCTGTGGGAGGGCGGCGCGGAGGAATCTTTGCAGCTGGCGGGGTATATGCGCATCATGATCCTCACCCTGCCGGTGATCGTGCTGACCTACCTGCTGGTTGCCCTGTTTCAGTCCCTGGAGCATTTTGTCCTCCAGGGCAGCATGTCCATCCCCTATAATCTGGCCCTTATCGCTTTCCTGGCCGTCTTTGCCGGAGAGCTGGGCGTAGGCGGGTATGTCATCGCGGTGGCTCTGGCCTGGCTGCTGCAGTTTGCCATGACGGTCCCCTATTCCCTCAGAGAGGGCTACCGGTACCGTCCCGTTCTGGAGCTTCAGGCGGACTATGTGAAGACGTTTCTGAAAACCGCTCTGGTGACAGTGCTGACCACTTCCATCTTCCTCTTCTGCTACCTCCAGGACTCCTCCATGACCGCCCAGCTCACCGGCAGTCCCACCAGCGCTTTCTACTACGCCGACAAGCTCTTCACCCCCCTGACCACCACCCTCATCTACTCCATCAGTACGGTACTCTTTCCCAAGTTCAGTCAGGAGTACGCCTCCGGCGGCGGCGTGGCCTACCGGCGGTATATCTGGGGGGTACTGCGCAGCACGCTGCTGCTGATCCTGCCCATTTCCGCCGTCCTGGCGGCCTTCGGCACCCCCATCGTCCGCGTGCTGTTTGAGGGCGGAAGCTTCGATGCCTCCTCCACCGCCGCTACCGGGAGCATCTTCACCATCTATGCCCTGTCCATGGCGGGCTTCTGCGTGCTGGATCTGCTGAGCAAGGCCTATTACACCATGGAGCGGACTCTGGTTCCCCTGCTGGTCAACGGCGGCATCCTGGCGTGCAACTGGTGCCTGAACCGGCTGTTTGCCTCCCGCTGGGGCGGCGCGGGACTGGCCGGAGCCACGGCGGCGTCCATTACCCTGGGCGCTCTGGTGATGGCCATCCTGTTCCTGGGTCAAACCGGCGGCATCCCCCTCCTCCCCCTGTGCAAGAGTCTTCTCGCCGCCCTGGCCGTCGGAGGCGCGCTTTGGCTGGCCACAGGCATGGTCCTCAGCGGCAGCGAGGGCAAGCTGCTGCTGGTGGTCAAATGCGCAGGCCTGGGCGCGGCGGCGGCGGCGGCATATGTCCTGCTCCTCCTTCTCCTGCGCCAGGAGGATCTTGGCGCCCTGCTGGAGCGTTACCGCAAACCGAGCAGCGGGCAGGCCGGCGAGTAACCGGCCGCGGCGGTCCCTGGCCTGCCTTTGGCGCAAAACGGAGCTTTGCCTGCCAGGAGGCGCGCAGCAGCTGGCGGCAAGCCGCGTTCAGAACAAAAACAAATACCAGACGGCGGTTTTGAAACAACAGCTTTCAAGGCCGCCGTTTTCTATTGACAGGGCAGAAAAAGAAGGCCGCATCATGTCTTTTTCTATCACCCGTCCCTATGACCTGTCCAGAAAATCAAGGGGATGACCGCCGCAGATCCGGAAATCCCAGGTATTTCTTGACATCCCGGCGGCAATGTACTATTATGGTCAGGGAATATCCCCAAAACCGGCGCGAAAGCCTCCGTAAAAGCCCTCTTTCTCCCTTCCGGGCGCATTTACGGACCGCGCTGCCGCCGGACAACAATACGGACGGTGGATGCAACCTATGGTAAATTTTGTCATGGGTCTGGAATGCTTTGGCATCACCCTGACCTTCATTGCGCTGGTCCTGCTGCTCAACGGCGACGGAGCCCGGGAACAGAAGCTGCTGATCTTCATCATGTGCGGCTGTCTTGTGCAGAATGTCGGCTATCTCCTGGAGCTGACCGCTCCCACCATGGAGGCCGCTGTGGCGGCGGTCACGGTGGAGAACGTGGGCTCCGCCTTTGTCCCTCTGTGCTACAGCTGGTTCACCTATACCTATTGCTACGCGCCTCCGCCGAAAAAGCTGCTGCGCATCCTGGGCCTCATCAACTTTTGTGTGCTGCCCACGGTGTTCTTCAACTGGAACGGCCTTTTCTATGAGTCCTTTCAATGGCTGTCCACCGCGGACGGGTTCCATTATGTCCGCATCGCCTACGGTCCCCTGTACTCCCTGTTCATGGTCACCCGCGTCCTCATCCCCTATATTCTCTCCATACATACCCTGGTGCGGGCGGTGCGCCTCCGCTCCGACCAGCAGGTCAGCCGCCAGTATAAGACCATTCTCGCCATATCCACCCTGCCCGTGATCGTACTGGTTCTTTATGTGTGCAAGCTGGTAGCCGTATTCGATCTCACCCCGGTGACTCTGGCCCTCGCCATGGCCATGGTGGTCATCGTGGTGTGGAGCCGCCGGAATTACGATTTCCGCCATCTGGCGGCGGATAAGGTTCTGGAAAGCCTGGGGGACGGCGTGATCGCCCTGGACGACCACGACCGCCTGGTCAGCTACAACCGGGCCGCGGCCCACATTTTTACCCGCCTGCCCGCGCACAAGCTGGGAGAAAATATCCGGGTGCTGGAGGGCTTCCGGGAGGAGATGCTCAACGAGGACGTTCCCCAAAGCTTTTCCATCAACGGGCAGCACTATGAGAGCCACAGCAAACAGATCATCGGGGAAAACGGCCGGAAGCAGGGCTGTGTTATCCTGATTCTGGACATGACGGACATCAAGGCCTATATCAACGAGATCAAGCGGGTCCGTCAGGAGGCAGAGAAGGCCAGCATTGCCAAGAGCGAGTTCCTGGACAATATGTCCCACGAGATCCGCACCCCCATGAATGCCATCATCGGCCTGAACGACATCATCATGGAGGAGTGCGGAGACCCCCAGATCTACACCCACGCCAAGGACGTACAGTCCGCCGCCAAGAACCTGCTGGCCATCATCAACGATATTCTGGACCTGTCCAAGGTAGAGGCGGGCAAGATGGAGCTGGTGTATACGGATTACCACCTGAAAACCGTGGTGGGCGAGGTGGTGGGCATGATGGACATGGCCGCCTCCAAACGGGGGCTCATCATGAAGTACGAGTGCGACAGCTCCCTCCCCTGCCGCTACAACGGCGACGAGGGGCGGATCAAGCAGATTCTCATCAACATCCTCAACAACGCCATCAAGTTCACCAAGGAGGGCTACGTCCGCGCCTACGTCACCGGACAGCCCGGCGAGAAGGAGGACGAGGAACTGATTACCTTCCGGGTGGAGGACACCGGCTGCGGCATCCGGGAGGAGGACCTGGCGAAGATCTTCGAGGACTTCCGCCAGGTGGACTCCAAGCGCAACCGGAGCGTGGAGGGCACCGGCCTGGGCCTGGCCATCGTAAAGCACCTGGTGGAGCTGATGGGCGGTGTCATCCGTGTGGAAAGCACCTACGGCCAGGGGACGGCGGTGACCATCACCATTCCCCAGAAGATCGTGGACCGGCGCTCTATCGCGGAGGTGCCGGAGGTGTTCCAGGCAGAACTGGAGCGCGGGGAGGTCTTTGCCGCCCCGGACGTCAAGGTACTCATTGTAGACGACAACGTGGTCAACCGCAAGGTTGCCCGGGGCTTTTTGAAGGGCTACGCCTTCGACCTGTCCGAGGCCGGGAGCGGCCCCGAGGCCATTGAGATGGTGCGCGGCGCCCGGTATGATATGATCTTCATGGACCACATGATGCCTATGATGGACGGCATCGAGGCCGCGGAGATCATCCGCCGGGACTGCGGCGAGAACGGGAGCGCCCCCGTTATGATCGCCCTCACCGCCAACGCCATGGAGGGAATGCGGGAGCGCTTCCTGGCCTGCGGCTTCCAGGACTTTATTGCCAAGCCCCTGGACCGGCGCGAGCTGCACCAGCTGCTGCTGCGCTGGGTTCCGGAGGAGCGCAGGCAGACAGGAGACGGCGAACCGGCAGGCAGGCCTCTGGACCCCTCCTCCATCTCCATTCCCGGCATCGACATGGACGCCGCCGCACGCTACTTCTCCGGCGATGAGGAGGGCTTCCTGGATCTGCTGGAACTCTACCATATGGACGGCGGACGCAAGGCCGCCCTTCTGCAAGAGCTGGCCGGTTCGGACATCTCCCGCTATCAGGTGGAGGTCCACGCCCTCAAGAGCGCCTCGGCCAACATCGGCGCTATGGAGCTGTCCGCCATGGCCCGGGCTCAGGAGGAGGCCGCCGGAGCTGGGGACGCCGCCCTGATCGCCCGGGACTTCCCGCCGCTGCTGGAAACCTACGAGGCCCTTCTGGCGGAGATCGGCTCCTTCCTGGCACAGCGGCGTCAGAGCGCGCAGGCGGAAAAGCTGCCCGCCCTGTCCCCGGAGGAACTCCGGACCCGGACCGGCGAGGCGCTGGAGAAGCTGGAGAATTTCCGCTCCCAGGAGTGCGCCGCCATTGTGGAGGACCTTCTGCTGCACGCCATGCCTCAGGATGCGGAGGACAGCCTTCTAAGCATACAGGCACAGCTTAAGCTGTATGAGGATGATAACGCCGAGGAGCTGCTGCGCCAGCTGCTCAGCAGACTTGAAGAGGAGGATGGGAGCAAATGATTCCAACAGAGGAGTACGCCAAGAAACGGATTTTAGCGGTGGATGACGCGGCCATCATCCTATCGCGGATATCGGACACCCTGGGCAAGTATTACGACGTCATCACGGTCAACTCCGGCGTGCGCGCCCTGCGGTACCTGGAGAAGGAGAAGCCGGACCTGATCCTGCTGGACATCCGCATGACCCCAAAGGACGGCCTGGAGACCCTGCGGGACATCCGGGCCATGGAAAACCGTTCCGATGTGCCGGTTATCATGCTCACCGGCATGGAGGACAAAAATTCCGTACTGGAGAGCAGCAAGCTGGGCATCTGTGACTATATCCTGAAGCCCTTCCTCGCCGGCGACCTGCTCAGCAGAATCCGGCGGGTCCTGGAGCCGGACGCCGCCGGGCAGGACCGTGTTCAGCCATAACGAAGCAGGGAGGATTGCCGTATGAATACCGCCATGACCCAGGAGGAGCTGGAGCGGATATTGGACCAGGCGGTCCAGGACGTGACGGAGCGGACCGCCGGTGTACGCCTTCAGCAGGAGGATATGCCTCCGGGGGAGGACCTGTGTACGGTTCACATCACCTTTGACCAGGGTTTTCACACCAGCCTCACCCTCTGCGCGGATACCAGTCTTCTCTCCCGCATGGCCTGCAATTCCTTCCACGAGGAATCCATCAGCGCCGAGGACCTGGAGGAGTTCAGCAAAGAATACTTCAACGTCCTGTGCGGCCGGATCGCCAGAGCCATGTTCCAGGAAACCCAGGTCCCCGCCCATTTTAATCCGCCCACCTTCCACAGCGGGCGTTACGAACCGGAGGGACAGGAGGTTCAGTTTGTACTTACCTATTCCAACGGGCAGCGCGAGGGCGCGCAGCTCATTCACCACGTACCCTGTTCCCAGGAGGACAGGGCAGCGGCAGGCAAAGCATGACACAGGAGGGTATACAGCAGATGAGCAAGCGAATTATGGTAGTGGACGACTCCCGGCTGGTCCGTGTCCAGCTGGAGGATGTCCTGGCAGGCACGGAATATGAGATTGCGGCCTACTGCCGCAGCGGCGAGGATGCCATCGCCCGGTACGCCGAGGTGCAGCCCGATCTGGTGACCATGGATATCATCATGCAGGGCATGGACGGTCTGGACGCCGCTGAGATCATCCTGAAGGAGCATCCGGAGGCGCGGATTGTCATGATCTCCTCCCTGGCCTACGGCGACACCTTTGAGCGGGCCAAGGCCATCGGCGCGAAGGGCTTTATCGATAAACCCTTTTATCAGGAGCAGCTGGTCAGGCAGTTCGAGGAGGCCCTGGCCTGATATAGTCAGCCCACTTGAAAACCGGTAAAGTTCGACGGAAAAAATGGCTGAGGGCGGACCGGATATTTTCGGTCCGCCCTCTTCTTCTGTCCAAAAGTTCCCGTCACATGCCGAAGTCCGCCGCCACCTTTTTCAGCATCTCCCGGATGGGCAGCTGATAGGGGCAGCGCTCCTCGCAGGCACCGCACCCCACGCAGTCCGACGCGTGGGCGGCCAGGGCTCCATACCGGCTCCTGGCCCAGTCCGCCAGCCCATACCGGCTGAGGTAGCCGTGGAACACAAAGTTGTTGGGAATGTCGATCCCCACGGTGCAGGGCGCGCAGTACCCGCACCGGCGGCAGAAGCTGGCGCCCAGCTCCCGGCGCAGCTTTTCCGCTTTCTCCAGCTCCTCTACCGTCAGCGGAGAGGGATCGGACGCGGCGGCTGTGTTCTCCGCCACCTCCTCCGGGGAGTACATCCCGGGCAGGACCACGCTGACATTGGGATTGGCGGCGGCAAAACGGATGGCCAGCCGCGCATCCTCAATGGCTCCGCCGGACAGGGACTTCATGTTGATGAAGCCCACATTCTGCTTCCTGGCCCGCTCCATCAGCTCTGCCGCCTGGGTCTCCACGATGTTGTAGGGGAACATCACCGTCTCCACCCAATCCAGTTCCAGGGCCCGCTCGAACACCTCCGGCGAGTGGGCGGTGAGGCCGATATGACCGATCTTTCCGGCCTCCCGGGCCTCCGTCAGGGCCTCCAGCGCCCCGCCGGGAGCGCAGATCTGCTCTAATTGCCGGAGGGACGGATTATGGACCTGATAGAGGTCTATGTAGTCCGTGCGGTAGTTTTTCAGGCTGGTCTCAATATCCCGGGCCATGCCCTCCCTGTCACGGCTCATCGTCTTGGTCGCCAGGATAAACTTGTCCCGGCGGCCCTCAATGGCCTGGCCGATCAGCTCCTCGCTGACGCTGTAGCCCCGGGCGGAGTCGATGAAATTGATGCCCGCAGCTTCCACCGCGTCCAGGAGCTTTCTCGCCGCCTCCGCATCGACGCGCTGGATAGGGATGCCCCCCAGACCCACCCGGGAGACCTTCAGCCCGGTTTTTCCCAATGTAAGGTATTCCATATTCTCTTCCTCCTGCAAAATTTTCGTTGAAAAGCGCGGCCTGCAAATAGCGGCCTATGCCAAATTCAGCCCGGCAGAACAGGCGCTGTATGACCCAAATCTTTACTTCCTGTTCGGCTTCCTTTTGATTCCCAGCAATCTGATGAAGTCGAGAAACAAAGACGTATCCACCGGCTCAAACATGATCCATTTCCCATCGTGGTAGGTTTGCGCCCCGTCATATATTTCCTGCACTTCTTTTGTGTAATTTCCCCTGTCCGCTTCAAATTTGAGCCGTTCGTCTCTCCCCAAAATAATCATGAAACCTATGCAGTTTTCCCTTGCGTACAAGGCGCACAGCGTTTTGCCGCCCCGGCGGTATTTATATTCATATTTCCACGCTTTACCGCCTTTATCCCACAGACGGTCCATATCATATTTCTCGTCAATTGAAGCGCACAGCTTATCCCATACGTTATATAAGGATTCCCCAACCAAAGCTGTCATTTCTTCTCTGTCCGGTATCCTGTCAAGCATATTGGCTCTCCTCCTGAATCAATGGCAATACCTTCTGCCGCGCTTTCTTCAGCGCGCCCGGCCGCTTAACAAATGGGGATGTATCAGTGAATCACCTCATAGCGCAGACGCAGGTATGAGTTCTCCAGAACCGTGCATTCCTGTAACTTCAGAACGCCTAATTCTGACAATTCCTCTTGTGAAAGCAAGGATTTACCGTCAATTAAAGTAGAGGTATCCTTGCCGCCAATCAAAACCGGAGCAACCACAATATCCACATAGTCAAACAGTTTTTCGCGCAGAAACAAGCCGTTCAGCGTCCCACCGGTCTGTATCGTTATTCTCTCACAGCCATATTCTGATTTGAGCCTTGCAAGCGCATTCTTCAGCGATAATTCCTTTTGATACAGGATATGAAAATTACCTTCCTCTATGTGAAATGCCGGGTGCTTTGCGTTTGAGGTAATCAGCACAAACTGTTTTGATAAGGCACAAAAATACCGTATACCGTTTTCATTCAAATGCCTGTTATCGATTACCACAAAAGATACAGGCGTTCTGTCTGGTGTTTTCTTTGTATTGACGCCGATTTTGGCTTGAACCCGGCCGGAATTGAGCGTCCATAAATCTGTTGTCTGCTCTATTTCGTAGTATTGGTGCAAGCCCTCGCTAACCCCTGCAATTCGGGGGAAATCTTTATCTACATCCAAAT
>Ga0224748_10771_pt1 | contig 10287 bp, 8 predicted proteins | sample LIM_F_Water_Neg_FD_182074 | JGI IMG/M metagenome (GOLD analysis project Ga0224748, IMG submission 182074) | Enriched cells from gastrointestinal tract of the lab mouse from Pacific Northwest National Laboratory (PNNL), Richland, Washington... | ecosystem: Host-associated > Mammals > Digestive...
TAATATAGACTTTCTTCCCCAGCTTTTCATTTTTCTCATATATATGGACCTCATGGCCACAACCTGCGGCGGCGATGGCCGCTGCCATACCAGCTGCGCCACCGCCGATGATCAATACTTTACTCATGAATTCTGTTTCTTAACCTCTTTTATCTTCGCTTCCAGGGCCTTCACTACCGTCCGAAGCACCTTGACTCTGGCGTAATATTTGGAATTGCCTTCCACCACAATCCAGGGGGCATAGGTGGTGGAGGTGCGCACCAGCATCTCGTCAACAGCCTGCTCGTACTGATCCCACTTCTCCCTGTTTCTCCAGTCCTCATCCGTGATCTTCCACTGTTTGGCCGGATTCTCCATACGCTCCTTAAACCTGCGCTCCTGCTCATCCTTGTCGATATGGAGCCAGAACTTTAAGATCACGGCGCCGTAGTTTGCCATATGGGATTCCATCTCGTTGATCTCCTGATAGGCCCGCTTCCACTCGGCTTCCGTGCAGAATCCTTCGATTCTCTCCACCATGACGCGCCCGTACCACGTGCGGTCAAAGATGGCGATGTGGCCTGCCTTGGGCATATTGTTCCAGAACCGCCACAGATAATGGTGTACCTTTTCAATATCGTTGGGGGAAGCCGTAGGATTCACCTGATATCCTCTGGGGTCCAGATGGCTTGTAAGACGCTTAATGGCTCCGCCCTTGCCTCCTGCATCCCAGCCCTCAAAGCCCAGCACTACGGGGATTCGTAAACGGTACAGTTCATTGTGAAGCTTCTCAAGACGTCTCTGGAGACGGTCCAGTTCTTTCTTGTACTCATCCTTTGTGAGACTCTTGGATAAGTCAATGCCGGACAGCACGCCGTTATGAAACCGTTCTCCGGGCATCTGGTCCTTTTTCTTCTTGGAGGATACCTTCTCCTCCTCCCTTTTCTTCTCCAGGACATAGGCCAGGCGGTCCGCTACCGTAGTCATGATCTTCATCGCCGCATAATCCCTGTCTGTGGATTCAATAATCGTCCAGGGTGCGAACTCCGTATCCGTATTCTCAAGCATCTCCTCGTTGATCTTTAAGTAGGCGTCATATTCCTTGTTTCTCTTCCAGTCCTGCTTATTCACCCTCCAGGAGCTTTCCTTGGAATCATCCAGTTTCTTAAACCGCTTCCTTTGCTCCTCCCTGGAGATATGGAGGAACAGCTTGATAATCACCGTTCCGTCGTCGCTTAACTGTTTTTCAAAAGACAGGATATCCTGGAAAGCCCCCTCCAGATCCAGTTCCTTATCCGGACAGTCGAACCGATCTCTCTGAACGATAGAGTACCAGCTGCGGTCAAAGATAGCGATTCTGCCTTTGGCCGGCGTTTTCGTCCAGTAACGCCACAAAAACGGCCTCATCTGCTCCTCTTCGTTGGATGTGTTGGTGGCATATACGGAAAATCCCCTGGGATCCAGAGCCTGAATAAGACGGTTGATCTGTACGCCCTTTCCTGCCGCACCCATTCCCTCAAAAACGATCATCACCGGAATCCCCGCCGCCTTGCACTCTCTCTGGAGAACGGCTAATCTTCCGCTCTCTGTCTCCATAACCTGCTTAAATGTGTTTTTGTCCACCTTTTTCGATAAATCAATCTTCTCCAGCATACGCTTGCCCCTCCTTGGAATATTTTCCGAACATTTTGTTAAGTGTTAGTATACCACACTTTACGGAGAAATAAAAGCGGCCTTTGCATGTTCTTCTGGTTCTATTATACCAAAAGTATATCCCATTGCCGTTAAGGAGAGGTGCGTTTCTCTCAGATAAAGCCGTCTACAGTTCCGCTGTCACAAAGATATCATAAATCGCCTTAATGGCCGTCTCAAAGTCCCCGTCCTTCACACCGATGATGATGTTGAGTTCACTGGACCCCTGGTCGATCATCTTCACGTTCACTCTGGCATGGGCCAGGGCCGAGAAGATCCTTCCCGCAGTCCCTCTGGTAGCCTTCATGCCCCGGCCCACTACGGCGACTAAGGCCAGATCCGACTCCATCTCCACATAATCCGGCTCCACGGCTCTGTGGATTCCCGCGATGACAGACTGCTCGTACTCCTCAAACTCTGACTGATGGACGAAAATAGTCATAGTATCAATTCCTGAAGGCATATGTTCGAAGGAAATCCCGTAATCTTCAAATACCTGCAGAACTTTCCTCCCAAACCCCACCTCGGAGTTCATCATAGCCTTCTCCACATTGATGGAACAGAATCCTTTCTTTCCCGCAATTCCCGTAATGGTGTATTTGGGCTTTCTGCAGGTGCTCTCCACAATCAGGGTTCCCTTGTCATCCGGACGGTTGGTATTGCGGATATTGATGGGAATTCCCTCCTTGCGCACAGGAAAGATGGCGTCTTCGTGGAGCACACTGGCTCCCATATAAGCCAGCTCTCTCAGTTCCCGGTAAGTGATGGTCTCAATGACCTGAGGATTCTCCACAACCCTGGGATCCGTCACCAGAAATCCTGACACATCCGTCCAGTTCTCATACATGTCGGCATGGATCGCCTTAGCCACGATGGACCCTGTCACATCAGAACCGCCTCTGGAAAACGTCTTTACCGTTCCGTCATGCCTGGAACCATAAAATCCCGGAATCACCGCACGATCCACATGCTCCAGCCGCTCTGACAGCTCCTTATCCGTAGCCTCCGCGTCAAATACGCCGTTATCATGAAAGAACACCACTTCCGCAGCATCAATGAACTCAAAGCCCAGATATTCCGCCATGACCAGGCCGTTTAAATACTCGCCCCTTGACGCGGCATAATCCCTGCCCGCTTTGGCGATGAAATTCTCTTCGATCCTGTCAAACTCAGAGTCCAGATTCAAATTCAGGTTAAGCCCGTCGATAATCTCCTCATACCGCTTCTTAATCCTCTCCAGAATCTTCTTATAGGAAGTTCCCCCAGAGGCGGCATCATAACACTGATACAGAAGATCCGTCACCTTCTCGTCCTTATCATTGCGCTTCCCCGGCGCAGATGGAACCACATATCTTCTGGACTTGTCGGAGCGGATGATATCTCCCACCTTCTTAAACTGCCTGGCACTGGCAAGGGAACTGCCGCCAAACTTCACTACTTTCTTCATCATATCCTCCATTCTGCCATAGGGGCCGGAAAGCCCAATCTCCTGACACCCTTCCTCTTTCAATTAGTCCTGTTATGCTGTTTTATAAGACATGAAAAAACAGCTCATGTAAGATATGATAATATCGTAATCTCTCTGGTCTGTCAAGATATCTGTCTGAACTGTTACCAGTTTCCCCCTGGCAGTTCAGATAGCAGGGAATCTGGTATAACTTTTGGACACATTATGAACAAAATACCGGTTCCTCTGATGAATCCACATACCACCGAATCTCCTGTTCCCTGACGCCGGCCCCACGGCAGAGGCGCCTGGCCTGGCGGCATTTTACTTCAAAATTTGATGAGGTTCCAACCCAGTAAGTCTTTCCCTTCACCTCTATCTTCTGAACAGAGCGGAAATACCCTGTCTTTCCGGTCCCCGCTTCCTCCCGGTCAGTCATCCAGTCTGAAACTTCTTCTAACAGTTCTTCTGTAACCTCATAATTCGTCAGTATATATTCCGCTATATAGGCCTGGGCCATGGAAAGTTTTGTCCATCGGTATTCCTTTCCATTGAGAATCAGGAAACCGGTGTCCTTCTTTTTCACGGTTTTCCTCTTTTGTGTCTCCTTTACAGTTTTTTCCAAAACATCCGGCCTCACTCCTAAAGCCCCTGGGGCGGCTCCCATAAGTTCTGCCCCGTTTTCCATCATCCCTGCGGCAGCCTCCGCCTGTGCAAAAGCCTTCTCGACTACGGGGAAAAGTCCGGGCAGTTTCCGTATTTCCCTCTCCAGTCTGCCCTCTTCATCCTCATGCCGGGCAGCGCGATGCACCTTTGTGATCTCGCCCATAATCTCTCTGTAAAGATCATTCCGCTTAAACAGGTTGGAACTCAGTCCCCTGTACTCTTCTTTCTCCTCTGCCAGGCAATCCACAATCCTGGCAAAACACTTCATCGCTTCAGGAATACTCTCGCGGACAGCAGAAAAGGGAACCGCAAACCTTGAATAATCATATGGTTCTCTTCCCTTATCTCCCACCTCCGCCGTCAGTTCACCAAGCATATGCACCAAAGCAGCCGTAAAATACCATTTCCCGTTATTGATGACCGCGGCAACGTGGCTGCTTTCGCCTTTTGCAGCATTCTTTCTCTGTTTATCGTATTCCTTCGCAGTTTCATGAGCAAACCACAAGGCGCCATAATGATGTTGAAACAAATCCGATTCTTCTTCCTCGTCTGCCTCCATCCATTCCGGCACGAAGATATCTTTTCTTTGGAATGTATCCCCTGGGTCTTCCTCTGTCTGAATCTTCAAAAGAGTCCCCGCTCCCTGGCTTCTGGCCTCTCCCGGACGACCGATACAGGCCAGTCGGGCCCTGGCAAATTCTACCAGATCCATCTCCTGACCCATGCCGCTTTCTTCCCCCCGCCGCACCAGCAGAAATCTTTCCCGATCATCTGCATCTCTTCGCTCCAGATACCTTGCAAGTTTTTCTATAAAGGGTAAGGTAAATGCAATATCCTCCATCTTAATTGGCTTTTGCCGGTTCAGCGCCACACTGATTTCCTTTACAGTCTCGGAAACTCTGTCCCCGTTCTTGTCTCCTGAAATACGAATAATTTTTAATAGTACCTGAGCCTGCTTTGAATAGTCCAGCCTTTTTAAGAATTCCGTCTGTTCCCTGGAGTCTTTCTTGCTTTCCTGCCAGTCATACTCCATGTCAAAAAAGCATCTGGCCGCCACGGTAATCGTCTGCGCCCCATTTACTACGGAAAAATCCGGTTCCTTTTCCGGCCCGATCTCGCCCAGCTTTAACTCTTCCACGGTTCTGGGCATGAAATCAGGATCTTCCACCAGAATTGTAACCCCGTTATTTTTAAACCAGAAAAGCTCCGGTTCCGTCTCCAAAGTTCTTCGTATCGAGTCATTGACTCCCAAAGTCTCCCGAATTCCCAGCCGCACATTATCCTTAAAAAGCCGATCTCCTATGAGGTTGTAAAGCCCTGCCAGCTGATAAAGATCCACGGTAAAGACCAATGCGCTGAGCTTCTCCCCTGCATCCTGAACCTCCGTCCCGCCTTCCTGGTTGATCTTTCCCTGAATAGGCGGCATCTGCATCATCTCGTGACGCCTCAGCCCCTTCAGCTTTACTTCCTGGCTGTCATACTTTTTCAGAAGGACATAAGTGCAGTGCATTCCCAAATCCTTGTTTCCGGAACACCTCCTGGCCATTGCCCTTAAAGCCTTCACCGTCTCTTTGGCGAATGTCCTCTCCAGACAGATCCTGCTCTTCATGTCCCTGACAAAGAATATGATCTGAATCCCTGTGATTCCCTCTTCTTTGTCTTCCTCCTTATCTGTCCCTGTCAAAGCTTCCTTTGCCAGCTCTTCCGCCTTTTTTGTGACAGCTTTCAGCACTTCCTCCGGATCACTCCAAAATACGGCAGCGATCACTTTCTCCCGGCTCTCCTTGTTAAGCCTTGAGAAATCCGTGACATAATCCTTCTGTGCAGCCGCCAGCCCCTGCAGCTCATCCCATGTCTCCTTATGATCCCACCACTCATCACCGCAGTCGATCTCCTGGTTTCTCAGCACTTTATTGATGTAATCCTTCATATTCTCTGTTCTTTTTGTCTTTTGTGCCATAACCCCCACAATCCGCCCTCCTCTTTATCCGGCCGCCGCTTTTTCTATGTAAATCTGCAATTCTTGTCCCGCAAATTCTCCTGCATCATACTGTTTAAGATTATCTGCAAATGCCCGGATCACCCCATTGTATTTGTCGATTATCCTGTTCAGTTCCTGTTTTTTTAGTCCTCCCAGTTCTTCCCCTTCTTTAAATCTCCGTTCATAATTCTCCTGAAACTCCAAAAATCCTTTTCGGTAACTGTCGATCACATGTTCAACGTGCATCAGGATTCGTGTCATATCTTCCTCCCCTGCCTCTCTGCTGTTCTCGACAATATACTCAAAATAATAATCCAGCTCCTTGTCAAGCTGCCTTAAGGCATACTCCAGTTCATTTCTGCAGCTGAATTCCTCCGTGTTCAGCTTTCTGGACTTGCTGCTCAGTTCATCTACCAAGTTGATAATCTCCGGATAAATACTTCCTGTGTGAATGCCGAACAACTGCCTTAATTCCTTTCTCATTCCGGCCTTCGCCTCCCCCGGAATCAGAATTCCATAACTCATGTATTTCGGAAGACTCTCCGGCTCATCCCCCTGAAACAAAATAAAAGCCCCCTGCTGGGCAATAATCCGGCTGTTAAGCTTTGTATGGTCGATGAACTTATGATTCTTTTCAAAAAGGATATGGTTCTGATGCCACTCCTGATCCCGGTTGATGATGGCATCGTAATTATCATTGGTATTTTTCGCGCTTGGGCTGAAGATCTCGTCTACAAAGAACAGAAATACCATCCCATCTTTTGTATCCATGGAATCTTCCTTTTGATGATAATAGGGCGTCACCGCAAAATACAAGGCCGTCAGACAATTATAGGACACATCCAGAAGACGGCTGGGAAACTCCCCGTGCTGAGCATCAATGGCATTGTCAAGATACCGCACCTCCCCGGTGAGCCGGTTCTGCCTCATGGCGTCAAACAGGCTCTTTTCGAAAAACCGATTTCCGTTCATCACGCCTCTGCGGAAAATGTTGGGACGGCAGGGCTCCGGATATACATCCGGCTCCCCCCGGTACACAACCGTACCATCCTTTATCCCCCGGACCTTGATATATTCGTTGACGCGCTTGATATATTGGGAAATATTTTGGACTTTTTCCGTCTGGATATGCTTCTCTTTAGGAAGAATATTGGGGTTTATTTTTGTCATATGGGCCTCATTCCCTTTCCATTTCGGATTGCGGCAGTACATCCCGCCTTCTTTTTCTATTGTATTAGTATTATGAGCAGGCGTCAATAATTTTTACAAGGAGTCTATCCATTTCCCGACAGACCCCTTACTGACGATACCCGCCAAATACATCACTCCATAACAAACACATACCTGTTTTCCCCGGACAGCTCCTCTGACCAGGCAAAGCCCAGCCTGTCAAAATCCCTGATCCCGGTAGGATCCACAATCCGGTTCTCAGCCATAAACCGCACCATCTCCCCGCGGGCCATCTTTGCCAGAGTTCCTTTCTGCCTTGGCCTGCCGTCTGTGATCTGACAAAACTCCACGGTAATCAGCCGGTCTTTTTCCGTAATATACTTTTCAACACACTGGGAGTACTCTTTGGACGCCAGGTTGATCACCGCCTGATCTTCCCCCGGCAGCTTTTTATTCAGAAGCATGAGCTCTTTATATAACCGGTCTCCCCAGTATTCATACAGATCCTTATGTCCTTTTACCGCCAGCTTTGCCTGCATCTCCAGGCGGTAAGGCACAACTCCGTCAAAAGGCTTTAGAAGGCCATAGAATCCTGACAGAATGCATAGGTGATCCGCCACATAGGAAAGAGCCCCGGCAGTCATCACTGCCGGAGCCATATGCTGATATTGCAGTCCTTCATAAGCCATGACTGCCGGGGTCAGCGACCGCTCCAGATCCATAGCCTGAAACCGTTCGTAATTCATGCGGGCGAGGTTGTCATTACATTTCCACAAAGCCTTTGCCTCAGAGCAGGACAGAGACTGCACTTTCTTCATGAGAACCCGTGTATCCTCCAGAAATACAGGAAGTCCGTCCGTATCAAAGGAATCCGTGTCCACATTCATCTTTTTGGCAGGTGAAATAATGATCTTCATGACTCATCAGACCCGCCAAGCACCTCCAGCATCTGGGCCGGATTGTCAGCCGCTTTCACTTTATCGAAAGCTTTTATGATCATGCCGTCCTCATCAATCAGATAGGTGGTGCGAACGATTCCCATAGATACCTTCCCGTAATTTTTCTTCTCCTTCCATACATCATAAGCCTGGATGCAGGTAAGCTCCGGGTCGGAAAGAAGGGGAAAGGGTAGCCCGTATTTTTCCTCAAATTTCTTGTGGGAAGCCACTGTGTCCTTGCTGACGCCGAGAACCACGGCTCCCTTTTCCTGAAACTGAGGATACAGCTCCCCGAATCCGCATGCCTGTTTCGTACAGCCCGGCGTGTTGTCTTTCGGGTAGAAATATAACACCACCTTTTTACCTTTATATTCCTCCAGCTTGTGCATATTCCCGTTCTGATCCGGAAGGGAAAATGACGGTGCTTTTGTATTGATCTCCAACATAGGTTTTTGTTCTCCTTCTCTGCTTTGGTGTGCGGACCTTACTGTATCCCTTCCATCTCTTCCCCAATCTTCTCCTCACAGGACCGCATAGCCAGAATGGTCTTCTCCATCAATTCCTCCAGAGTCCACCCCAGTCTGTCCGCTCCGTCTTTGATCACATCCCGGGAACATCCTGCTGCGAATCGTTTGTCCTTAAACTTTTTCTTAAGGCTTGACACTTCCATGTCCATAACGCTCTTAGAAGGACGCATCTTAGCGGCGGCCCAGATAAGCCCGGTCAGTTCATCGGCGGCAAAAAGGATTTTCTCCATCTCATGTTCCGGTTCCACATCGCTGCACAGGCCGTAGCCATGGCTGCAGACAGAGCGGATCATATCCTCCGGAACGCCCCCTTCCCTTAAGAGTTCAGGAGCCTTCTTGCAGTGCTCTTCCGGGTACAGTTCAAAATCAATATCATGGAGCAGGCCGATCTGTCCCCAATACTCTTCATCGTCTCCGAATCCTTCTTCCTTTGCATACCATCTCATGACTCCCTCCACTGTAAGTCCATGAAGAATATGAAAGGATTCCTTATTGTACCGGTGCAGCAGATCCAACGCCTGCTGTCTTGTCAATGGCGTAGTCATTTTATCTTTTTCCTCCTTGTTCAGACACTCTCATACAGCTGCCGCATCTTCTCCCCACAGCTTTTGGCATTCTCCGGTGTGGTATTCTCCAGAGTCCCGTAAATAAAAGGCTTTTCCTTCTTAATAAATCTCATGATCGGTGTAAAGTCCATCTCCCCTGTTCCGGCCCCCACGGCTTTCAGCCCATATCCTTCATTGACCCGGATAAAGTCCTTAAAATGTACCATGGCCACATCAGGCCCCAGAAGTTCTATGGCCTCTGCAAACAGCTCTTCCCTGCCGTCCACATTGTCAAGATCCAAAAGATTAACCGGATCAAGAAGAATCTGCAGGTTCGGGGAGCCGATCTCATCCAATACGGTTCTGGCACGTTTTGGATTCCACACAATATGACGGGCCACAGGCTCAATGGCCAGAATCACGCCGAACCGTTCCGCACACCGCACCACAGGTTTTAAGTTGGTGATAAATGTAGACAACGCCTCATCCGACTTACACTCCGGACAATAGGCGTATGCTGCATTGGGAGCTCCGGTTTCCGTCCCCACCATACCGCACCCCAAAAGGGATGCAAAACGGATGTGTGCATAGTACTTCTCCTGAAACTGACGAATCATCTCCGGATCCGGATTGGCCAGATTCAGATAACACCCAAGAACCGCAATATCCATCTCATGTTTCTCAAAAAGATGCTTCAGATAATGAGCATATCCCGGCGTCAGCGCGGAAGGTGTACATGGATACTCCTTCATAGCCTTGCTCAGGGCCAAATGGGCACAGCTGTATCCTTTTTCCTTCACAACCGGAAGCAGCTCTTCCATAGGCAGTTTCTCCGCGTCATGGAGACGCAATCCTAACTGTAACATTTTTTCCTCCTTATTCAATGAATCGGCACGCGGCGCTCTGCGGCGCCTGCCATGTGACCGGAACATATGTCATGTTCCCCTATATTCCTGCAAAATCCGCTACTTTATTAAGAATATCCACAGCTTCCCCCATAGTCACAAGCCTGTCCGGATCAAAGCAGCCCTTTTCATCCAGTTCCATGAATCCAAAATACAAAGCCCTGGCCACATTGGTTCCATAGTTATTGCTTACCTGATCCCCATCTGCGCACACAGGCATGGTACTGGAAGCATTGCGGTAGTTTACCCCGCAGGCCTGCATGGCAACCGTGGCCATCTCCTGTCTGGATACATGATCTTCCTGGCAGAATCTCTTTTTGTCCTTAAGGGCCAGCAATCCATTGCCTACCGCAATTCTCATGGCCCTGCTGCATGTTTCCTCTCCCTCATGATTCTCACGGGTCGGATCGGCCATAGGCATCATCATCTGAGCGAGA
>Ga0224748_10772_pt1 | contig 10284 bp, 7 predicted proteins | sample LIM_F_Water_Neg_FD_182074 | JGI IMG/M metagenome (GOLD analysis project Ga0224748, IMG submission 182074) | Enriched cells from gastrointestinal tract of the lab mouse from Pacific Northwest National Laboratory (PNNL), Richland, Washington... | ecosystem: Host-associated > Mammals > Digestive...
AATGACAATGCTGAGTATGACATAATCCAGTTTAAACACCTGGCTGCCATACACGATCAGGTAACCGAGTCCGGCATTGGCCGCAAGAAATTCCCCGATGATGACGCCGACGAGTGACAGACCGATATTTACTTTCATATTGCTCACGATCGTGTGGACGTTTCCCGGCAAGACCACATATTTCAAAATATCGCTCCTCCTGCCTCCGAGCGTGCGGATCAGCTTGATCTTCTCTTCTTCCACCGAACAAAACGCCGTGTGGAGCGTGATGATGCTTCCGAACACGGCCACGGACACCGCCGCGACGATGATCGTCTTCATATTATTGCCGAGCCATACGATAAAAACCGGAGCGAGCGCTGTTTTCGGCAGGCTGTTCAGCACGACGAGATAAGGTTCACACACTTTTGCCACCGTCTCATTCCACCATAACAGGACAGCGACCGCGATGCCGAAAAACATGATAAAGAAGAAACTGACAAACGTTTCCAAAAGCGTGATCCCGATATGATAATAGATACTCCCGTCGGCAGAGAGGTCGGCGAAGCACGAAACCATACGCGACGGACTGCTGAACACAAAGGGATCCACCGCACCGGTCCTGGCAGCAATCTCCCATACGGCGAGAAATGTGAAAAAAATACTGATCTGGAAAAAACGCACGCTTCGCTTCTGCCGGATATGCGACTGGATAAACTCCCGCTGCCTGGCCGAACATTCTTTTGAAAGACTTCGTTTCAACTCCCGAATCGACACTTTATTTTCCACCATTTAACTCCTCCCATATCTCATTAAAATAATGATGAAACTCCGGTGTACTCCTCGCCTTAAACGGCGTGACCTCATCCTCAAATGTCAGACGGATCGGAATCTCCCTTTTCAGTGACGCCGGCCGCGCGGTGAGCACGAGCACCCTGTCAGCCATACTGATGGCCTCGGAAATATCGTGTGTAATGAGTATCGCCGTCTTCTTTTCCTTTTTAATGATCTTCCATATATCATCGGACACTTCGAGCCGCGTCTGGTAATCTAACGCCGAAAACGGTTCGTCTAACAGGAGCAGGTCCGGCTCCATCAAAAGCGTGCGGATCAGCGCCACCCGCTGCCGCATGCCGCCGGACAATTCTGACGGTTTTGATTTTTGAAAGGAAACAAGTCCATACGACTGAAAAAGATGGTTTAACAGCACGATCTTCTCTTCATTCCCTGCCTGTTTCTGGATCGTCAGCCCCAGCATCGCATTTTCATATGTATCTTTCCATTCTAACAGGTGATCCTTCTGCAGCATATAGCCGATGTTGATCCCCGATTTCTCCCGTTCCTCATTTCCGATAAAAACCTTGCCGCAGTCCGGCTCGATCAAACCGGAAATAATAGATAACAGCGTAGATTTTCCACAGCCGCTCGGCCCTACGACTGCTAAGAATTCGCCTTCTTCCACCTGGAAACTCAGATCATTGATCGCAAGCGTTTCCCCGTACACGCTGTGGTAAGAATAAGAAATGTGATCCGCTGATAAGATCGTACTCATAGGCCGTCCCCCTTTGTCCTGTACACTCTATCCTTACCTCATTTTATGAGAAAAATGTCATATGGTGCATAACGGTTCTTACAGTGGGAAATGATAACGGATAAAGAAAAGAAAATGGAGGAAACCATGAAAAAAATAGCTTTTTTTGACACAAAACCTTATGATAAAATATGGTTTGACAAATTCAATGACGAGTTTGAAATCGACTATTTTGAAGGAAAACTTACGCCGAAAACATGTAAACTCGTCAGGGACTACGACGGCGTAGTCGCATTTGTCAACGATGATATTGATAAGACTGTGATCAATACCATGTACAACGAAAAGGTTCCCGTTCTCGCCATGCGCTGTTCGGGATACAACAATGTGGATATGAAGGCGGCGCAGGGAAAGATCCGCATCTTACGCGTTCCCGCCTATTCTCCGTACGCCGTCGCCGAACACGCGATGGCACTCATCCTGACACTGAACCGGAAGATACACAAAGCCTATATAAGAACCCGGGATTTCAATTTCAGCCTCAACCGCCTGATCGGATTCGACATCCACGGCAAGACGATCGGCGTCATCGGAACCGGACAGATCGGACGGGTGTTCATTGACGTCTGCCGTGGATTTGGCGCCAATGTACTCGCCTATGACAAATATCCCTCGAAAGACAGCGGCATCAACTATGTCGAATTGGAAACACTGTTCCGGGAGAGTGACATCATCTCCCTTCACTGCCCGCTGACGAAAGAGACACACCACATCATCAACAAAGATTCGATCGCCATGATGAAACAGGGCGTATACCTCATCAACACGTCGCGCGGCAGCCTGATTGAAAGCCAGTCCTTGTTAGACGGCCTGACGTCGGGAAAAGTAGGCGCTGCTGGGCTTGACGTCTACGAAGAAGAGTCTGATCTTTTTTATGAAGACTTTTCCAATATCGTCATCAAAGATGACATCCTTTCCATTTTAGTTTCACGCCCGAATGTCATCATTACGTCACACCAGGCTTTCCTGACTGAAGAGGCACTGAAAGGGATCGCGAGCGTTACTCTCTCTAACCTGAAAGAATATTTTCAGACAGGAACGTGCGCCAATGAGATCACATTTGGAACGACTCAGTAAGGGAGAGCATTTCGGCCGAGGGAAATATTTTATCGGCTTTTTCTGAGAAATAGGCGCTCACAATATGTTCCAGTTCCCGGAATACCGATTCCGACACACGGAACGTATATAGTGTTTCAACCGGTGACGCGACGATCCTCTGCAGCGTATAAATGGTCGTCCCTGTGATACCAGCTGCTCCCTTCCCATAATAGGGAGCAGCCTGATAACAGGCGTCGCATAAAACCCCCGCCTCCCGATTGTGAAAATAAGCCAGTCCTTCCTTTTGCCCGCAGCTGGCACACGCAAATAAACGGGGAGCTTCCCCGTTTAACGCAATCATTTTAAATTCGTAAACCATCTTTACGAGACCACGCGGGAGAGATGGAACTTTCAGAGCGCGCAGCGACTGGTACAAAAGCTTCAGCACCTCTTTGGCATCGAGGTTTTCCCTCGTAAAATAGTCCGCGACTTCGCAAAAATACATGCCCATATAGATATCTTCCAGTTCCTCTCGCAAGTCGGAAAAATAATTGCTCACCTCCACGGACGACACCGTGTAGGAATCCCGGCCGCGGTATAGGGCAAATTCACCAAACGTAAACGGTTCACTGGCTGCCAGAAGCGAACTCTTTGGCCTTCTGGCCCCCCTTGCGAACGCGGAGATTTTCCCGCGCTCTTTCGTAAGTATGACAAGCCTTTTATCATATTCACCAACTGGTGTGCCCGAGAGCACCATCCCTGTCACTTTCTCCTGCATACTGCACCGACTCCATACTGCCAGACATACTGTCCTTCCTCGAATAACTCCCGTCCCCCTCTGCCGCGTTCCTGGCAGAATCTATATACTTCAAATAGTCAGATACCCTCCCAGACTGATAAAAATTTTCCCAATTATTACTTTGCATGTTGGTTTCCTCCGTGGTTTATAAATTGTTGATGTAAGTAGTTCCTCTTCACTCATTATCTTCTCCACAAAGGAACGTCCATATACTAGAACATTATTCCAAATGATTCTTATTGTATCCAAAATTTTTCAAAAGGAAATCGCTGTCCCGCCAGTCCTTCTTCACCTTCACCCACAGCTTTAAGTTCACCTTAGTTTGAAGGAAATCCTCGATCTCAAGCCTCGCTCTGCTGCCAATCTTTTTTAGCATCTGTCCCTGCTTGCCGATGATGATCCCCTTGTGGGAATCCCTCTCGCATATGATCGTGGCGTCGATGTCATACATTCCTCCCCGTCCCGAACGGCGTTTCATCTGATCGATCACGACCGCGATCCCGTGCGGGATCTCATCTTCCAAAAGACGAAGCGCTTTTTCCCGGATCAATTCGGCCACGATCTGACGCTCTGGCTGGTCCGTCACGGTATCGCCGTCATAAAACTGCGGCCCCGCTTCCAAATAACCAAACATCACATCCACAAGATGATCCACATTGTCGCCCTTCTGTGCTGACACCGGAATGATCTCATCAAAATCCAGAACCTTCTGGTACGCGTCAATACAGGCGAGCAGCTCGTCCTTTTTCACTTTATCAATCTTATTCATAACGAGAAGAACCGGAATGTCCGCCTTTTTTAATTGCTCGGCGATATGCTGTTCACCCTTTCCGATAAACGTCGTCGCCTCCACGATCCACAGGATCATATCGACCTCGTTAAACGTCCGCTCCGCGACATTGACCATATACTCGCCCAGCTTGTTCTTTGCCTTATGGATGCCCGGCGTATCCAAAAAGACGATCTGCCCCCTCTCCTCGTGATAGATCGTCTGGATCCGGTTTCTCGTGGTCTGCGGCTTATTGCTCGTGATCGCGATCTTCTGCCCGATGATGCGGTTCATGAGCGTCGATTTCCCCACATTCGGCCTGCCGACCAAGGCGGCGAAGCCGGATTTATACTGCTGTGCGTTCTTATCCTCTGCCATGTTTCCCTCCGATTTGTACTGCCTGTGCATTTCTTTTTATCCTTCTACCTCTTGTCAGAATCGTTTTAAGAGGACGGCCTGGTCTTCTACCGCTTTACACATTATAGCTCGCCCTCCTTCCGTCTCCTTATAAGAATGAAGCTGCTTTGCCAATATAGGATAATAGGCATCCTCAGTAAGCCCCCCGCCTGCCATCAGGCAAGCGTCGACACACTTCGGAACATGCTCTCATTCTCCGCCACCTTGCCCTCATTCCCGAGAACACAGATTGCGCCGCCGGACAAAACGGCTTCCGCCATCGCGGCCGCCCCCCGTATCTCTTCCGCTGTGGCGTGCAGGATCTCGTCACGCTCCCTCTGCACATCCTCCTCCGTCACATCCGTCAGATAGGCAGCCATCGACCGCGAGCCTTTCGCTTTTGGCGTCAGCGGCGTATCCACGCTGCTGATCGTTCCTATGATATACTTCGTCATCTCCCTCTCATCCGCGTCAAACTTCCGCAAATACTGCGGCACGCCCTTGTACACGTCATTGGTGTGCGCGAGATTCGGATCTCGGTAGGAGACAAAATACCCCTCGCCAGTATTTGGGAACGCACACATCACGCCGTACGCGCCGCCTTTTACCCGCACCTCGTTCCACAGGTAATCAAATCCAAGGATCGACCTCACAACCTTGTACACGCCGCTATATGGTACGCCAGCATTGAGAAAGTTACCAGTACGTGCAACAAACTGAACCTGTCCTGCGGTTTTAAACCCTTCATTTTCCGTTATTTCTTCACAGCGAAGTCCTGGTTCCACCACACATCCGGCTCCAGTGCGCGCTCCCATCTTTTCCACGAAACCGTTAAACGCCTGCTCAAACGACGCATAATCGCTCTCGGTACAGGTAATGCCTGCGCTCATATGATCGCGTATAAATATCTGATCCGTCAAATATTTCAGAACCTGGATAAGATTCTCTTTTTCACGGTCAAAGTTCTCTTCCAGACGGCATAAGAACTGATAATAGGAAATACCACTGAACTGTTCGTCATACCGGGACGGTTCCGAATCATATGCCATCGCGCGGCTCACGGCCGTACTGTGGCCGGTCGAAAGCAGTCGCATGATCAGCGCTGATTTCTGTTCCCCGATGATTTCCTTCAATCGCTTTTCATCCTCTAGATGGGATACCGTCAATGCCTCATACAACAGATCGATGATTTTTTCCGAACGGTCGGCAAAGACTTTTGTCCCAAATACCAAAAACGCCTTATACTCGCCGCGGTTGACACGGCTCTGATATAAATTCGGCATAAAGTACATATCTCCGGCGTTTTGCAAAATTTCATTCGAATACGAAAGTTTATCGTGCAGATCGGTATCAATACATCCCAGCACATTACAGAGCAGACTGATATAGGGGGCGTAATCTTTCAAAAGCGGCTTGATATCAAACATGATCTGAATGTACTGGATCCCATTTGTAAAATAATCGTGATGGATGACCGGGCACCCCGCCGCCGTCGTCTTTTCTCGATGCGAGAATCCCCTGGCCTTCGTGCCGATGTCCTCTCTCTCGAGAAGCGGGATCTTCTCCAGCTCCTCCTTCGGAGATGGCTCCTCCTGATAGCGTTTCAACTCTGCCGTCTGTCGGATGAGTTCCTCCTTCTGCGCCTCAGAAAGAGTAGCAAAATACTGTTCCAGACGTTTTGCCTCCCGTTCTTCCATCTGCGCCGTCAGTCCGGTCTTCGGTTCGATCGTCACAAACGAACGATGTGTGTTATCCAAAAGATATTTCTCGATCAGCGACTCAAAATACCCGTCTTCCATTTTCCCCCGCAGTTTTTGGAACGTTTCATTTGCCTGAAGGTGGATAAACGGTTTTTCCGGATCGTAAAGCCAGCTGTCGAAAATCTGCAGACCATACATCAACCCTTTCGGATACATCCCAAAATCAGCTTCGCGGTAACGGAATTCCAGCGCATTCAGTCCGGCATTCAGTGAATCCCTGTTGATCCCCTCTGTCACGAGCTTCTCTAACTGCTCCCGAACGATAGCCGCAAACTTTTCCTTTTTATCCGACGCCGCATTTTTCGCGATGATCGAAAACGTAGGCTGGCAGATCCCCTCATCGTAAAAGCTGACGATCTCCGTGCCAATGCCCGCGTCCATAAGCGCTTGTTTGACCGGAGCCCCGACGCCCTGCACGAGTACATAATTCAACACCTGGAACGCGAGATACAGCTCCCGGTCTAACGAGGTCGCCACGACAGCATTGTAACTGAAATACGTTTTTTCGTCCGCCGGTTCCCCCTCGGCCAGTGAATAATAACTGCGGCAGTCGACCGGCTCGGCAAATGCCTCCTGCTTTTGTATCCGAGAGTCCACTTCCAAATAGTCAAAACTGCTTAAATAGTTCTCGTCGATCCAAGCGAGCTGCTCTGCCATATCCATATCGCCATACAGATAGAGATAGCTGTTTGACGGATGATAATAGCGTGAATGAAAGTCCAAATAATCCTGATACGTCAGATCTGGGATCGCTGCCGGATCCCCGCCCGATTCATGGACATAGGCCGTATCCGGAAAAAGGGACTGCTGGATCTTGCGCTCCAACAACTCTTTGGGAGAAGAAAAAACCCCTTTCATCTCATTAAATACAACGCCGTTATACGTGAGCGGCCCGTTCACATCCGTCAGTTCATAGTGCCAGCCCTCCTGCTGGAAAATCTTCTCCTCCTGATAGATATTAGGATAAAATACGGCGTCGAGATACACATTCATCAGATTGCGGAAATCTTTATCGTTGCAGCTCGCAACCGGGTACACCGTCTTATCCGGATACGTCATCGCGTTCAGGAACGTGTTGAGCGAACCCTTTTCCAGTTCGATGAACGGATCTTTCACCGGAAAATGTTTTGAGCCGCAGAGCACGGTATGCTCTACGATATGCGCCACTCCTGTCGAATCCTTCGGCGGCGTCCGGAATCCAATGGAAAATACTTTATTCTCATCTTTCGCTTCGATTGCTACGACTTTCGCTTTCGTTTTTTCATGTTCGAGAAGATACCCGCTGGCATCCAGCTCTTTTAATTCCTGCTTTACGATTACCCTGTATCCGTTTACATCCTTCATGAATCTGTCTCCTTGTCTGTCATTCCTTTTTATTTTTCAGCGGCGTATACTCAAAAATCTGTATCGCGGACGGCGCCAGCACAAATTCGATCGACTGGTCCATCCCATCGTGTTTTACTGCCTGTGACTGTTTCAACCTCGGATTTATATTTCCCGTTCCGCCAAAACCTATACTGTCGCTGTTCCATATTTCTTTATATTTTCCGGCTAACGGAACGCCGAGACGGAACTCTTCATAAGTCACAGGTGTGAAATTGCAGACGACCAAAAGCGTCTCTTTTTCACTTTTGCGCATAAACGAGATTACGCTGTGATCGGCATCGAGCATACTGACCCACTCAAATCCTTCCGGCTTATCATCCCAGGCGTACATCGCCGGATGCTCCTTATAAAATTTCCACAGTGACGCCACATAATCGTGAAGCAGCGTATGAGGTGATTTAATGGAAATAATATCGCCGGAATCGCTTCTCGCCGCCAGCTGGTCGTTCAGCAGTTCCCAGTCAAGTTCTCTCTCCTCGCTCCACTCGCGCTCCTGTCCGAAATCCTGTCCCATAAACAAAAGTTTTTTCCCGGGATGTGCCGCCATATATCCGTACGTCAGACGCAGACTGGCCAGCTTCTGCTCCTGTTTTCCCGGCATCTTTCCAAACATGGACGCCTTGCCGTGTACGACCTCGTCGTGCGAAAACACGAGAACAAAATTTTCCGAATAGTGGTACACCATACTAAACGTGAGCATACCGTGTCTTCCCTTTCGAAACAGCGGGTCGGTCTTGATATACTCCAGGTAATCGTTCATCCATCCCATGTTCCATTTCAGGTCAAATCCGAGTCCGCCCTCATTGATCTCCCCAGTAACTTTCGGCCAGGACGTCGATTCTTCCGCGATCGTCACCGATCCATCTTTTCTCTCTTTTACTTTCTCATTTAATTTCTTTAAAAATTCGACCGCTTCAAGATTCTCGATACCGCCGTACATATTTGCCACCCACTCGCCATCCTGCTTTCCATAATCAAGATAGAGCATAGACGCCACCGCATCCAGTCGAAGCCCGTCGGCATGGTATTTGTCCAGCCAGAACAGCGCATTGGAAACGAGAAAATTCACGACTTCCGGACGGCCGTAATTGTAGATCAGCGTTCCCCAGTGAGGATGCTCCCCCTGTCTCGGGTCAAGATGCTCGTACAGGCACGTTCCGTCAAACCTCGCCAGCCCGTGCTCGTCTTTTGGAAAATGGGCCGGAACCCAGTCCAAAATGACGCCGATCCCGTTCCCGTGCATATGATCGACAAAAAACCGAAAATCGTCCGGCGTCCCATACCGGGAAGTCGGTGCGAAATACCCCGTCACCTGATACCCCCATGACGCGTCATAGGGATGTTCCATTACAGGCATCAGTTCTACATGGGTATAACCCATTTTCTTACAATACTCGGAAAGCATCGGCGCCAGTTCCCGGTATGTATAAAACACTTGCCCGTTTTCCTGTGCCTGCGGCTTGCGAAAAGACCCCAGCTGTACTTCCAGCACAATGACCGGCTCGATAGCGACATCTTTCTTTTTCCGTTCCGCCATCCATGACTGATCGTTCCACGCATACTGCTCCAGATCCCACACGATGCTTGCCGTCGCCGGTCGTTTCTCACAATAATACCCGTATGGATCCGCTTTGAGCACCACTTTACCGTCTGCACCGTGGATCTCGTATTTATACAGATCGCCTGCTGCCGTCTGTTCGACAAACAATTCAAAAATTCCCGTCGCATGACGACGCATCGGATGTTTCCTGCCATCCCATCCATTAAAGTCACCGACGACGCTGACAGAAACAGCATTTGGCGCCCACACAGCAAAATTCGTCCCCTTGCGGCCGTTCACCGTGCGCGCATGCGCCCCCAGTTTTTCGTAGATCGTATCATGCGTCCCGCTCTCGAACATCGCCTCGTCCATCGCATCCACAAAATCGTCAACCGCATAGGCATCACAGATTTCTATGTTTCCCTCTTCCGTCTCAACCCGAAACGTGTACTCTGGAATCTTCTTCCCTCCTAAAAACGCTGCAAAATACCCGCTCTGATCCATTTTTGTCATCGCCACCGGACGGCTCTTTCCTTTCACCACGGCTGAAACTTTCTCTGCATCCGGAAAATATCCTCTGACAAGCACATTTCCCTTTACTTCAACCGGTCCGAGCACGTCCCGCGGATCCGTGCACTCGGCATATTCCAAATCTTCAATCTTCGGCCAATCCATGTAATCTTCCAGTTTAAGCCCCATTCCTTTTTCCTCCTAAATTCTAAAAGTTTAGGCATTCCATTCTGCTCGTCGTTATAACGAACTTATTCTTCATACCACTGCACGATCTTTTCCCCGTCTTCCGTGTACTGCTCTTCTGATTTTGGCGTGTACTTCCGTAACAGATGTTCCATCGGAAACGTATAAAGGAAAACTGCCGTCCCCGGTACAAAAACGAGAAGGATCGGCATCTGCACGACAAACCCCGCATAAATTCCAAATCCCGCAGCGAACAGGATCAGCAAAAGCAGCAGCGTGTGCAGAAAATGACGGAAGGCCACATAAAGAGAAAACCGGATAATGCGGCCG
>Ga0224748_10773_pt1 | contig 10279 bp, 8 predicted proteins | sample LIM_F_Water_Neg_FD_182074 | JGI IMG/M metagenome (GOLD analysis project Ga0224748, IMG submission 182074) | Enriched cells from gastrointestinal tract of the lab mouse from Pacific Northwest National Laboratory (PNNL), Richland, Washington... | ecosystem: Host-associated > Mammals > Digestive...
ATATTCCTCAGACGGATACAGTATTTTGGAGGTTTCCTACTCAGTGGGGCTGGCTGTGGGGATCATCCTGTTTTTCAATCATATCGGAGGAAGGCGGATTACGAAGGATCCCACCCCGATTGAGGTAGAAATGAGGGTGTATGAGACAGATGTGAACAAGGCCTTGATCGAGACGGCGGACAGGGAGGGAGAAACCATAGATGTCTGAGATAACGGTTTTTTTAAAGCAGGTTTTTCTGGGGATTTGCGGACTGAGCTTTGGACTGCTGGCTTCGGCGGGGGTCTTTACAGTACTGGTCTCGGTAGGGCTGATTCCAAGATTCGCGGGAAAAATGCATGTGGCCAAAAAGGTGTTTGCACTGGAGGAGGCGGTGGTTTTCGGAACGCTCTTTGGAGGCTTTTTGAGTGTTTTTTCCTCGTATGGCCATTTGGGAGGCTGGATTTTGGCAAGGGAGCCTTTTGGGGAGAGTACCGTGCTGGTCTGGAAATGGATTGGCAGCGCAGTGCTGATTTTATGGGGTTTTTTTGCGGGGATGTTTGTGGGCTGTCTGGCATTGGCCATTGCGGAGATGCTGAATTCGATCCCCATCTTTGCGCGCAGAATCGGCTTTCGGCATGGGCTGGGCGTGGCAATCGCCGCCGCCGCATTCGGGAAGCTTTTGGGTAGTTTGCTTTATTTTGCAAAGGGAATTTACATGTCTGGGTTTTGAGGCTCAACTATAGTATTGAAAAATCTTCTTAATCCGATTACAATAGATAAGAACACGAGCGGACAGGGGAGGACAAAGATGCGGAAGATGGAATTTAAGATGGAACGCCCCGGCCTTTTGAAGGAGGGGGACGAGATCACAGTGACAGAGGGAGTGCTTCCCAGCAATTACTATTATACCATTGACCCGTCCCTTGCCATGTCGGGGAATATTCCCTTTCGGGAGAGGATGCTTGCCAGGAGCGGCAAGGTGGTGGGAATTGTCGAAAACGAGAGGGGATTTTATGTGACTGCAGAATTTGAGGAGTAAAAGCCTGTGGCAGGAGCTCCTTACGTATGCCGAACAAAAAAGAAAAACGGAGGAAGAAAGATGTTGACAAAAGTAGCTACAGAAAAAGCACCGGCGGCCATAGGGCCTTATTCCCAGGGGATCATTGCAAATAACTTTCTCTTTGCATCAGGGCAGATTCCCATTGTGCCTGAAACCGGAGAGATTGCCCAGGGAGACATTACCGTGCAGGCGCAGCAGGTCATGAAGAATGTGGGCGAGGTGTTAAAGGCGGCGGGAACGGAATTTGAAAATGTGGTCAAAACCACCTGTTTTTTGGCTGATATGGCTGATTTCGCAGCATTTAACGGCGTCTATGAGAAATACTTTACAGGCAAGCCTGCCAGAAGCTGTGTTGCGGTCAGGGAGCTTCCCAAAGGTGTGCTGTGTGAGGTTGAGGTCATCGCGGCAGTATGAACAATGTGATATTAATTGGAATGCCGGGGGCGGGAAAGAGTACGGTTGGGGTAGTGCTTGCCAAGAGGCTTGGCTGGCGCTTTCTCGACTCCGACCTGGTGATTCAGGAAAAATGCGGGAAACTGCTTTACCAGCTCATAGAGGAGAGGGGTGAAGCAGGTTTTCTTATGCTTGAAAATGAGGTAAACAGAAATATTCAGGGCCGCAGGATGGTGGTCGCCACCGGGGGAAGCGCGGTTTACGGAAAGGAAGCCATGGCCCATTTCAGGGAGATAGGCAGAGTCGTTTATCTAAGGCTGCCCTACGAGGAGTTAAAGGAGCGGCTTGGCGACCTGCACGAACGCGGCGTGGTGATCAGGCAGGGGAGTACCCTCAGAGATTTGTATGAAGAAAGGATATTGCTCTACGAAAAATATGCTGAAATAACGGTGGACTGCGGCGGCAGGAATATCCGGAGTATTGTGGAGGAAATTGCGGGATACTTATGAAAAAATTATTATTACTTCTGGCCGCGCTGATTTGGGGCGTGGCCTTTGTGGCGCAAAGCGTGGGTATGGACTATATGGGCCCCTTTACCTTTAATGGCGCAAGGTTTCTGATGGGCAGCGCGGTACTGGTTCCGGTCATTCTCTTTCGCAGAAAAAAGGCCGATCCGGCAGGCGGGAGACAAGCCCGGACTGACCGGTCCGGGGCAAAGGAAAACGCAGGCAAAGCGGCTCTCATGGGCGGAGTCTGCTGCGGTCTTGCTCTGTGTCCGGCCGCCCTTTTCCAGCAGTTTGGCATTTTGTATACCACAGTGGGGAAAGCAGGGTTTATCACAACACTTTACATTATTCTGGTGCCTCTTGCGGGAATTTTTATGAAAAAGAGGCCCTCCTCCAGAATCTGGACGGGCGCCGCCTTGGCCGCTTTCGGGTTTTACCTGCTCTGCATCAAGGAAGGGTTTAGCCTGAGCAGGGGAGACGCTCTGGTATTTATAGGCTCTGTTCTGTTTACGGTACATATTCTGGTGATCGATCACTTTTCCCCAAAGGCGGACGGGGTGGAATTGTCTTGCATTCAGTTTTTGACCGCGGGAGTCATCAGTAGTGTGCTTGCTTTTGTGTTTGAAAAACCGGAGCTTTCCGCGCTTGCGGAAGGGATTATTCCTCTTGCCTATGCGGGAATCCTGTCCAGCGGCGTGGCTTACACGCTGCAGGTGATCGGGCAGAGGGATACGGATCCGGCGGTTGCTTCCCTTCTGCTTTCCATGGAGTCAGTGTTTTCCGTGCTGGCAGGCTGGATGCTTCTGGGGCAGGCCTTAAGCGCAAGAGAGCTTATGGGCTGCGCTCTGGTATTTGGCGCCGTGATTCTGGTGCAGCTTCCCACAGGAAAGAGGCGCCCGGACAAAAAAAGAGCATAAAAACAAAGGGGGAAAATCATTTTGTCTCATAACATATTGTTTGGAAAACTGAAGGATTATCATGTGGCAGGACAGAAGGTTACGTTTGACTTCGAGGGGGATAAGGGAAATCTCCATCCCAGTGTGGAAATGATTTCCGACACAATTTTTAATGTATTCATTGACTATGACGGTCTGGGACATAGAACCAGGGCCATTGAGGGAGAACTGGGTCAAAGGCTGAACAACAGCCCTTCGGAATCGGAAAATATATTATCAGAAAATGCCTTGGATCGGGAAGCTGCCGGAAAAAAACCGTGGGTGTCATGGGAAGGCGCGGCGGTAGCGATTCACAGTAAAAAAGTGACTGCAATAGTCAATGACGGATTCGCAGTGGACTTTTATGACAGTGAGGGAAATCCTTTAAGCCTTGCCTGGAGGGGAGAGAGAAGGCAGAAGGACGGACTTGGCTGGAGGGAACTGATGCTGCTGGCCGGGGAAGGGCATGCTGCCGGGGACGGAAACGCAAAGGAAAATCGGGTTCAGGAGCTGAGAAGCCTGGAAAAGGCGGACTGTATTTACGGCCTGGGGGATAAGACCGGATTTTTAAATAAGAGACATTACGAGTATGTGATGTGGAATTCGGATATTCCCGATCCCCACGAGGATCATTTCAAGTCTCTCTATAAGAGTATTCCTTTTATGCTTGTGTTGAAGGAAAAAGGGGCTTATGGTATATTCTTTGACAATCACTGTAAATCTTTCTTCGACCTGGGAAAGGAAAGCGAAGACTATTATGTGTTTGGAGCGCAGGAGGGAAACCTGGACTACTATTTTATGGCAGGGGACAGCCTGAAAGCCGTAATCTCCGACTATACCTGGCTGACCGGGCGGGCCCCCATGCAGCAGCTCTGGACCCTGGGGTATCACCAGTCCAGATGGGGCTATGAGTCGGAGGAAAAGATCCGGGAGGTGGCAAAGGGGCTGCGAAAGAATAATCTGCCCTGCGACTGTATCCATTTTGATATTGACTATATGGATCACTACAAGGTTTTTACCTGGAACAAAGAAACCTACCAAGATGAGAGGAAAGTGATTGCCGATCTGAAAGAAATGGGAATCAAGGCGGTTACAATTATTGACCCGGGGGTGAAGGTGGAAAAAGGCTACTATGTCTATGAGGAGGGCATGGAGAACGGGTATTTTGCCAAAAATCCGGGCTGTGCAGGCAAAGGAGCGACCGAAAGCGGCGGGGAGCAGACAGGTATACCTGCGCAGACAGACCCGTCTGAGGACGTCTATGTAAACGCCGTCTGGCCCGGGGACGCTGTATTCCCGGATTTTGGAAATCCGAAGGTGCGCTCCTGGTGGGCCGAAAAGCAGAAATATCTCATTGATTTAGGGGTTGGCGGCGTTTGGAATGACATGAACGAGCCTGCAAGCTTCCGGGGGCCGCTGCCGGATGATGTGGCGTTCACCGATGAGGACGGACCCGCGCCCCACTCTTGGATTCACAATATCTATGGCCACAATATGGCCAAAGCCACTTATGAAGGATGGAAGGAATATTCCGGGAAGAGGCCTTTTGTGATCACAAGAGCCTGCTACAGTGGTTCCCAGAAATACACCACCGCATGGACAGGGGACAACCATAGCATCTGGTCCCATATCCGCATGATGATTCCTCAGATCTGCAATCTTGGCATGTCCGGAATGAACTTTGTGGGGGCGGATGTGGGAGGCTTTGGAAGCGACGCCACGCCGGAACTGTTTGCAAGATGGATCCAGGCCGGCTGCTTTATGCCCTTTTTCAGAGATCACTGCGCCCTGGGCGGCAGGCCCCAGGAGCCCTGGCAGTTTGGGGATGAGGTTCTCTCGATCAGCAGAAAATATATCAACCTGCGCTATGAACTGCTTCCTTATTTGTATGACTTGATGCGTGAGACGGAACTTACGGGAATCCCTATGGTGCGGCCTCTGGTGCTGGAATATGAGGAGGATGAAAATGCAAGGAACCGCAACGATGAGTTTATGTTAGGAGACCGGATGCTGATTGCCCCGGTGGTGGAGCAGGGAGCCAGGGAGAGGATGGTTTATCTTCCGCAGGGCACCTGGTACGATTACTGGACGGGGGAGAAGAAGGAGGGGAAGAGCTTCTTTGTGAAGGAGGCGCCTCTTGATGTGTGTCCTGTCTATGTGAAGGCGGGAGCCGTGATCCCCAAGTATCCGGTGCGTCTGCATGTGGGAAAGGATAAGGATGATCTGCTGATCTTAGAGGCATATCCGGGGGATGGGGTTTACACCCATTACCAGGACAACGGAGAAGATTTCCGGTACCGTCAGGGTGCCTTTAACGAATATGGGATTTCCAATCACGACGGGGAGGCAGTGGTCAAAATCCTGCATGAGGGGTATCGGCCTTATGGAAAGATAGAAGTTGTGAAGAGATTTTGCAGAAATTGCATATCAATGTAAAAAGAGGCAAATAATAATCCATGAAAACAATCCCGATCAGGCAAGGAGGTTATCATGGATTATTTTAATGCATTTTGGGTAGGCGGGTTAATCTGCGCGCTGGTTCAGATTTTGATGGAAAAGACGAAGATGATGCCCGGGCGGATTATGGTGCTTCTGGTATGCACCGGAGCAGTGCTGGGGGCAATCGGATGGTATCAGCCTTTTGTGGAGTTCGCGGGGGCGGGAGCGTCGGTTCCCCTTTTGGGCTTTGGCAATGTGCTGATGAAGGGAGTAAAGGAGGCCGTAGACCAGGAAGGCTTTATGGGACTGTTCCTGGGCGGATTTAAGGCAGGGGCAGTGGGATGCTCAGCGGCGCTGATCTTCGGGTATCTGGCAAGCCTTGTCTTTAATCCCAAGATGAAAAAATAAAAAGTTGTCCTTTTCCTTTTTCCTGAGTATAATGGGAAAGTAAGCAACAGTATGCGGGTGCGGTAACCGTATCAAAGAAAAGAGGGAAAAGGATGATACAGGAAAGATTATGTAAACTGAGGGAAAGTATGAAAGCCTCTGGAATCGACTGTTATCTGATACCAACGTCAGATTTTCACGACAGCGAATATATCAGCGGCTTTTTTCGCGCAAGGGAATACTTCAGCGGCTTTAGCGGTTCGGCGGGAACGCTGGTGGTGCTGCAGGACGAAGCGGCTCTTTTTACGGACGGAAGGTATTTTATCCAGGCGGGAAAGCAGCTTGAGGGGAGCGGCATCGAGCTGATGAAGATCGGGGAGCCGGAGGTTCCCACGCTCAATGAATATCTGGAACAGAAGCTTTCGCAGGGGCAGAGCCTTGGCTTTGACGGCAGAGTGGTGAAGGCCAGGAGCGCCGGGGAGTATGAGGAGATTCTGGAAAAGAAACTGGGACATTTAATCTGGGATCAGGATCTGGCGCAGGGAATCTGGAAGGAGCGGCCAAAGCTGGAGCATCACCCGATATCTATTCTGGGGGAGGACTACAGCGGGGAGAGCGCCGCATCCAAAATTTCCAGGCTGCGTGAAAAGATGAAGGAGGAGGAAGCCACCATGCATATCCTCACCTCTCTGGATGATATTGCCTGGCTTCTGAACATTCGGGGGAACGATGTGGTGCATTGCCCGGTGATGCTTGCCTATGCGGTGATTACCATGGAGGAATTGCTACTTTTTGCGGAAGAAAGCGCCTGCAGTGAGGAGGTTCTCGGTTACTTTGCCGAAAACGGAATCTCCCTCCGGCCTTATGATGATTTTTACGGCTACGTCTCAAATATTTATGATGAGTGCCTTTTAGTCTGCTTGGACCGCATCAACTGCCGGGTGAAAAAGGAACTGGGGGATGAGGTGGAGATCCTTGATCAGCCCAACCCCACGTCCCTTATGAAGGCGGTTAAAAATCCGGTGGAGATGGAGAATCTGCGCAAGTCCCATTTAAAGGACGGGATTGCGGTGACTCATTTTATGTATTGGCTGAAAAAGAATATCGATAAGCTCCCCATGACAGAAATCAGCGCGGCAGAGCAGCTGGAGGCTTTCAGACGGCAGCAGGAGGGATTTTTGGAGCCCAGCTTTGAAACCATCTGTGCCTACGGCCCCAACGGAGCCATCGTCCATTACAGCGCTTCCCCGGCCAGCAGCATCAGTTCCCTCCAGCCAAGTCCGTCCTTCTGCCTTCTCTCTCCCCTCCAGGCAAGGCTTAAAGGATTTCCCTCACTGTCATAAAAGTCCACTGCGAATCCGTCATTGACTATTGCAGTCACTTTTTTACTGTGAATCGCTACCGCCGCGCCTTCCCATGACACCCACGGTTTTTTTCCGGCAGCTTCCCGATCCAAGGCATTTTCTGATAATATATTTTCCGATTCCGAAGGGCTGTTGTTCAGCCTTTGACCCAGTTCTCCCTCAATGGCCCTGGTTCTATGTCCCAGACCGTCATAGTCAATGAATACATTAAAAATTGTGTCGGAAATCATTTCCACACTGGGATGGAGATTTCCCTTATCCCCCTCGAAGTCAAACGTAACCTTCTGTCCTGCCACATGATAATCCTTCAGTTTTCCAAACAATATGTTATGAGACAAAATGATTTTCCCCCTTTGTTTTTATGCTCTTTTTTTGTCCGGGCGCCTCTTTCCTGTGGGAAGCTGCACCAGAATCACGGCGCCAAATACCAGAGCGCAGCCCATAAGCTCTCTTGCGCTTAAGGCCTGCCCCAGAAGCATCCAGCCTGCCAGCACGGAAAACACTGACTCCATGGAAAGCAGAAGGGAAGCAACCGCCGGATCCGTATCCCTCTGCCCGATCACCTGCAGCGTGTAAGCCACGCCGCTGGACAGGATTCCCGCATAGGCAAGAGGAATAATCCCTTCCGCAAGCGCGGAAAGCTCCGGTTTTTCAAACACAAAAGCAAGCACACTACTGATGACTCCCGCGGTCAAAAACTGAATGCAAGACAATTCCACCCCGTCCGCCTTTGGGGAAAAGTGATCGATCACCAGAATATGTACCGTAAACAGAACAGAGCCTATAAATACCAGAGCGTCTCCCCTGCTCAGGCTAAACCCTTCCTTGATGCAGAGCAGGTAAAACCCGAAAGCGGCCAAGGCGGCGCCCGTCCAGATTCTGGAGGAGGGCCTCTTTTTCATAAAAATTCCCGCAAGAGGCACCAGAATAATGTAAAGTGTTGTGATAAACCCTGCTTTCCCCACTGTGGTATACAAAATGCCAAACTGCTGGAAAAGGGCGGCCGGACACAGAGCAAGACCGCAGCAGACTCCGCCCATGAGAGCCGCTTTGCCTGCGTTTTCCTTTGCCCCGGACCGGTCAGTCCGGGCTTGTCTCCCGCCTGCCGGATCGGCCTTTTTTCTGCGAAAGAGAATGACCGGAACCAGTACCGCGCTGCCCATCAGAAACCTTGCGCCATTAAAGGTAAAGGGGCCCATATAGTCCATACCCACGCTTTGCGCCACAAAGGCCACGCCCCAAATCAGCGCGGCCAGAAGTAATAATAATTTTTTCATAAGTATCCCGCAATTTCCTCCACAATACTCCGGATATTCCTGCCGCCGCAGTCCACCGTTATTTCAGCATATTTTTCGTAGAGCAATATCCTTTCTTCATACAAATCTCTGAGGGTACTCCCCTGCCTGATCACCACGCCGCGTTCGTGCAGGTCGCCAAGCCGCTCCTTTAACTCCTCGTAGGGCAGCCTTAGATAAACGACTCTGCCTATCTCCCTGAAATGGGCCATGGCTTCCTTTCCGTAAACCGCGCTTCCCCCGGTGGCGACCACCATCCTGCGGCCCTGAATATTTCTGTTTACCTCATTTTCAAGCATAAGAAAACCTGCTTCACCCCTCTCCTCTATGAGCTGGTAAAGCAGTTTCCCGCATTTTTCCTGAATCACCAGGTCGGAGTCGAGAAAGCGCCAGCCAAGCCTCTTGGCAAGCACTACCCCAACCGTACTCTTTCCCGCCCCCGGCATTCCAATTAATATCACATTGTTCATACTGCCGCGATGACCTCAACCTCACACAGCACACCTTTGGGAAGCTCCCTGACCGCAACACAGCTTCTGGCAGGCTTGCCTGTAAAGTATTTCTCATAGACGCCGTTAAATGCTGCGAAATCAGCCATATCAGCCAAAAAACAGGTGGTTTTGACCACATTTTCAAATTCCGTTCCCGCCGCCTTTAACACCTCGCCCACATTCTTCATGACCTGCTGCGCCTGCACGGTAATGTCTCCCTGGGCAATCTCTCCGGTTTCAGGCACAATGGGAATCTGCCCTGATGCAAAGAGAAAGTTATTTGCAATGATCCCCTGGGAATAAGGCCCTATGGCCGCCGGTGCTTTTTCTGTAGCTACTTTTGTCAACATCTTTCTTCCTCCGTTTTTCTTTTTTGTTCGGCATACGTAAGGAGCTCCTGCCACAGGCTTTTACTCCTCAAATTCTGCAGTCACATAAAATCCCCTCTCGTTTTCGACAATTCCCACCACCTTGCCGCTCCTGGCAAGCATCCTCTCCCGAAAGGGAATATTCCCCGACATGGCAAGGGACGGGTCAATGGTATAATAGTAATTGCTGGGAAGCACTCCCTCTGTCACTGTGATCTCGTCCCCCTCCTTCAAAAGGCCGGGGCGTTCCATCTTAAATTCCATCTTCCGCATCTTTGTCCTCCCCTGTCCGCTCGTGTTCTTATCTATTGTAATCGGATTAAGAAGATTTTTCAATACTATAGTTGAGCCTCAAAACCCAGACATGTAAATTCCCTTTGCAAAATAAAGCAAACTACCCAAAAGCTTCCCGAATGCGGCGGCGGCGATTGCCACGCCCAGCCCATGCCGAAAGCCGATTCTGCGCGCAAAGATGGGGATCGAATTCAGCATCTCCGCAATGGCCAATGCCAGACAGCCCACAAACATCCCCGCAAAAAAACCCCATAAAATCAGCACTGCGCTGCCAATCCATTTCCAGACCAGCACGGTACTCTCCCCAAAAGGCTCCCTTGCCAAAATCCAGCCTCCCAAATGGCCATACGAGGAAAAAACACTCAAAAAGCCTCCAAAGAGCGTTCCGAAAACCACCGCCTCCTCCAGTGCAAACACCTTTTTGGCCACATGCATTTTTCCCGCGAATCTTGGAATCAGCCCTACCGAGACCAGTACTGTAAAGACCCCCGCCGAAGCCAGCAGTCCAAAGCTCAGTCCGCAAATCCCCAGAAAAACCTGCTTTAAAAAAACCGTTATCTCAGACATCTATGGTTTCTCCCTCCCTGTCCGCCGTCTCGATCAAGGCCTTGTTCACATCTGTCTCATACACCCTCATTTCTACCTCAATCGGGGTGGGATCCTTCGTAATCCGCCTTCCTCCGATATGATTGAAAAACAGGATGATCCCCACAGCCAGCCCCACTGAGTAGGAAACCTCCAAAATACTGTATCCGTCTGAGGAATAT
>Ga0224748_10774_pt1 | contig 10279 bp, 7 predicted proteins | sample LIM_F_Water_Neg_FD_182074 | JGI IMG/M metagenome (GOLD analysis project Ga0224748, IMG submission 182074) | Enriched cells from gastrointestinal tract of the lab mouse from Pacific Northwest National Laboratory (PNNL), Richland, Washington... | ecosystem: Host-associated > Mammals > Digestive...
GTTGAGCAAGTGAGGCTTTCAGAATTGTCATTGAGTTGCCAGTCAATGATTTCATCAACACCTTTGCGTCAAGTTGAGACAGTTTGGATTCAATATCTCCGATTTCGGATTTCAGTTCTTGAATGCGGCGAAGATAGAACAGCCATTCGAGCTGAGTAATAATCATCGGGACTGACTCCAATGTCAAATCGTCTTTGATTCCTATCAAGAGTCGCAGTCTAAATTCAAGACTGAATCGGTCCAACAGTTGTTTGACGCGTTTTAGAAAACCATTAGAATCGTTCTGATATCTAAGAGCGAAGTTCTTTATCTGTCCTAAAATCTTAAGGATTTTATTGGATGAAATTTTTACCTCTCTCACTGTGAACGTTTCTTTATGCTCCCGCTCAAAATGTGTCTTCTCGATTTCGACTTCCGCAAGTTCCTGACGGCAGATTGCGAACCTTTCTTGCATCTCGAAAACGGCTTCAACCTTTTCAAGACTTGAATTGACCTCGGATTTGGCGCGATTCAATTCCATTGCAGTTTTACGCCATGATGGTAGCTCCGGGTTCAGTTGTGGCTGATTGGCTACGAAAGCTTCTTTGTTTTCCCGTTTACCCAATGGCGCAACGAGAAATCCAAGTCCGCTCTTGCTGAGTTTTTCCAAAACATTCTCTGTAGCAGAGTTATTATTGGAAACAATCAGCACAGATTTATTCGCCACTAACAGGTTGGCGATGATATTAAGAATTGTTTGAGTCTTGCCGGTGCCCGGAGGCCCTTGGATTACACTTATCTGATTAGAGAGCGCGGCTTTCACTGCTCGCTCCTGACTCGCGTTGCATCCAAATGGGAACAATGTCGAGCCGAGATTGTATTTCTTAATGCCTTGTCGTGGATTAAGATATATAGCGGCTGCGGTATTCTCATCAACAAAGTCAATGCGCGAGAAAATTGAAGTCAGGATGCCTTCCGAGGATTCATCTTCTTCATTTATTCCAAGGGTATTTATTCCTGCGCATTGCCGTAGATAGTCAAAAATATTCGTTGTTTCGTCAGAAAGGCACGAACGGCGTATATCCACTTCACCTTCAGTATAGTGCTTAGTAAAATCTTTACTGTAAGTTATAGCATAATATTTTGAACCATTATTTGCAAATAGATATATTGCCTTGATATTTTTCTCTTTCTTGCCATTAACAAAGACATGGCAACCCTCAAATTCAACCGATAGAGGATTTATAAGCCATATTACTTTATCTCCGGAATAAGAATATACCTTGTTGGTATTTTGGAACTTAACAGCATACTTATAGCCATCAAGCCTTATTGACTCAACCTGATAAGTCTTATTGACTCCGTTGATGATTATGACGTGTTTCTGTAAGTTCATGCCGTTAAGAAATGGTAGATACTTGATATTATTGCGTTGGTGGTCGATAGGCCCTTTTCCACTAAAAATAATGACCAGGAAGTGACTTGTTTTTGAGTTAATTATTCATCAAACATTATATTTCGGTTAGTCCAATTCTTTTAAAATACTCGTAGGTAGAATTATAATAAATTGGCAGACGTGTTGAATCTTCGTGGAAGCCTTCATGTGTTTTGTTGCTATTACCTTCTGGCACGCAAATTACCAGTCCTTGACGAGCTCGAGTAAGGAGCACGCGGTAGGCATTGAGCATGTATTTTTGTGTCTCAATATTCTTTTCTGGAATCCATTGTGTTTTACCGTTGAATTTCCAGAATGACCACTTGCCATCATCGTATCGCATGTCAGCGTCCCATAAAATACAGGCATAGTCTACTTCAAGGCCTTGAACTTGTATTTCAGTAGCTGCTTCTTCGAGATAGTTTGAAGATCTTACGTCGGTTTTATCTTCAAGAAACCAGTGCACAGCGTTGTCTTCGCTTTGAGGCAAAACATGTACAGCTAACGGTTTGAAGCGTGCTGAAACTTTTGAAATCAGTATACCTGTTTGTTGTGTGCCTCTGGCTTGTTGTCTAAGCCACGAACGAGCTTTATCCATGCTACGGGTTAGTACTATTGGATAACGATGACTAATGACGTTCTTATACAATTCCTCTGCGTCAGGATTAAATGATAGAAGAGAATGTACAAACGCTGATAACCTTTCGGCCCTGAATGACCGGAGACTTACGCCAAGATGTAGCCGGTCGGAATACTCAACCTTAGAATTATGCTTGAGCAATTCAGTAACCTTACCTTCAGCATATTCTGGTTCAGTCAATTTGTCGGAAATGTAGACTCTCCAATGCTGGAAGCGATTATTTATGGCTGCTATCCATTCAGATATGCCCGCTTCACCTGTGTTGATTTCCTGTCCACCTCCAATAAGGCAAACAATAGTAGCCCAGTCCTCTCGTTGGTCAAGTGACCAAATCAGAAAAGCGGCCTCAGACATTGGAAAATTTGCTACTTTGAGCTTATTGCCGTATGTTCCACCACGTTTTAGATAGTCGGCAATTCGTTTGTGGGTCCAGGCTCGCTGAGCTTCGTCAAATATGGCAACGTGCTCTACTTCGCCATAACCGCTTTGTTGAAGTCTTACAGCCTTTAAAGGATCAATTTCGAGTTTACCATCAACTACCGGATTCTTGATTTTAGCGAGCATATTGTCTCTATAACGGTGGATAATTTGAATGAACTTGCTCACTTCTCGGCGAGAATCAGAGAGTTTTTTTGTTTCACCTTTATCTTTTGCTTTATGATAGTTGTCGCGCGCAAGAGCTTCTTTCAAGACGGCAACAAGTGGACCGTTGCCAGACAGATACACTGCTCCGTCATCCTCGTTGTATGTTCCATCTTCTTGATAAGACTGTTTGACAGCTACATCAAGGCCGACTAATGTTTTTCCTGCGCCGGGAACTCCGGTAACGAAACAGATGCTTTTTTCTCCTCTCTTCTTTGACTGGTTAATTATGTCAAGTATATAGGTAATCGTTGCATCAGTCGTTACTTTGTCTGCTTCATGTCGAGTTATATTCTCTACAGAGTGATTTTCGTAAAGAGAGCGGGCAGCCTCAATGATGGTTGGAGTAGGTGTATATGGGCTAATAATCCAGTCCTTTATTGTGCCGGGTGTATTTGCACCTGCATGTTGTAAAACGTTTTTTATAAGATTCTGTAAACCATTAGCACCAATAATAAGAGGATTGAAAATGGAGTCGTTATATACTGAAGGTGCAAAAGAATTTGATGAGGTATTGTGTTTAGTCGGAATTAAGATGGGCACGATAATACGATCGTGGCTATAACGATGAAAATTTTTCAAGTCAAGAGCATAGTCCATCACTTGCTCCACGTCAGATTTCAAAGCATTCTTTTGTCCAACTTTGAATTCGAAGCAAAATATGATTCCTCGTAGAAGCAAAACCACATCGATTCTTTTTCCCAAGCGGGGAATATCATACTCAAAGATTATCTCAGCTTCCTCATCTTTCCAAGGTAATAGAACTTCCTGCAAGAGGTCGATTTCGCCAATCCATGCTTCATCAGTCGTTGTCAATGCTGGGCCATGAAACGCATTGTGGATGCGTCCAAGGATTGAATATGGATTATCTTCAACAAATGATTTTAAATTGGTTTGATACAAGCACCTGTTAGTTTTGTTATTAGCCATTGGGGAAACTTATTGGGGTCTATAAGATACAAAATTACACAAAAAAACCAACTTTGCAAGATACTGAGCGTGAAAACGGTAGCTCTACACAGTGCAAATTTTTTTGGCCCAGCAAAGAGCTGCTCTTGGTTCAGAATTCGAAGGGCGGGAGGTTGGATTTGTCGATTTTGCATAGGCAGAGGGTGTAGAGGGGACGAAGCCTTTGCGTACTTCGACTTTGATAAAGGCTTTGTCGTCGCGCCAACAGTAGTAGAGGGCGAGGTGGATGGCGTCTTTGTCGTGGTATACCTCAAACTTCCATTTCCCGACGTTGGTGTAACAGATGTATTCAGCCATGATGATTCTATTTTGATTGTTGCAAAAGTTCGATAGTATTGTAGAGCAACTGTTTCTCTTCGCGGAGGTGGCGGTTGTCGTTGATGGTATTGAGCAGAAAGAAACATCCGGCAAAGACGACAGCGCCTACAATGCCGAAAATCACATTGCGCCAGTACTCCCAGAATGTCGGAGTCTTCGGTGGATGGCGGTCTGCCCCCCATATCCAACTGATGTATATGGGTATGGCGGTTGATGACGAATATTGCTGTGCGGCGGCCAAGTTATCCTAAATGGTTTTCAGCCGTATTTCCAATGATTCCTGAAATTTCTCGAAGTGGCGATAGACGATAATTCACTTGTCATAATGTTTCTTCGCTTTCTCCTCAAAATACAGCAGGAAGTCGGCTTTCGGCTGTTCGCGGTCGAGGAAACCGAACTCATTGTTGATGACCGCCTCCTGACGGCGGCAACGTATTATCTCGGCACGCATCAGTATCGAGTCGTTGTATTCGCGCTGATATTTGTTGCGCGGATTGGCGAAGATGTAGAATCCCAGATATTCACGGCGCGACATCTTCATTGTTCTCGGGTGGCGTATCGCCGGATAGTAGTCGAGGTACAGCGACAGGCGGTCGTTCTTTATCGGACGCTGGCGCAGGCTGACTTTGGAACAGGTTGATGGTAACATGGTTGTATTTCTTGTTTGTTGATTATTCGTGATGCAAAACTATATAAAAGGCTGATAGTGAAATGGTGATGGTAGAATCACCTGTACCGCTTACCGATTTTTAACCAATTTTCGGCCGTGCGAACAGAGCATCGAGAGCCTTGCGGTCGATTCGCACATATCTGCCCTCATAACTTCTTGGAATGTCATGAGTCCGGACGTAATGAGAAATCTGGTCACGGGTCATGTTATATCTCGCCATAGCTTCCGGCATGGTGTAGTATTCCGGCTCCAGATCAGACTCAATACCCATCGCCTTGTCAAACTGACGGCGCGAATAGAAAACCTTGCATTTGTCCTTACGCTTGCCAATCTTCCGCTCCGACACGAAACGATAGACAGCCTCTTTCGACATATTGAACTTGGCGCACACTTCTTCTACGGAATACCATTCTTCTGCTACCGTCTCAGTTGGCTGTTTATCGGCAAGATCCTTGTCGATGTGTTTCCGACTCCAGAGTGTTTTGCCCCGGACAACGGTTTTCGGAATGTTCCGCTCCTTTGCCATCTTAAAAAGCCACGAATTACTTATACCAAACTTTTCAAGAATTTCCATGGTCGTATAAAACTCCTCGATAGGTTCAGCCACCTTCTTTTCCCTCTTGATATATTCCCACTCTTTGAATAGGGCATCAATATCAGTTCTCCGTATTCTCGATGCAGCATATTATATCAGTTGATTATCAGTAGTTTATAGCTTAAAAGATAGACTGCTCAAAAAATTACTTGTTTTTTCGCCGAAAATTGAAGATTTAACGTTTTTAACCTTAGTTTGTTTTCAAACGGAGGGGAAAAGGGGGAAATCGCCCTTTTAGCCCTCGTAATCTCCGGTTCGCAAAGATAAGACATATCGGTGATTATTTCGCCGATTGTGGCTGTAAAATCGTAGATGGGTTCACGGATATTTTAGCTTATTATTGCAGCCAAAAGAAAAAAAGTCGGCACGTATGGTTCGTTTGGGTGTAGCCATCTCTTTTCTTCCCTTTTTTAGCTTTACTTTAATGTGCGTATGTACGAATACGGGGATAAAGTAAAGTTATTTTTTTCTTTTGGCAAGCAAAGCAAGTTTTTAATATGATATTGTAAGTGGTTGCAACAAATAATATTTTGTTTGTTGATGGGCGTATATAGTACTTACGAATAATATAATAGCAGTTAGTCTTTGAGGACTCTTGAAAATGGGTTATGTATATGTCTGGTTTTGTGGAGCCACTATATTTCCCTGTAATATATCATTAAATAAATAAAAAGCAATATCTTTGCATATTATATGATGTATTGATTATGGCGAAGAATACAATGGGCACTAAATTACCCCGAAAATTGGAGCAAAAGATGTCGGTTGTGGGAGAACAGATTAAGTTGGCTCGTTTACGCAGAAATTTGAGTGTGGCTCAAGTGGCTGAACGTGCCACCTGTTCTCCGTTAACCGTATCCCGAATTGAGAAAGGCGTACCGACGGTTGCAATCGGCATTTACTTGCGTGTTCTGTATGCCTTACAGCTTGATGATGATATTCTGTGGTTAGCCAAAGAAGATAAATTGGGGAAAGCCTTGCAGGATTTGAGTTTGAAAACAAGGAAACGAGCTTCAAAAAAGAGATAAAGTTTATATTCTCCTATAAGTAAGTTAAAAATGCTTTTATGATGATAAAAACAAGACTTGAAATTTTGTATTATGTCTTAAAATCATTATGTTTGCAAAGCATAATAAATTGGGCGTATGAAATTCGTTGATAGAATAGATGAAGCAGCACGTTTGAAGGATGCTCTTGCGAGAGAGAGGTCCTCGTTAGTCGTCATGTATGGTCGCAGACGATTGGGCAAGTCTACACTTATCAAAAGGGTGTTGTCGGACAATGATGTTTATTTTCTCGCTGACCGTTCTGAAGGCCAACATCAGAGAACGTTGCTTGCTAAAGTGATAGCACAGGTGTTTCCAGATTTCGATAAATTGACATATCCAGACTGGGAATCTATGTTTCGTGCGGTCAATTATCGAACAGACAAGCGTTTTACTTTATGCTTGGATGAATTTCCATATCTTGTGGAACAATCTCCAGAGTTGTCGTCTGTGTTGCAGAAACTTGTTGACGAGAAGCAGCTGAAGTATAATCTTGTGCTTTGCGGTTCATCACAAAACATGATGTATGGATTGTTTCTTGATTCTACTGCGCCTTTATATGGCCGTGCCGATGAGATAATGAGGCTTGCGCCGATAGGTTTGCCGTATATTCAGGAGGCTTTGAGTCTTGTTGCGATGAATGCCATTGAGGAGTATTCCGTATGGGGAGGTGTACCACGTTATTGGGAACTAAGGGAAAACAGAAGCTCGCTTGATGATGCATTGTGGCGCAATATCCTTTCTGTAAATGGTACTCTTTACGAAGAGCCTGTAAAACTGTTTCAGGATGATGTTAAGGATATTGTCAAGACTTCGACAATAATGTCTTATATCGGTACTGGTGCAAATCGGCTTTCCGAGATTGCTGCCAGATGCAATGAGCCAGCAACTAATCTGTCACGACCGTTAAAGAAACTTATTGATCTCGGATTCTTGGAAAAAGATGTTCCGTTCGGGATTGATGAAAAGAATGCGAAAAAGAGTCTCTATAAGATAGCAGATCCGTTTATGGCATTCTACTATCAGTTTGTTGTTCCGAATCGTTCGTTCATTGAACTTGGTCGTCGCTTGCCCATTGAACAGGTTTTGAACGCTCATTTCTCTGAGTATGTGAGTCTGCAATGGGAAAAACTGTGCAGGGATGCTGTAACAGGTAATCTTGTGGGTGGAGTAGTTTATGGCAAAGCAAAACGCTGGTGGGGTTCTGTCCTCAATGAGGATAAGAAACCTGAACAAGTCGAATTTGATGTAATGGCAGAATCGCTTGATAAAAAGTATCTGCTGGTTGGGGAATGTAAATGGACAACCCAAGAGAATGCTAAACAGCTCACAGCTGAACTTCTCCGCAAAGCCAATCTGTTACCGTTTGCCAAGAATTATACCATCGTTCCGATGCTGTTTCTTAAGAATGCTCCGAAAGATGATATTGGGAATGCGATGTTGCCGAAAGATATTGTTGAGTTGATGAAATAGAGTTAAGGATATTCGATGTGTGTGATAATCTTGGTAAGGAATGTGGCATAACGATTTAAAAAGGACAAAATAATGATTAGACATATGATAAAACCAATATTTTCTGGACATGAGTCATTCGCTTGCAAATCTCATTGGCTTAAGCGAGGGTATGATTTTGTCGTCGCAGGAAAGAATTTCAACGATGATGAGGCTGTTGTGCATCTTGGCGTTGGTAAGAATATGGTAGCATCAATCAAATTCTGGTTGAAAGCGTTTGGATTATTACAGGATAATGGTCTGGTGCCAATAGCTAGCTACATTTTCGATGATGCGAATGGCAAAGATCCCTACCTCGAAGATATTGGAACTCTGTGGTTACTGCACTTTATGTTGATTAATACAGAGTATGCTACAATCTACAAGACAACATTTATCGAATATCATCGCCAACGAAATATCATAGAGAAGAGTAGATTGCAAAACTACATTAAGCATACCTGCTTTGAAGGTACACATTATAAAAACTTGTATAATGACAATACTGTTAAGAGAGATGTTGGTGTCATGTTTCACAACTACTGCAGCAAGAGCAATACCAATTTGGAGGATAGCAACTGTTTGTTGGCTTCTCTGAACTTGATAAATGAATCTGAAAAAGATAACTATACATTTAACTATGATGCTCGTAGCAACGTCCCTAGTTTAATATTCCTTTACGCATTGATAATCAAGTTCCAAAATCAAAAAAGTATTTCTTTTGATGACATTGCCGAGTTAGCTTTGATTTTCTGTTTGACTAACAATGATTTGATGGATATTATCAAACAACTGTGTATTCAATATCCATCAGAGATTGTTTTTTCAGATGTTGCAGGCATCAAAGAGTTGCAATTTAAAACATTGCCTGCTCCCATAGAGGTACTAAACAAATATTACGAGGAGAACTAACATGAAATATACTCCATCAATAAATATCGCCCAAACTACCTTTATTACGAGGAGAACTAACATGAAATATACTCCATCAATAAATATCGCCCAAACTACCTTTGACTCTAAGAGTTATATTGTAACTCAGAATGCTGTAAGGGTTGTTGGCAACATTGTTGACTCATTCAATGCGGGCGTACACTCATTTAATATTATCGGCTCGTATGGAACCGGCAAATCAAATTTCATACTGGCTTTTGAAGATAGTTTAAAGAATAATAGTAAGATTCTCATTACCAACAAGGGCCAGTTTAATGGATTTGTTAGATTTAAGTTCGAAAAAATTGTTGGCGATTACGCTCCTCTTCAAAGAGTTCTCACCGAGAATCTCTTTCCGACAGAAGCTTCAGACAATCTTTTTGAAAATCTAAAAAGCTATTTCAGGAGAGCCGAAAAACGTGAAGAGTTTGTAATTCTTGTAATCGATGAGTTTGGTAAATTACTAGAGTATGCAGCAAAAAATAACCCTGAAAGGGAGTTGTATCTCTTTCAGAAATTCACGGAGTTCATCAATGATGAACGACGCAATGCCATTTTACTTACAACACTACACCAGAATTTTAATTCGTATGCCCGTACATTAACAGAGAGCCAGCGCAACGAATGGACAAAAGTAAAGGGGCGTTTTCATGAGATTGTTTTTAATGAGCCTGTAGAACAGCTACTTTTTCTTGCGTCTAAACATATAGAAAGAGCCAAACGTGATATTATAAATTATCACTTTAAACGGATTTACAATCTAGCCATTGCAAGCAAATTTGTCAGTTCATCTATTGCTTATGATACTGTAGCAAGTTTGTATCCGTTGGACATTTTTGCAGCACAAGCATTGACTCTGTCCATTCAGCGGTATGGTCAGAATGAAAGAACACTATTCTCTTTTCTTGAAGCTACCGGACAAGGATCTCTTCATCTTTTTAAGGAAAAAGAGAATACAACATATAGTTTATCTGACGTTTATGACTATGATATATATAACTTTTACTCTTATTTATCAGAAATAAATGCTGATTCTACTGCTTGGACTGCCATACGCGTAAGTTTAGAGCGCGTTGAGAGTTTATTTGAGGGCGAAACAGTTACGAATGCCATGAAGCTTATCAAGACGATTGGTATGCTAAATCTTTTTGGCAAGGCAGGAATGCAATTTAACAAAGAGAAGCTTTCCGAATATGCAAAGTTTGCCTTAGGTATTGATAAGCCAGAGTCTATTATTGAATTGCTTGCACAGCATAAGATTATTCGATATGCGACTTACAAATCTCAATATATATTGTTTGAAGGTACGGATGTCAATATTGAAGGCGAGTTATTGAAGGCTGCGTGTATTGTTCCCCGCTCTAAAGATATTGTGGAAAAACTCATAACAAGCTTCAATCTTCCCATTGAGTTTGCCAACGCCTCTTATTATCGCAATGGTACGCCTCGATACTTTAAATATGAGATTACAGACCATCCGATTATTTTACAACCCCAGAATGAGATCGATGGCTACATCAATCTTATATTTAATGAGGATCTCACAATAGAAGCTTTGCAA
>Ga0224748_10775_pt1 | contig 10274 bp, 12 predicted proteins | sample LIM_F_Water_Neg_FD_182074 | JGI IMG/M metagenome (GOLD analysis project Ga0224748, IMG submission 182074) | Enriched cells from gastrointestinal tract of the lab mouse from Pacific Northwest National Laboratory (PNNL), Richland, Washington... | ecosystem: Host-associated > Mammals > Digestive...
CTTCGATGAAATCAATGCTGATCCAATCGTTTATCATTGGACGTATAAAATGGATGAAATCAATTCCGATGAAGCGGCAACCATTTAAACTATCAACAACTTAATATTTGCTATACTAGACATCATTCTCGCTTTTATTCAATTTGTACTGTACAACAACTGCGAAGCTAACAGGACATTTGACCGAAAGCAAACGAAAAGAATGTATTGACAAAGTGTACTCTATCCTTAACGTACACTAGAGGAGCTTTTATGAAACTATACCTCGCCCCGATGGAGGGGATCACGACCTACATCTACAGAAACGCCTACGCGCACTATTTCGGCGGCATTGACAAGTATTTTACCCCGTTCATCGCCAGCAAGAAGATGAACCGGCGCGAGCTGAACGAAATCCTGCCGGAACACAACGAAGCCATCGAGGTCGTACCGCAGATCCTCACAAACCGCGCAGACGAATTTTTGCAGATCACAAACAAGATCGCCGAGTACGGCTACCAGACGGTAAACCTCAATCTCGGCTGTCCCTCCGGCACGGTCACTGCCAGAAAGCGCGGCGCCGGCTTTCTGAGCATCCCTGATGAGCTGGATCACTTCTTATATGAAATATATGACAAATCCCCGATCCGGATCTCCATCAAGACAAGGATCGGGGTGGATTCGGTCGAAGAGTGGGAACATCTGCTTGCAATCTACCAAAAGTACCCGGTCGCCGAGCTGATCATACACGCGCGCCTGCAGCGGGAGCAGTACCGGTTCACACCCCACAAGGAGGCATTCTCGGCTGCCGCCGCAGCCCTGCCGGACATCCCGCTCTGCTACAACGGGGATATCACTTCCGCAAAAAGCTATGCGGAACTCCTCGACGCTGTGCCCTCGACAGACTGCATCATGATCGGGCGCGGCATACTGCGGAATCCGGCGCTGACCGCACAGCTGAAAAAGACCGACGCCGCAAAACTGTTCACCAGGGAAAATCTCCGAGCCTTTCACGACGAGATCTTTGCCGGTTACGCTGCCCAGATGTCCGGGGAAACACCGACACTTTTCAAGATGAAAGATCTGTGGACTTACCTGAGCGAAAGCTTTGCAGCGTCGGAGAGATATCTCCAAAAAATACGCAAGGCATCCGACTATGCTGAGTACAGGGTCGCCGTCAGCAATCTGTTCCGCGCGTGTGAACTCGCCTGACGATACCAGTTGTACAGTTCCTTAGCCAGTCGCATGCCCTGTGCCATTGCCAAAATCTTCCTGCTACTCCGCCGACGACACACAGTTGTACATCAGCATCGCGATCGTCATCGGTCCCACACCGCCGGGAACCGGCGTGATGGCGCTTGTGTGCGGCGCTACTTTCTCGAAATCGACGTCCCCGCAGAGCTTGTTGTTCTCGTCCCTGTGGATCCCGACATCGATCACGACAGCGCCCTCCTTGATATAGGAATCATCGACAAACTTCGGCTTTCCGACTGCCGCCACGAGGATATCCGCCTGTCTCGTGATCTCCCTGAGATCCTGCGTGCGTGAATGACAGACCGTGACTGTGCCATTCTCCCGCAGCAAGAGCAGCGCCATCGGTTTACCCACGATATTGCTGCGGCCGATCACAACGCAGTGTTTCCCGGCGATCTCCACGCCGGAGCGCTTTAGCAGCTGGATAATGCCAAGCGGCGTGCAGGACACATACCCCCTGCTGCCCACGCAGAGCGCCCCGACATTTTTCTCATGAAACCCGTCGACGTCCTTCTCAGGCGCGATCGTCTGGATCACTTTTCCCTCATCGATCTGCCCCGGAAGCGGAAGCTGGACAAGGATCCCGTTCACCCTGTCATCCGCGTTGAGCTTCTGCACCAGATCCAGGAGCTCCTGCTCCGTGGTCTCCTCCGGAAGCTCGTATGCCAGCGACTCGATCCCGATGTAGGCGCACGCCTTTTTCTTGTTGCCGACATACACGCTTGATGCCGGATCGCTGCCCACCTGGATCACTGCCAGGCAGATCTGTTTGCCCTGCTCCTTTAACGCGGCGACCTTCTCCTTTAATTCGTCTTTTATTTCCTGTGAAATCTTCTTTCCGTCTATGATCTGATACATCTCATGCTTCTCCTTTAGTTCTATCAACCTAATCCCATTTGCCAGCCTTAGGCACTGTCTGTCTCACACTACTCCATGCGCTTAAAATCAGATGCCGGGTGCTTGCACCATGGACACACAAAGTCCTCCGGCAGAACATCGCCCTCATAAATATATCCGCAGACTGTGCAGATAAATCCCTTCTTCTTCTCGGCGCCCGCAGGTGCGGTCTTGATGTTTTTCTGGTAATAGCTGTAAGTCACAGATTCGTCCTCCGACAATACCGCCCCGTCCGTCACATCCGCCAGGAACAATGTATGCGTACCGAGGTCTGTGGCGGAGACTACTTTTGCCGAAATATACGCATTGGTCTCCTCCGCAAGATAGATCACCCCGTTTTCTGCCCGCTGATAGGTGATCGATTCCGTCTTGTCCACATTGGCACCGCTCTGGAATCCCCAGTGCTTATACGTATCAAACTTTGACTGTTCCGTCAGGATCGACACGTTGAAGACGCCCGTCCGCTCGATCATGCCATGCGTATAATTATTTTTGTTCACTGCCACCACGATACGGTTCGGCTCCGTTGTGACCTGTGAGACTGTGTTGACGATACACCCGTTGTCCTTATCGCCCTCCCTGGCTGTCAGCACAAACAGTCCATATGTTAAATTGAACATTGCTTTCTTGTCCATCTGAATCTCCTCCTATTTGATGTGTTCGATGTGATACCCTCCCGGAATCTCGTTGTTCCCGACATGCCGGGAGCCTATTGTGATGCTCCTAATATCTGCGACCGTTGATCTGTCATGATCCTGTACACTGCAGGCATAAGGAACTGTAGATTTCTGCCGTTCGCCGCCTATGCATGACGGATATTGGTAAACTCCGAGATCTCCCGGTTCAGCGTCACCAGATCGTCCACGCACAAATCGTGTACACTGGTGTGCCCTGTCACCCTGGCAAAGCTCTTCAGCTCGGCGAGCGTCACATTGAAGTAGTTTGCCACCCGCTGTGCAGACTGATCCACTTTCAACCGCTCCCTCAGCTTTGGATCCTGCGTCGCGATCCCCACCGGGCAGTTGCCCGAGCCGCAGATCCGATACTGCTGGCATGCCGCCGCGATCAGCGCCGCACTTGCCACCGCGACAGCGTCTGCGCCCATCGCGAGCGCTTTTGCAATATCCGCGGACACGCGCAGACCGCCCGTGATCACAAGCGAGATATCCGAGTGCACCGAATCGAGATATTTTCTCGCCCGGTACAGCGCATAGACTGTCGGAACGGTCGTCGCCTCGCGCAGGAACAGCGGGCTTGAGCCGGTCGCGCCACCCCTGCCGTCAACGGTGATAAAATCCGGTTCCGCATAGACACAGTACTCCAGATCCCGCTCGATCCTGCCCGCTGCGATCTTGATGCCGATCGGTCTGCCGTCGGAGCGGCTCCTCAGCATCGCCACCATGTCCTTTAGATCCTCCTTGGTGTTTAATTCCGGGAACCTGCTCGGACTCTGCACATCCTCGCCCTGCTTTTTCCCGCGCAGCGCGGCGATCTCCGCAGTCACCTTCTCCCCGGGGAGATGACCGCCCATACCCGGCTTTGTCCCCTGTCCGATCTTGATCTCGATCGCGTCTGCCATGCGCAGGTTTTCGTCGGTCACACTATATTTATTGGGAATGTACTCAAAAATATACTTATACGAAGCTGCCCGCTCCTCGGGCAGTATGCCGCCCTCACCGCTGCACATTGCGGTCTTTGCCATCGCGGAGCCTTTCGCGAGCGCAACCTTGATCTCTTTTGAGAGCGCGCCGAAAGACATATGGGATACATAGACCGGACTTTCCAGGATCATCGGCTTTTTCGCGTGCTTTCCGATCACTGTCATCGTCGACACCGGGGCATCGTCATCCAAAGGCGGCGGATTGAGCTGCGCCCCGAGCAGCAGGATATCATCCCAGTCCGGCATTGCCATCTTTGTCCCCATCGAACCGCCGATGGTTTTCCCTGTCACTGCCATCTGGTGGATCTCCTCCATGTACCGGCAGGATCCGTCACCCCTGTAAAAGCGCTTGTCATAATCCAGATCCATGTCCGACTCCCCGGCTTTTTCCCCGGCTTCTCCCTCCGGTGCTGCGGGGATCTCTGTTTTGTCCTCCGCTGACTCCTCCCTGAACCTGGAGCCCGGCTGATGGCAGACCGGGCACTCCCCGGGCGCCGCATCGCCCTCATGTACATAACCGCATACCGTGCAAACAAATTTCTTCATGCTCTTATCCTTTCTGGTATTCCACCAAAAACAACCTTCTGCACACAGCAGAACAGATGTCGTAATCATGTACATTCACTATAACACAAGTCCGACCGCGTTGCAAATCACAAACATTTCGTTTCCGCAAAAAAACGTCGGAAATTGCACGACACAGTCAATTTCCGACATCTTCTATTCAGCCCTCTTTGCGATCACCTTGTCGATCAGTCCGAATTCCAGCGCTTCCTGCGCGGACATATAGTTGTCCCGCTCTGTCGCAAGGGCGATCTCCTCCACGGATCTTCCTGTATTCTCTGCCAGAATACGGTCCAACCTCTGCCTGCTCTTCTGCATGTGGTCGGACATGATCTTGATATCCGTCGCCTGTCCCTGAACGCCGTTTCCGTGGATCGCAGGCTGGTGGATCATGATCTCCGCGTTGGCAAGGGCGATGCGCTTGCCTTTCGTCCCGCCCGCGAGCAGGAACGCGCCAAAGCTCGCCGCCAGCCCGACACAGATCGTCGACACGTCGCATCTGATGTACCGCATCGTGTCATAGATAGCAAAACCTGCCGTGACCGATCCGCCCGGGCTGTTGATGTAGAGCTGGATATCTTTCTCCGGATCTTCCCCCTCCAGATGGAGCATCTGCGCCACGACCAGGCTCGCCGATGTATCGCTGACCTCCTCCCCCAGAAAGATGATCCGGTCCGAGAGCAGCCGGGAAAAAATATCATAGCTGCGCTCCCCCCTGCTGGTCTGTTCTATCACATATGGGATCGTACTCATGCCGCCATCATGCCTCCCATCCTTCTGATCCTGCACACCGCAGATGAAACGCCGCATAATTTCAGCTGTTTCGGATCAAAAATACCCCTTCTTCGGTATGTCTGCGGGGTACACTGGTACAGCCTGCCAAACGCGAGCGTAAACGCCTGCTGCGAATTGTAATGCGCCTCGTAAGCGATCTCTATGATCGGCTCCCCGGTACTGACCAGCTTCTCTGCCGCCAGCGTGAGCCGCCTTCCCTGAATGTACTTGTAGACCGTACAGCCCGTCTCCTCCGCAAACGTGCGGGCGATATAGAACTTGGAATAATTCAGCGCCGCAGCGATCGTGTCCAGCGACAGATCCTCTCCCAGATGTTCCTCTATATAGGAAACAATCTTTCTGAAAACATTGTCCTCACCCATATACATACTCTCCTTCTTTCTCCATTTTCCACATTCATGAAACACCAGAACAGTTCCTGATACCCGTCCGCTCCAGCGGACACCCGGATCAGGAGCGTAAAATCTCTGACCTCACGATATGTCTCAGTATACCATGAATCCATGACCCTGTCTGAATAGAAATTGCCCTTTTCAGTGCTTTCGGATCGGAGCGCTGTATGATGAAACGCTGTTAATCTAGTGCTCCATCCAGACAGAAATTAGCGTTGTGGACTGCATGGTTCGTGCCAGTGCTAGTACAGCGTTTTCTTAATCCCCATATACTTAGTGCTTGATATTTTCGTCAGCGCAAGGCGGAGGAAGGAGGCAATGCGGTGGCATTGTTGACTGACGACAACGCGGCGATGGCGTAAATAGCGAGTGCTAAGTGTATGAGGGATTAGGAAATGCTGTACTAGGCAAAATTTCGACGGCGATGCGGTAGCATCGTCTAGAAATTTTAACGACGCAATGGTGCGAAACAGGCGGTTCACGATGCTAATTTCTGACCGGATGGAGTGCTAGCCCAAACTCGCCCTTTAAACGATCAAAACGATCCCGTTCATGCGCTTTCACCTCAAATAGCAGATCATTCGAGCAGGACAAAGCTTTTCCCCCACGCGCATACCGACCATCGGCAAGCTGACACTCTTTCTCCGGGTGCCCGTATGCATAAAAAACATGCTGCATCACATCGGCATCCTTTAGCACCTCGTCAAAGGACGCCCCCGTGACCGCCTTGTCACTGTGGTGATAGACAGCCGAGCTGATCAATTTGATTTCCTCGTCTGAGAATACCGCCAACCCGCAAAGGATCTCCTCTGCCATCGCCGCCCCCCTGTGCGCGTGATCTGCCGGATCCATATTTTTGTATGCATACAGGTCATGCAGCATCGCCGCAACGATCGATAGCTCCATGTTCTCCTTTCGTTTTCCGGCGATCAGCGCAGCCGCCTGTGCGACTCCGTACAAATGTATGTATGCGCATCTTCTCTCCTCCGGATCTGTCATAGCCTCCAATACGCTGTCAACCACTTCCCGAACTTTTTCAATTCTGCTCATATACGCTTTTCCTTTCTCGAACATATATTTGTTCTATTTATTTCACGATGCATATATTCTATTCGTGATATATCCGTATCTGTCTCTGCCAATTTGAATCACAAATGGAAATTGATCGTATCTTGTGCACAGCCAGAAATCTTCCTCCGGAAAGACATCCTGTCTGCTCCTGTCAAAGAAATGCTGTCCGCCATTGTCTCGAAGTCCGTTCACTCTGTCCTTTAGATCTATAAAATCTGTCCCCTCCAAAATGCTCTTTATGTACGCTGCACACAACACATCCTCAGCCGCCGGACGTACACCGCCATTTCCCATACAGACTAGCGATACGATCTCTGGCTGCCTTTCGAATATATACTCAGCGACCGCTTTTGCATTCACCAGGCTTCCTGTAATGATCTCGCCGGCTCCTGTCGCGTTCATGATCCCCTGCGTGCCTGCACTGGTTGTATGGATAACCACTTTTCCCCTGACATCCTCTGCATTGATAGAAGACGGTGAATTTCCGTAGTCAAACCCTTCGCATTTTTTACCATGACGTTCGCCTGCAAGCACACTATTCTCTATCTCGTTTTTCAACCGAAATGCCTCCTCGACAGTTCCGACAGGTCGGATCGCTTTGACTCCCATTTCGTACAGATAACATTCCAATGAAAATGCCCGAAACACGTCAATGATCACAGTCAATCCTTCTGCCTGCTTCGCCCCCTCGATCAAATGTAGTATTCTGATCTGCATACGCCAAACCTTTCTGCTTTCTATTTTATCGCACCAACTCAGCACCGGCTACTTTTCATGATCGATCTCAACCATTTTTTTGATGCCGTTTGAGATGATATCAAACCCCATTTTCTCGTAAAATGCCTCCTTTCCTTTCGCCGAGACCCCTCCGATCGTCGTAAACTTCCCCGTGACAGAATGTACCTTCGCGTAGTCCACCAAATGCCCCACGATCATCGTCCCTATCCCTTTTTGCTGAAATCGGGGCAGGACGATGATCTCCTGAAGATACCAGTACATGGCGCCGTCCCCGACAAGCCTGCCCATCCCGACAAGCTCACCCCTGTACAACGCAGAGACATTGACCAGCCCATTCCGCAAAGCTTTCCTGGCGTGCTCCACCGGTATCCCGGCAAATCCGGTCTCAATCCTGAGTCTCACAAAATCCTCAGCCTGCAATACATTCTCGACCAGCTCGATCTCTCCGCAAATAGTCTCGTCCATATCTTAATCCCCCATTTTTTGAAAACACTGCCAACATTTCGATAGTTTACCTGCATTTAATATACCATGGCTCGGATCTCCTGTCTAATTTTAATATCAGCCTGTCCGTCAACAGGATCTCTCTTCGAGCATTCCGCTCCATAATAAGGCGCATGGCGGGCTTTATCATGGTCTTTTGAATGATACTGCCGGGGTCAGATCGATCCGGCAGCCAAATCCCCCGTCTTCATCGTTCAAGAACCGCAGCCGCCAGCGATGGAACAGCGCAATCTGGCGTACCACCCGGATACCGAGTCCATGCTCCGGCAGTTTTTCCAGCTTCATGGAACTTCTGAAATAGTTGAGCTGCTCCCTGCTGACGCCGCGTCCGGTATCCGATATCTCCAGCACGATCCGCTTGAAGATCCACAGCCTGCGGATCGCCAGGCTTACCGTGATCCCGCAGCCCTGCGGATTGTGGTTTATCGCGTTGTTGAGCAGATTCTCGACCAGCCGCATGACCAGCTCCCGGTCTCCCTTGATATAAAGCTGCTCGAGCGCTTCCGGAATAATGACACTGATGTCATATTTTTCATCAATGCCCCTGTTGATCACTCCGCAGACGGACTCTCTGAGCAGTGCGGGCAGCAGCACACTCTCCCGCTGCCAGACCCCCATCCCGTAGGCAAGTTTGTTGGAGGTATTCAGGTTTGTGACCAGCGTCCTGATGCGCAGCGCCTGCTGCTCGATCAACTGTGCTTTCTTTTCGACATGCCCTGCAATGGTTCCCCCCTGCACGCCTTCAAAACCGTTTTGGGCAGAGTGCAGCAGTTCATCTGCATAGCCGAGCACCAGCGAGAGCGGCGTGCGGATATCGTGTGATACTCCTGCGATCCACGATGTTCTCTGCTTCTCACGCCTGCGCGCACCACGCCTTATGATCAGGGACGGTCCGATCAGCAACGCGGCGATATTCACGACCAGCAGGATCGGGATCAGCGCAAAGAGCATCTCCACCGTACTGAGCTGAAAGGACAGGTGATATTTCCACACAGTCTGTCTGGGCAGTCCCGCCACCAGGACTCCATCGTCCAGTATGTGTGTGTAGACCGGGTAATCATTCAGATAATACCGCGAAAACCGGACGATATCCCCCGGTGTGAAATGTCCGGGCACATCGTCCGGCAGCTGATAGCTCCAGACCACATCGCCCGCATCATCCAGCACAAAGGCAAATCCATGGAAAACATCGATCGCTTCCGTTCCCTGCCGCGACATACTGTACTGCGTCTCCCCGTCCTCATTGACCGTCCTGCTGATCTCACCGGAAAGGTACGCCGGGGATAATTTTGTCATCCCTGCCTCGGATCGCATACCTAAAAAAGTAATGACAAGAAGATCCGCAACCAGCATCACAGCGAGCATAATGTTCGTCCAGACAAAGACCTTCACAAAATTTTCTAAACTTCTCATATGATCTTATACCCCAATCCCCTGACAGTCAGCAGATGCTCCGGCTTTGACGGATTGTCCTCCAATTTTTCCCTTAGGTGCCTGATATGCACCATGAGCGAATTTTCATAACCATAACTGCCGTCGGGCCACAGCGTATCGCACAGGATATTGATGGAGAGGATCCGCCCCCTGTTTTCACACAGTTTCCTTAACAGAACATACTCCTTTGCCGTGAGCGCGTAGTCCTCCCCGTCCGCGCTGATCGTCCCCGCACCCCAGTCGATCAGCGCCTTCCCGATCCTGTCCGTCCCCGCCGTGTCATCGATATGGTATGTTCTTTTGAGTACCGCCCGCACCCGCAGCATCAGCTCCTCCGGCAGAAAGGGCTTTGTGACGTAATCGTCCGCGCCGACAGAAAACCCCCGCAGCCTCGCCTGATCCTCGTCCCGCGCTGACAGAAAGATCACCGGCAGCCCGCCTCCGCTCACCTTCCTGATCCGTTCAAACAAGGAAAAGCCGTCCCCATCCGGCAGCATCACGTCCAGAATCGCAAGATGATACTCCTTTTCCATCATCAGCTTCACCGCACTGCTGCAGTCCGCAGCCATATCTATGTACTGGTAGCCTTCCTTGCTCAACAGATTTCCGACCATATCCAGAAGTGCGGCTTCATCGTCCACCAGCAGGATCCTGCACTCACATAATTTCATACTAACCTCCATGATTCGGCGCTGCGGAATCTCAAATCAATGCGGAGAATGCCCGTACTTTGGGCATTCTCTTGTGTGAGACTTAAAACTTCTTCACGAAGCAGTCTTTTGCGTTTTTCCTGTGTCACACAGCTTTCCGTTTTGCCATCGGTCTTTTGTCACCTGCAATACACTTATTATAACTGATATTTCGCGAAAAGTGCAGTTTTGTTATGATAATTAAGGTAATTTTAAACAAACAGCCTCCCACTATTTTCTGTTTTCATCGCTTTCCTGTCTTCAATCAGATCCTCTACTTCAACTCCTGTTTGGATT
>Ga0224748_10776_pt1 | contig 10239 bp, 14 predicted proteins | sample LIM_F_Water_Neg_FD_182074 | JGI IMG/M metagenome (GOLD analysis project Ga0224748, IMG submission 182074) | Enriched cells from gastrointestinal tract of the lab mouse from Pacific Northwest National Laboratory (PNNL), Richland, Washington... | ecosystem: Host-associated > Mammals > Digestive...
TTTTTATGTTGAGTTTCCATGAATAAAATCAAGAAGGAGTGATACATGGCAAAACAAGTAGAATCGTTCAAATATGTGACCGAAAATATCCGAGAAGGTGACATTTTTCCATCGTTTGCAAAACTATTCCAGGCAGTAACAGGAAGAAAACCGCCGACAGGAAAGCGAAATCTGGATATAGTCAAAACAAACCTTTCCCGCTATCTGGAATATCGGAAACAATGTGAAGTGGACAAGTCGTGTAGAAAAAAGAACGCTGTTATCGTCACCACAATTCACAATCCCCCACTTCCCAAAGAATGTGACGGCAGAGGGAAACATGGAAAATATGTCGATCTCTTGAGGCCACTTCTCTTGAATCTTCATTCATTTGAGGGGAAGTATACCACGCTGGCAAATCATCTTGGGTTATTTTCAAAATACTTTACCGAAATAAAGTCCCGTAGCCCTGACATTGCTGAACAACTGGAGCGTCAGAGTGATAGCCCAGATTTCAATCTGTGGAGGCATAACAAGCATACTTCTGCTTGTGAGCGAGAGTACAAGGCCGTAATCTCGTTGAAGCTGAGAGAAATCCTCAAGGGTGCATTGCAGTCATTACAGAAAGATGGAATCGTTAATCTCCAGGAAGTATATGCCATTGTCCCTGACAAAGACGTGGTGATGGAGGATTTCACTATCAGGCCCAGGAGTAAGGTCGAAGAATACGAGGAATGGGAAATTTGCAGCAAGGCCATTGAAGAAGAAGCCTCTCGGAAAGGAGCAGTTCTAAATCCAGAGTCGGCAAAACATTTGATTCTGGGGTATGATTATCTGCAATCGCTTATGTGGTCAATTACTCCTTATGACGGTCCTGTAGAAGCTACGCCAGAACAAGCAGAAGCAATAGAAAACTATCAGCTTTATGTCCGTCAATGTGTAGTGAAGGAATATAAGGGGTTAGCTGAACTGCCAGTCGTGGAGGACTATCCGCTCATTACAAACACTGGATTATTCTTCCAGAATCCCAAGCTCGTTCAGCTATACAACAATGTTGATGAAAAGCTAAGACCCACGCTCTTTGGCGATGTGAAGTTTTGGAAAGAAATCCGGTATGAGATTGTAGATGATAACAAGGCGGCTAGGTACTGGCCTCAAGAAGGGTTTCATTCTGAACAGGCGGCAGATCAGGTATCGCAGGAAATATTGAGCTACATGGATAAGCAGCTAAAGAAGAAAAGACTGGAAACTGGCCCGGATGATTTGGATGATGTTCACTTAGCGCTAGGGACCCCAAAGGCTGGACGGGAATATATCTTGAAAAATTACGCCTCTGCTGTCCGGTTTCATGAGATGTTGGAGAAGTTGTATGAGGGAGACATATAAACCATAATAGAGAGAGGTCTATTATGGACAAATTTTTGATCGGAAACCTAATTGATGTGAAGGTTTCAAAAGAAAGGAGAAGATGACGATGTAGAATACAAGAAAGATGTAGAATACAAGAAATCAGGATACAATGGTCCTAAACGTGATCAACGATATATGCAAAAAAAGCAAGGTAAAACCATGTCCTATTCCGGCAAAAAAAATTGCGGAGATTACGGGCTATCCGTTACCCAGCGTTTATGTATGTATTCGTAGATTGGAACTGCGAAAGAATTTGAAAATTCAAGGGAACACAAGACCATATCGGTATACCGTTTTGGGGGAAGCAAACATAAATTGGAGACAGCATTTGCTTAACTGGATTCAGTACATAGTGTCCAAATTCAAGCGAAAACAGTAAGGATATCTCCCCGGACAGGGCTTCATATGTCTTTCCGGGGAGGAATAAAAATAAGTTTATTAAAATAGGAGAGTATATTATGCACGATTATGTAAGAGATTATTTGACAACCTTCCTGCTACGTAAAATTGCAGAGGATAAAGAAGACAGCATCCGCATGGAGGCGAACCTGTTGCGTCAGATCGAAGAATTAACCAACGAAAACAACCAGCTCAAAAAGCAGCTATATGGTGAAGCTCCAACCTCCGATAGAATTTACATGTCAGATGACGATTGCAGTGTGAATTGCGAAGTTGAATAAAAGAAACTCCCTGGACTGTAGGTCGTAGTAGCCTTAGTCCGGGGAGGTCTTTTATTGGGGATTGAAGGTTGAGGTTCAAAGGACTATGGAATAGGTTTTGGGTTATTCGTGAGGCCTAGAATATAGTCAGTGGAAGTCTGGTATTTCTGAGCCAGGGCGATTAGAAGGTCTGTGGGGATATCCCGGTATCCTTGCTCATAACGAAAATATTGTGGCTGAGTAATATTAAGAAAGGCTGCAATCTGTCTTTGCGTTAAATCATGGTCCTCTCGCAGTTCACGGATTCTCTTGTAGTATCCCATGCTGTTCTCCCATTTTCGTTAATATCCGTTTGGATATCTTGACATTACACTAAGTCTGTGCGAAAATAAGAGAACGATATCCGTTTGGGTATCAAAATATAAGGGGGCTACAGAAATGGATACAACTCTCGCTAAAAAAATACTTGCTAAAATGCAACCAAAGCATGAAGGTGTACCAGGCAACGAGAATTATTATGCTTTTCCGTATGGTTTTTATGAGTTTGAGGAATTTTCAAAGCTATCAAGAGCAGATTACGAAAGTCTTATTGTAGATATGAAAAAGGAAGGATTGGTTTCAATAGACTTTAAAGGGAGCGTTCGATATGAAAGAGCAATAATTACGGAAACTGAAGAAGGATTTCTTTACTTGCAAAAATAATTACCCACAAGATAGATTGGATGTATAATCAACTTTTTAACAATGATAAAACTTAAGCTAGAGAGGAGAACATAAATATGGCACTAATTACTTGCCCTGAATGCGGAAAAGAAATTTCCGATTCTGCCGTTGCATGTCCTAATTGTGGCTTTGGCATTGCGGCACTCAAAGACCGAAATATCGCACAAGTCAAAGTCAGCCTCTGTGCGAATAATAGCCTTTCCGATTGGGAAATTGCAATTTATAATACGAAAACTCGATCCCTAGTTTATGCTAAGGTATCTAGGGGGGGTATTGCACGATTTGAGATTACAGAAGATACAGAAATAGGAATTAACTATGTTCCCGACTATGAAAAAGGGAAGAGGCCAGCTCTTACCAAAATAGTTAGTCCCGGAAAGAAATACCAGGTGTTTTGGGGCGGAAATTCTGATTTTTTGAAATGGCCTCTATTTGGAAGCTGTCAGGAGGTAGAAGAATTTTCTGACACCGTTTCAGGGCTTGACCCCAACAAAGAACCTCCAAAGTGGTTTGCAACATGGAATTTCTAAAGCAGTAACACCTCAAGCCTATCGCCCTATTAGAGCCAGTTCCAGATTTTGTAATGCACTTTTCAATTTTTAGGCGGCTCTAATGGGGCACTTTTTTATCCCTCCATCCCCTTCACCAATTTATAAAAGCTCGTTCTCTTTAATCCCGTCTGCTCCATAGCTGTTTTCGCTGTGATTGTTCCAGACTTCCAAGACGAATAAACCTCCATCCAATTCTCAGGCACTATCAGCCCAGGCCGTCCAAGATGTTTTCCCTTGGCTTTAGCGGCTCTGATTCCTTCCTGCTGCCTCTGGCGTATAGTAACACGCTCTTGCTCTGCTATCGTCCCCAGCACTTCTATCAGAATATTGTTCACCATATCAAAAACCCAGGCTTGTCCCTCTGGAAGTTCCATCATAGTTGTAGGCAGATCAATGACTTTCAAGCGGATGCCATGGTCCTTGAAATATTGCAGTTCATTTTTGATGTCAGCTTTGTTCCTGCTCAGTCGGTCCAAGGATTTCACTACCAAAGTATCTCCAGTCCTCAGCATAGCCGTTTTAAGGGCTGTGTAGCCGCTTCTGTTTAAATCCTTGCCTGATTCCTTGTCGGTGATAATATCCCGCTCAGAGGCCCCTAGAGAAGCAAATACAGCAAGCTGTCGATCTAGGTTCTGCTCCTTGCTGGAAACTCTGGCGTAATAATAGGTCCTGCTGTCCATGTAAATCCTCCTTGTGTTCATAAAAATCAAAGGCCCTGCGAACATATCCGTTTACTGATTTTCGTACTTTACGGACATGATTTGCAGGGCCTTTTCCTATGTTCCTAAAGGTGTACTTTTATGGAGCGCATTTCATTATCTGTGTAAAAACAACATCAAGGCAAACGCAAAAAGCGGGAACAAAATGCCAAGTAAAATTCCACTGTCAGACATAAGGCTTGGGTCCATGGTTTGACACTCTCCTTTAAAAAATTTTGTTGGCAATTAGAATCAATTTTTTCTCCAGGGTTTTATTTCAGAGGAGGGGGTGGTATCTGCATATCCCCCACGCCTCGGATAAAATCTGAGAACAAAAAAATTGATAACGATAATTGTCCACTTTTAAAATTCAGGCTTCTGCCATAGGGATTTGGCAGTCCAGGCAAGCGATATTTACGACTTTCGTTGCCCGGACGGAGTTCCTACAGCAGGGACAAATATACTTCCGGCTGCTGGGCTTTTTAAGAGTGGCAGAAATTCCACTGTATTCATTTCGGGAAATAAGAATATCGGTCAAGCCAGCACTCAGAACGAAGTCCAACAGATCATCACCGGGGCTGGTAATGGTCCAGCCATATTTATCATGATGCGCTACAGCCAGTCCGTGGGATTCCACTGTTGCTTTAAACCTTTTGTTGTGATACGTGTAGTTCCGGCTTGTGTCCTTGATGCCGTTTTCGTAGCAATACAGATGGCACATTTCATGAAGCATGGTAGCGACAACATCTTCAATAGGTCTTGCCAGGGTTCCGGCTCCAATATTTAACTCATGCGTCCCGCCCAGCTTGGAAAGCCATGTATCTTCACGCAAAGAAAAGTGGCCGTACATTCTAGGTGTAGATTGAATTGTAATGGTGGGCCTTGTAAGTGCACTTTCAAAAAATTCGGCGTTCAGCTGATCGAACATTTTATTGAGATACCCGGCAACTCGGTTATAGGTAGTCAGTTCTTTCATTGATTTTCTCCTTCGTATTGACGTTGAGGAGCGGATAAGATACAATGACCTTACCCGCTCCCATGACTTGAGTGGTGCCCTTTGTCTATTGCTGTAGGAGGCTAGATAGAGGGCGTTCTTTTATTCACTGATAGTAAACCGTCTGGAAGTAATCTGTTTGGTGTAGCTGTGATACAGGTCCGGGAGAGCTTTCTTAAAGGCAGTAGTATCAAAGCGATTTGTAAGAACCGTAGCCCAACGGATGATATACTGTCCGGCCGTCAGTTCTTCGGTATCCTGTTCTTGCATAAGGGCTTTAATCTCATGCTCTACGGTTGCGATCTCAGCCTTGACCTCCGTCTCGAAGTCTTTCAGTTCCTGCAACTTCCTGCATTTGCTTTCCAATTCATTGATGCTCATGCTGAATCTCCTTTCGTATTTTATTTAATCCTCCATGCGGCAATCAGGATAACAATGGCAAGCAGGACAAAGAAAGCGGCGGTGGACATCAGAGCTACGTCAAAAGCATTGAGATAGGGACCATGCTGATTGAAATAAGTCCAAAGGAAGATGCAGACCAGATAAAGCAGAACCATGTGAGGAACCTCCTTTCTGTCAGATTCGAGTAGGGCCATATATGCAAAAAGACCGCCAGAGCAAGAAACTCCAGCGGTCTTGAATCGTCATATTCAAAAGAGGCGAATTTACATTTTGAGAGGGATTTTCGCTTTTGATTATTGTTGTATGAGGCAGACATAGGGATAGAAATAAAAATAAGGGAGAGGAAATTTCTTTCCCCTCCCTGCCTGTATAATGCATCTTATTTTCGTATCTGCGTGGGCTTACGGTTTCCCTTATTTTTTCCCTTATAGGCTGTTTTTGCATAAATTTTATGGCTATTCCAGGAACATTTTTTGAGACATCAAACCATTGATATTACTGGATTTTGCTCGAAATGCAAAGTGCTTAGGGACAATCGGACCAATATTTCGAATCCTTCACCCGCTGCCAAATTAGACAAAAGCCGGGTATAACATCGTTATACTCGGCTTTTGTTGTTTTCTAAGCAAAATCCACAAATTAGCTATTTGTACTCTGTAGAAATCGACAACCCATCTCAAATAAATTATCCTTTATTCCTATGTTTTATCTCTTTTAGAGAGGTAACAACATGGGAGTTTTTATTTTCAGGAGGACTTAAACATGAGAATACCATATGGTTTTACTTTAGTCAGCGGCGGAATGCTGGAAATCAACAGAGGCGAGGCGGATATCGTTCGCATGATTTTTGATTACTACATGGCAAGAGCAAGTTTGGGAAAGGTAGTGGATATGCTCCAAGCAAAACAAGTACCTTCTCCAACCGGAAAAGCAAAATGGACTCGGGCGGCGGTAGACCATTTGTTGTCCAATAACAAATATATTTCCATTATTGGATTAGACAAATTCCTGGCCGCGCAGTTTGAGAAGTCTGCTCGCTGCAATATTGACCACGATAAGGAAGGAGCACCAAGAAAAGAAACACGTTACGTTTCGCCTATCATGGTTTAGAAGTAAATTTTCTTTCCTATTTCTACAAGTTATGCTACAATAGCTTCAAGAGGTGAGGCGTATGGCAGAGGAAAAGAAACTCCAACTGGTGGATTTAGTTGGAATGGGCAATCTGTTGGAAGCCCTTGTAGCGGAGAATGTCATCACCTGCGAAGAGCGGGACAGAATTATACTGCGAATTGCTGAGAAGTATGGTTTTACTGGATATTCACATTCCACTCTTGCCGGCTATGGTCGAAGCAAAAGTGAAGTGTTGGAGCGTGCCGCGCGCAGAAAAACATCTGCTCCACGGAGCAAAGAGCAAGATGAAAGTTATGTTTCCCTTACTAAGATCGCCCAGGCTCATAACGAGGATTCACCGGGATATGTGATTCAGAGTTGGCTGCGAAGCGGCAACACACTGGCATTTTTGCACTTATGGGAGAAAGAAAATATTCCCGACTACAGTGAGGCTGGTTATATAGAACTGCTGGAGAAAAAGAAAACGGCTCCATTTACGTTGACGCCAAAGCTGTGGGATTGAAAGAACCAAAGCGATTGGCATTGTTTCCAAACAAGGCAAGTCTGGCGGAACATTTGCGCATCCGGTGATTGCTTGTGAATTTGCTTCATGGCTTACTCCGGAGTTTAAAATGCTGTTGTTGAGTCTATCGTTAAATAGAGAACGGCTGAAATAAGCACCTGACACATTGCGATATTGAATCTCTCGATTTTATAACTGTACGCAGGAGGTATAATTATGAGCAAAAAGAGTCGGGAGCGTCGTGAACGATACAAAACTATACGGGCGGATGATTATTTTTCTAATGGCACATTTGAAATTACCCGCTTCGGCAAAAATACTTTGGTGAAGAACAATCGTACCTTTGAGCAACAAAAAGCTCACATAGATTACTTACGAACGGAATATCCTGCTAAATATGCCACTATATCTCAGAAAATTAGCGAACTCAAAGAAAAAGTAATGCATTGCGACCCCTATAATTTGCTCATGCATTTGCGGTTCGCTGCCCTCTCTCATCAAATTAACGTTTTCAGTGAATCTGAATATACAAAAGAATTCAATGCCGTCTTACGGGCTCAAGAATATGTACAAAGCATCTTGGTCTCGACAGAGAACCACCATAAGTGTGATATGCCCGAAGACATGCAAGAGACACTATATGAGCATATTATAGTCGATTTTAATCAGCTTTATTTAGAGTTCCAAACCTTCTATTTCTACTGGGCCGCATTTATTCAAAAAACTACTGAAATAAGCGATGCTCAACTTAGTAACCTTGTCGAAGCTCAATATATGTACTGGGTTCGGGGGAACCGTTACCAGATCTTTGAGCTTGAACCTCTGAGGAAGTTGCTCCCGCCACATGATGCTGTCTTACAGGAACTCTTCGGTGTATCTGCAAGTGGCATAATCCATGGCTTAGAGAAATTGCAATACTCCCTATCGCAAGGCTATGCTGATACAATGATGGAGCTAGGAAAAGAGTACAAACGGTTTGTTGCAGCAACGGTAAGAGGTGTGTGCCCAGAAGAAGCAATCAAAAGCAGAGCAAGCTATGCCGCTGAACTCATGGATAAATTAAATGGCAGCGGTTTAATTGATGTAAAATCAATTACAGGTTGGGATACCCGCTTTATTGAAGCCTTGTCATATCGACTTGGCGAATGCCATTCGTTCTGGAATGAATCAGATTTTGCGGGATGGCCCATAGTTGAACAGCCCATAATGAAAAAACCTTTTATTGAAATTATGGGCAATGCGCATAAAGAAGTTTTGCCTATTGGGAGTACAACCGCATGATGCTGTGGTGTCATGCGGTTGTCGTTTTGCTGTACCGGCTAAATTCCGGGGAAAAATCAACCTCCCCGATAAAGTTATAGTGTACGTCAATGCGCTGGGTGCGATGGCCGCTGGATTTATCCGGGGCGTGGACAACTACCTTTTCCACAAACTCACGTAAAAGGGCCGGGGTCAGCTCGGTGGGTTCGGTGTACTTCTTTACAATCTTCAGAAAATTCTGGACATTGACAGTCTGGGCCTCCGTCTCGGCTACAACGCCTCGCAATTCCTCCGCAGACTGTTTCAGATCCGCCTGTTCCTTTTCGTAGCCCTCGGACAACCGGGTAAACCGCTCTACACTCAACGCACCCGCCACACGATCCTCATAAAGCTGTTGAATAATGCGGTCAAGTTCACTGATGCGCCGCTCCTGTTTTTCCAGCTTGCGTCTGGCCTGTTCCCGTTCCGTTTTCTGTACGGCGGTCTTGTTCTCCATAACACATCGTACAAACTCGTCCTCGTCATCTTGTGCGTAGGCTACCACCCTCTGCAAATTTTGAAGTACAAGCTGTTCCAGTACCACGGCCCTGATATAATGGGCGGTGCATTGCTTTCTGGAGCGGTAATTTGCACAAGTGTAACTCTCCTGTTCTTTTGTAAATGTAACGGTGCGGTGGTGATACAGCTTTGCTCCGCAGTCAGCGCAGTAGGCCAGCCCGGAGAAAAGGCCCATTTCCCCCAGTTTGGTAGGGCGGCGGCGCTGCTCCCGATTCTTCTGCACAATTTCCCATGTTTCTCTGTCAATTATCGCTTCGTGGGTATTCTCAAACACCGCCCGTTTGTCCGGGGGATTGATGATTGCTTTCTTGCTCTTATAGGAGAGCTTGGTAGTTTTGAAATTCGTTGTCCGGCCTAAATAGGCGTCCTGTCCCAAAATACTCAGGACAGTAGCGGGGTTCCAGCGGCAGGGGGCGTCCGGGTAATAGCGGCTTGTCTGGCCTGTGCGCCGAAAGGCGATTGTCCCCGGCGTTGGGATTTCCCGCTCTTTCAGCATCCGGGCGATTTTGCCGGGGCCGTTGCCCTCCGCGCATAGCTGGAAAATCAACTCCACCACGGGGGCGGTTTCCTCGTCCACCACCAGATGCCCGTCCTCGCCTTTTATGTAGCCATACGGGGCATTTGACGCCAGCCGTTGGCCGGATAGCCCTTTATTGCGGAAAACCGCCCGTATCTTTTTCGAGGTGTCCTTGGCATACCACTCATTTATAATATTCCTTGTGTGGGGGAAAAAGATGCAGCCGGGAACCATTATGGAATAATGGTTCCCGGCTATTTTCGTCTTGATCGAACGGCTCGTTGTTACTCCAGTAAATCCATTAAAGGCTGCACTGCTGTTGGATTAAAACGATATATTGCATCCCATATATCCAGACAAGTTCTCAAAATAGCAGGGTCATTCTTGCCTGCGTGAAACAAGCGAGCTACACAGAAAATCAAATCATCAATATGATATTTTAGGGAGTCTCCCCCATCATCAGAAAAGGCTTTGCAGATAATCAAGAGAATATCTGCACAATCCTTAAAATTGACATCAACCTCTCTCAGGTAATGCAAGGTGTCTTTATAAATTTTGCTGTAGCATTTTGTTTCCAGCAGCTTTGCAAGAAAATCTTTATCTCGTGAAATCTGAATGCGTTGATTATGAAGTAACAAGCTAAGTGATGACAAATTTGTACTGTGTTCTGCAAGTGTCAGTATAAGCTGCTTACAGCGTACATGGCCTTTTTCATGGTTAAAATGGATCACAGCTTGCCGGCAAATAATATCCATTTGCTGTTCGTCCAATGATAGCGCAAGAATATCGTCCTTCGTCCAACAATCCATAATCACCAGATTTGCGGCCATTTGGGCTGCGCATGTTCTTAAATCA
>Ga0224748_10777_pt1 | contig 10238 bp, 9 predicted proteins | sample LIM_F_Water_Neg_FD_182074 | JGI IMG/M metagenome (GOLD analysis project Ga0224748, IMG submission 182074) | Enriched cells from gastrointestinal tract of the lab mouse from Pacific Northwest National Laboratory (PNNL), Richland, Washington... | ecosystem: Host-associated > Mammals > Digestive...
TCCAAAGTTGCCGTAAAGCTGCTGTTTCCAATTTGCAATGTCATTTTTTTCACCATATCTTCCTCCGTGTCAGAATTTGTATCAGGCTGCGGCACATTCATCTGCTGCGTATTTGATAAATCAGCATCATTTGTGGAAGCAGATAAATCTTCGTCACCCAATGAAGAACTTTCGTTTTTAGTCTGCAAATTTGTTTTGGATAAAGAACTGTTTGTACAGCCTGACAGAAAAAGAATTATAGCTGCCATGCATGAGAGGATTTGCAAAAATTTAAATATCATGCCCATTCCTTTCTTGTGCTCATATTTTTCTAATAATGATTGTTATTTACTAAAAGAAAAGCCGTACTAACACGCCTGCCCCAAACAGGCATAAAATCATTCCAAATACTCGGTTCATGTATTGGAAACTGAACTTCCCTGTTTTCCTTTTTATGCTATTCGTAACGGCCGTAAGTGTTCCCCACCAAATATAAGTGCCAATAAATACACCACTTACAAGCATGATTCCCTGAAGCATCCGGGACTTTGCAGAAATCCCAAAATAAGAAAAAGCAAACAGGAATGTAAGAATTGCTGTGGGGTTTGTAATCCCAATCGCAAAAGAGGAAAAAAACATTTTCCAAACCTCTGTTGTCCTTTCACTTTTATGCTGGAAGGCAATTTCATTCTTTTTCAGCAGCAGACGAACCCCCATAAAAAGGATAAACACGCCGCCAAAAATATTGATGATGATTTGATATTCCAACAGGAAATCGGAAATCAGTGTAAACCCAAACGCACCTACCGCTGCATAAAAACAATCGGCAACAGAAGAACCAAGCCCTGTAAATAATCCCGCTTTTATTCCGCTGTTCCAAGTGCGCCAAACAGTCATTGCCCCCACTGCACCAACTGGCAGACCAAATAACAGACCGATTAAAATTCCCCGCAGCAGATAATCCATCCTTCATCACCTCGTTTCCTTTTCCGCTTGTTTTTTACGCACAGCAGTTACAAACGCCTTTGTTACAGGTACAATTTTCCGTGATGACCTTACCGTGCGCGTTTTGAATATCCATAATAAGTTCACCTACTGCCGGAACATAAATATATCCTGACAGCGGATTTTTAATGCTGACAATGGGAACGGTGAGGGTTGCTTCCACATCGGAACGCTCAAAACTCAAATCCGTATCAATCATCTCACAGTCAATGAGCTTTAGATTTTTACAATAACAAAGCGGCTGGGTTCCAATAATTTTGCAGTGTTCAAAAGTAATGTTTTCGCTGTACCACGCAAGGTACTCACCTTTTACAACGCTGTTTCTTACCACAATGTTTTTGGCGTGCCAAAATGCGTCTTTTGTATCAAACACACAGTTATCAAAAGTGGAATCTACAATATACTGAAATGAATATTTGCCTTTCATACGGACATCACAAAAATGCAGGCGTTCGGAGCGCATCATAAAATATTCGCTCTCCACTGTACAATCCTCCATTGTGATGCCGCGCACCGACCATCCAAATTCAGGTGAAACAACATCACATCTGCGCATTTTAATATCCGCACATTCACGCAGCGCTTTTATACCGTGGAGTTTTGAGTCACGAATCTCCACATTTTCAGAATACCAAAGCGCCGCTCTGCAAAGTTCAGTCATTTCAGAATTTATCAGTTCCAGACCTTTATCATGCCAAAACGGATACCGGAGATTGAAAAAACAGTGCTCTACAGTAATGCTGCCGCACTCTTTGAATGCACTTTCACCATCCGCAGGGCCATCAAAGGCACAGTCCCGAACCACAATATCATGGGCATCATATAAAGCACGTTCTTCATCAAAGGTTTTGTTTTCAATTATTTTCATTTCAGAATCCTCCATTCCATTATTTGTTTGCTCTGTTCATCTGGTAAACAAGATAATCCAGACAATCAATACATTTTTGTTCTTTGTGAAGGGAATCAAGCAGTTTTTTTCTATGCGCATCCAAACATTTGAGGCTGCTTTTTTCATCCCCTTTTTGCAGGTCAGACATGAACTTTTCAATGGTTTTTGTGTCACAGCCGGCATCTTTCAGATTTTGTATAATCACATTGTCAGATTGATTTAAATACATGATTTTCCTCTTTCCTCTTTTTTATTTGCTATTGCTCCAACCGCAGCCGCAAAGCGGCATATTTCCTTATGCGGTTGTGTGCATCGCAATATACTGGTGGGCAGTCTTTTCGACCGCCAGCTTAATTCCCATCACTGATTCGTACAATTTTGTTGCCCCAACCCTCCAAAACAGGATTGTTTTCTACTGCACTACGAAATTCATCCGTATTATCAAAATATCCGACAGGCGTATATTCTCCTGAAACTTGAGCATATCCATAAAAAAGAATAATCCGGTTTGGTTCAGAATAATAGACAGTTCCTGCGGCTTCTTCCGTAATGGTTTCAGGCTCAGACGGGATTTCATAGCGGGACGGAATATCATAATACTGCATCACTTCCCAGTTTTCGTAATCGTCATAATGGTAAATCGGCAATCTCCACTCAGCCGTCCCTACATGGCGGGCAATCGCGCGGGCTGTATCATTATCATAAAGATGCAGGATAAAAGAATCACCGCTATCTCCAAAAGATACGGTTAATTCCGCTGTATTTATATCAGTTTCTGATTCCTCATCAATGTCAGAATCCAAGTCGGAATCCATACTAAAATCTGTATCGTCGGAATTTCCGTTTCCCAAATCTGTGCTGTCAGAGGGTTGGCTTTCCAAGCCGGAGCTGCCAGTAGATTGATTTCTGCTGTTATTGCCATTGCTGCTGCCACATCCTGCAAAAACAGCGGCTGCAACGATCAATACAAGAATCAGTGAAGCATTTTTTAAACTCAACCACTACCAGCTAAAGCCGGTAGGTTCAATGTGCTGCTAAAGCAGCCTAAAGTGTACTCCCTAAAAGTTATCTTTTACTCTTTACTTCTCATCCCATTTTAAGGTTGTGAATAAATGAGATATTTTCTGCAATTTCCCATCATATTCATTTTATGTCCTTGTGATCTATTCTGCTTTTTTCTTAACATGAAGCTATGGGGTTTACCTAAAGGTTTCGCCTTAAGGCGAGGGTTTTAACCCCCATTATACAGACAATAATCTTTTTCATAGGATTTCCTTTCCTGTGCTGTGTTGTTCAGCACATATAAATGATTGAAGTTCATTCTTTATATGAATCTCTTTCCATGTTTTTATTATAATTCACGTTTTCAAACATAGCAAATACTTATATCAAATATTTATCTATAGTAAATAAGCATATCAGTTATTCAACGGTCAGGACACTAAGCGGTACTTTTCTGATTTTTACTGCAAAAAACCAGCTAAAGACAGTGAACACAGCGGTTACAACCACCACAGGCAAAACTACCATAAACATTTCAGGATTTGAAGAAAAATTACTGATTCCCGCAAGCTTCATCATATGACTTACCAATGGATCGGTAAGAATATCTGCCAATACCATACCAATAAAACCTCCGAGAAAAGAAACAACCGCAAACCGCAAAGAAAAAGTAAGCTGTAAACAAGCTGACGAAAAGCCAATGGTTTTATAGATTCCCAAGTCCTTTTGCTCAGCAAAAAGAAGCTTACTGCTTGTCATCACCGTTACAACAAGGATAAATATAATTACCAAAGCATACATAAACAGGAGAAGCGCCTGCATAGCGGAAATAATGCCAAACAACCCCGGCCATGTATTTTCATGTACATGAATATCACCGCCATATGTATTCTCCAAGGCATCTGTAATCGCCATTTTTTGCGAACTATCTTCAAGAAAGTAGTGCCAGCACCAAAGATTCGGATAATCCTGCCCAATTTTAAGATACCCTTCACGGTTCATTCCAAAATTACCGCCCATATCATTTGCACAGGAATAAATACCCGAAATAATATATTCACCGTTTCCACTGTCTCCCCGAACCGTAACGGTATCGCCAATTCCGATACCAAAATCTGAAGCAATGGACTCGGTTATAACGATTTCATTTTCGCCGGTACAGGTTCGCCCTTCCAGAATGTGAAAACGGTCAGGTTCATCAATGACATTTGCCGTATAGGAAACCCCGTTCAATGCCAGGGTGGGCATTGCCAGAACATAGGTATCCGTAATGTCGGTATATTGCAAAATGGTCTGTTCAAATTCTTCCTGTGTCAGCTCGCCAAAAGACTGCACGCCAATATCATGGTCTGACGGATTAAACGCATCCATCATCCCCTTGCCGTCAGAGCCAAGCCAGGAATCCATTCGTCCGACAATGGAAGCAAAAAATACAAGAAGAAGCGCCACAACAAACACTCCGGCATATCTGCCCTTTGCACTGGAAAGCTGGCGAAAAGCAAGACGGAAATAAATCCCTTTTCCAAACGCTGCCGGTATGTTTATCTGCTTTACAGCGCTGTCCGTTTCACCGCTGATTGCTTTCATTGGCGTAATGCGTCCGACTTGTTTTGTTCGGATAAAGATAAATCCGGCAAGCAGCATCACAATGAAAATATATGCCGCCATCATCACGAAAGCTGGAGGAATTGCCGGAATACGCACCCCCGTTGTAGTAATAGTAGCATCAGTGACAATGCCTCCTAAAGGGACAGAAAGCAGAAATCCGGCAGCAAGACCCAAAGCTACAGGTATGAGATATTGTGCCAACTGTAAAAAACGCAGTTGTACCCCAGTCAGCCCTATGGTTTTTAGGATTCCCATATTGACAAAATCAGAAGCAACCGCACTGCTGATACTGTGACTCAAAATAATCAAAACAACAAACAAAAGCACCAGCACAAACGCAGCCAGAAGTCCGCTGAACGCATTCTGCAAAATCAGCATAAACCCTGCCATAGCAGCCTTGCTATGTACACTCTCGGTATATTCAGTCAGCGCTGTCTGTTCATTTAAAAGCCTGTTCAATTCTGAAACGGTCAGGCTGCTTTCTTCTTTCGGAAAAATATGAAACATAGCGCCGTCACGGGCAAGCGCATCAATCCCCGCATCTTTTATCACCTCTAACACTGCCCGACGGTCAGATTCGCTAATCAGGAAACCTTTCATTCCAATCATGGAACTTCCCATCATAACGTCCTCATAAAAACCTTTTATGGTAAGTGTAAGATTTCTGCCTGCCCTTGCAATAGGATAGGTAATTTCATCACCAATCCCGATTCCAAACATGGACACCATTGACGGAGGCACATACACTTCACCCGGCAGTATGGACTCAGGCGGATCTGTATATCCCGATAAATCATCCGTAAAAAAACGATAGCGGTTTTCTGTCGGAATATAGGTGATAAGCTGTCCCTCGCTGTCAGATTCCAGTCCATTTGCCGTATAGTCTGCATAAATAAGATTTTGTATTTCCACACGCTCTATTTCGTCTAAAGCCTCAATATTATCCTGCAAATCTTCAATTTGTGACAGATTGGCAACCCATGCAGTCAATTCACCGAATCCGGTTCTGTCAAGTTCACTTTGTATGTACTGTTCGGAATGAAACCATATCGTTATTACCGTTCCGAGAGCCGCCGCTGCCAGAAAGGTCAGAATAAAAATCCCTGCCAGTGTTCCTTTATGTCTTTTTATGCCGGCTTTTAGCAAAATTTTATTTTCCACAAAAAACTCCTTTCCATAGCTTAAATCCCGAACTTCCCACGTTACCACCCTAACCCGGAAAGCCAGTCCAGCACCTTGTTCTCCCGTTTTTTTAAGTCATCCTGCCCATATGGGGCAAGATTTAATTCATCAAGGATTTTACCGTCCTCCAAATATAAAATACGGTTTCCGCAAAGAGCCGCACGGACATCATGTGTCACCATTAAAATGCTTTGTCCGTCATGGTTCAATTCCATCAAAAGCTTCATCACTTCTTTGCTGTTTGCCTTGTTGAGTGCCCCTGTTGCCTCATCGGCAAAGAGCAGTCCCGGATTTCCAATCATCGCCCTTGCGATGGCTGCTCTCTGTGCTTCTCCGCCTGACACCTGCTGCGGGTATCTGTCTTTTGCATCCCCAGCGTGCATTTTCGACAGCAGCACATCCGCCTTTTCCCTGATTTCTTTGACACTGCCTGCTTTTGCGGCATACCCCGCTACTGCAACATTTTCAAACAGTGTCAGATTGCTGACAAGGTGCGTCTGCTGAAATATAAAACCAAACTCTTTCGCCCGAATCTGTGCCATTTTCTTTTCTGAAAAACTGCTGATTTCCTGCCCCTTAAATATAACGCTTCCCGCAGTAATCGTGTCCATGCCGCTTAACGCATAAAGCAGAGTAGATTTTCCTGCACCCGATGAACCCATGATTACCGTGAAATCGCCCTCATAAATCTCCACATCAATATTGGTCAGAATTTTCGATTCTTTTCCACTTTGCATATATGTTTTTGAAATCTCTTTTCCGCAGAGAATTACATTTTTCATAACCTTTCCCCCTCATTGGCAAGAATCAGCCGCTTTTTGCCCGTTTGTGGATCAGGAAGAATTTGGGGAACAAATCTTACAAAAAACTGCACATATTCCAACCCTTTTTCCCTCAAAATATCCCTCATCTGCTGGAGTATTTCTTTCTGAACGGTTTCCTGTAAAGAATCTTTTGAAACCTCTGCCAGCATTTCAAACGTATCTGGCGATATTTGCCGAAACTGATAATCACAAAGTCCATTAATACAAAATCCCTCAACAGCCAGCGGGTGAAGGAACTCCTGTTTACCGCTCCCATCCTGAAACCAAAGAATATCCTCGTTCCTGCCCAACAGCCCAACAGCATGAGTAAATGGATAACGACTGCTATTATTCGGCTTTTGCAGCGTCAGCTGATCGGAAAGCCGGTAACGGATAAGAGGCTGTACAAAATTATAAAGACAGGTCAGGTACATCACGCCGTCTTGCACTTCAACGATATTCATATCATCAAACAGCAGCATACCCTCCTGCTGATTACTCTCAACACCCATTGACAGAGATTCACTTGCACCATAAAAATTGATAACTTCCGCCTTAAAAACATCTTCTAAATATTTGCGTAAACCTGCCCCAAGCAGCTCGCCACAGGTGACAATACGCAGCGCTTTCAAAGACAAACTGCCTTTCTCTACAAGCTCAGCAAGAATTTTAACGGCTGACGGATAGCCAATAATCATATTCGGCTTAAATGTTTTAACTGCCTGAATCCATTCTTCAACCGGAGTGTTAATATCCAAATATATTTGCTTAGCGCCCACGCCGTTTATACCATCGCTTACCGCCATAGCTCCACCGTAACGCCCGTTTGTTGCCGCTATGTAAACAATCCTTGGACCGCGTGCTAAAAATTTAAGGATTTGCGGCATGGTCATATTCCAAAGCGCTCCACGGACTATCCCCAGCAACATACAATCCCAGGCGTTTTCATCATACACGAAATACTTCGGTGTTCCCGTGCTGCCAGAGGAATGAATAATATGATATTTGCCACGAAACAGCTTTTTACTGCCAGCCTCCCGCTCATCAAACCTGCGGATTTCCTCCTGCGTAAGCTCTGTTATAGTAACGATTTCTTCAAACCGTGACATAAGCACAGATTTGTCAATTACAGGAAAACAGGAAAGCGGAGTACTGTCTATTTTTTCAGCCGTAATTCCTGCACGTTCAAAGCTGTTTCGATAATATGGGGAATGCTCATACGCATAATGCAGCAGCCGTTTTAATTTTTCAGCCTGCAGAGCCGAAATTTCTCCAGCAGATTTTTTCTCATTTCTTTTAAGCTGCCATAAGTTCCATATCATTTTTAAGTAGTTCATGATTCCTGTCCTCCTGTAACCGTGAACGTATAAGCAGTATTATAATTTTCACGATGGTAATACCGGACTCCGCCTGTCGATTGATTCATTACAATGCTCCATTCTGTAGATTCAAATTCCCCGAAATTATCCTTGCTCACACTGTCCATCGCATCACAAAGCGCATCCATATCCATTGTTTTGCTCTCATTCAGATGCTCCATTAAAATATCATAACGCTCATGAGATTGCTGCGTGCCGATTCCGTTCTTTTCACCCTCTGACAGATAAAAATTCGTAACAACAGGCGTTTTCGTAACAACCATTTCATTGTTTACATACTCAACAACTACACTGCTGCCTTCTCTGTCTGCAATTGCAAAATGCACCATATATCCAAAGGAAGCGTGCAGGTCATAGCTGCTTAACAGTTCAACCGCTTCCCCCACATTTGCAGCCTTATCCAACAGTAACCGGACGGCAGTTGTCGTCGTAATATCCGGCTTATCCGTATTCTGCTCAATGGTATCATTGTCCTGAATCATGTTGACAGAAACAGCAAGTCCCATTTCATTGATTCCATCAAGAGGAGCATAAAGCCCGGCAAGAGCCTGTATCTCATCAGGCATTGCCGATAGCGGAAGCCCACTCGCTGTTATAAAATCCATATTGACGGTGGAAATAGAACAATATGCATTTTCAGGCACATTTTGAATAATCATTGCATGGCAGGTATTCCAGTCAAAATTTCTGCCGAACAGGGCATTGCCGTTTTCATCTTTTACAGCCAGCGTGCTGCATCCAAACGGATTGCCGCCAAACAGCAGATTTCCAAAATCCGCTATGCCGCTTTCCATTAAAAACGAAACAACCTCCGCATCCGATGAAGCGCCCCCTTTTGCCAGAAAATCATCGAATCCATAATCTCCTGTGTGTCTGACGGCAGACAGACCATCCGCCAATTCGGTGATCTTCTCCGATAATACAATGGTATCTGCCTGCTCTGTTCCCTCTGTATGAGAACGCTGATGATTGTCTTTGTCAGCAAGTGATATTCCTTCCTTTTTGCTGCCACACCCGGAAAAGATTGTTGTTATCAACAGGGCAGCGATCAAAATAGTAACTATTCTTTTCATCATTCAAGCTCCTTACACTAAGAAATAGTCTTGAAATATCTCACGCATCTGACTTGTTATTTTACAACTATTCCTAAACTTTTTATGATTTTATTATACCTGCGGCAATTCAGAATAACAAATACTTATATCAAATACTTTCCCATAGTTTACAGGCATATCAAAAGCATGGTATAATGTCGATAGACATTATACTGGCCCATCTAAGGAGGATTTTTATGGAACTGAGAGTATTACAATATTTTTTAGCTGTGGCAAGGGAAAACAGCATTTCCGGTGCCGCAGAATTTCTGCATCTTTCACAGCCCACACTGTCCCGCCAGCTCAAAGAATTGGAGGAAGAACTTGGCAAACAATTGTTTATCCGTGGAAACAGAAGAATCACGCTTACGGAAGAAGGCATGATTCTGCGAAAGCGTGCAGAGGAGGTTGTTGAACTTATTAGAAAAACAGAGAATGAAATTGCTGCGTCCGATGATATGCTTGCCGGTGATATTGAAATCGGTGCTGGGGAAACAGACGGAAACCGATTCTTAATAAAAGCCATGAACGCAATGCAGAAGGATTATCCGCTTGTACATTTTCATATTATCAGCGGTGACAGAGCAACGATTACTGAAGCAATCGACCGCGGCTCTATAGATTTCGGCATTGTTTTTGGAAATACAGATTTTAGCAAATACGATTCCATACCTGTTCCTTATGAAGATACCTGGGGAGTTTTAATGCGCCGGGACGCACCGCTTGCACAGAAAGACCACATTACGGCAGAGGATTTAATGGATAAACCTCTTATCCTTTCAAGACAGGCATTTTATAATTTTGAATTTAAAAATTTTTTCCATTGCGAACAGGAAAAACTGAATATTGCAGCTACTTACAGTTTACTTTTCAACGGTTCTTTGATGGTAGATGAGGGTTTAGGATATGCAATATGCTTTGATAAACTTGTAAATGTTTCAGGAGATAGTAATTTGTGTTTTCGACCGCTTGAACCCATGATGAAAGCGCATATGAGTATCATTTGGAAAAAATATCAGGTATTTTCTAAACCTACACAGAAATTTTTGCAGAAATTGCAGGAAACAGATGCATATGAATAACACTTCTGTGTTCTCTTTGTATTTGTTGGGATTATTTATGCCTGCTGTTTCTTAGGTGTTTTGTTTGCAGCCCTTGCTATGTTGTTGGCTAAAATCATGGCAAGAGCTTGTCAATCTTTTCATAATCTCATCTTCCCCTTTTATTATTTTAACAGAAAAAGGACTGCTTACTTGCAATCCCTTTTCCAGTGTATCCATGCTCCATATTCAGTTTT
>Ga0224748_10780_pt1 | contig 10231 bp, 10 predicted proteins | sample LIM_F_Water_Neg_FD_182074 | JGI IMG/M metagenome (GOLD analysis project Ga0224748, IMG submission 182074) | Enriched cells from gastrointestinal tract of the lab mouse from Pacific Northwest National Laboratory (PNNL), Richland, Washington... | ecosystem: Host-associated > Mammals > Digestive...
CTGGGAGCTAATCGAGAGCGGAGCAAAGATGCGGGCCAAAGTGCTGGCTCCTGCGGCAACGCAGACGGAGTTCGGGAAAAAAGCCAACAACGTGAATGTCTACGACTATGACAAAGCATTTGGTACTTACCATACGAGCCAGCAGATGGCGGCGTTCCTGATGAAGCTGTACGACAGCGACAGCACCCTTGGAATCGTGGACAGAGAGACTTTCCGATTTGAGCTGCGGCCCCCGATGTTTCCCTACGCAAGCAGTTCTACCCATAATCAGAATCCAAACTAAGCAAGGACTTTTCCATTGAACAGTAGCCAGTGGATAAGGGCTTTACATAGAAAAATTTTTGCTTTTTGGGATTTCTTGTACAAATTTGTTGCCTTGTTGCGTTATTTATAATAGAGGGTTTTGAATAACCTCCTCACGACTTATATAGAGAGGTGGTGTTATCCGATACAATCCAAGCTGTAAAACAAACAGCAGTTTTATACCTACATCTTCCGAATGATGGTAAGCGGTTCATGCCATCTGCGGCTGAAGCAGATATAAATTAACAAAATTTGTCTGCCAGCAGATAAAAAATAAAACCGTTACATTGTCGGGAGTGTTTTGTGTACTCATTATCAATTCGCTAACTATATCGACGGTTTAGAGATAAAAACCGTCGCCTTATTTCCAGATTTGGCGGCTTAGAGGAGGTAGCGCCATGTCTGGAATATTATTTTATTTATGTGAACGGTTAAAAAAAGTCCTCTTCCCGTAGAGGACCAAAGCGCCCGAAAAGTCGAAACAACTCGCTTTTTGTCAGATAACTCTGTCACGCTCCATGACCGCATGGCTTCTTGCCATGCGGTCATTTTTGTTTTTTTACACTGTCATCATGCCGCAAGGAGACAACTGGCGGCAGTTGGGGGCTTGCCGCGCTGCCGTTCCCCACCGCACTCCCGAAGATTTGAAACCTGCATATCATCAAATTTTCGGAGGTCTTACTGTGGACAAAAAATGTTTTTACATAGCTTTTCAAAAAAGTTTTTTAATCCGCCGAACAGTCCGGCTGTTTATCTTTTATTGTTGGCCCCAGAGAGTGACGGAAAGGGGGCCAGAGCATGACCCCAACTGAGCGGCGGCAAAAGTTATTGGAAGTGCTGTGTGTAAGACGGCACGACACTTGCGACAATTTGGCGCATGAGTTCCATGTTGCCAATTCAACGATCCGCCACGACCTGGAAATCCTTACCTGCTCGTATCCCATTGAGACGGTGCGGGGCCGCTATGGTGGTGGGGTTAAGGTTGCGGATGGATTCTTCCTCTATCGAAGGACGCTCACTCCTAAGCAGGCTGCGCTTCTTCAGCGGCTGAGAGATCAGCTGGACGGCGACGACCTCATTACGCTCAACAGTATCCTGCTTCAGTTCGCTCTCTGACAGCATCCTCCCTCTGCACCTTGATAAACAGTGGGACAAGCTCCTGCTTATAGTCAGTATGCAAGTGAGACTTTGCTGCGGCATGGCGTTGGACGCTTTGACTGCCTGCGGGACAGAGATGTAGGAAGATCGCACCTCTGTTCCGTCAAAACGATTACATCAAAGGTACGAGCGGGAACCCAGGGCCATTGACCGGCGCAGGCAGCGCCCGAAGCGCAGCGGAGAAGTCCGCGCTATCCCGTACCGCAGGGTCAAAGGGGGATACTGTGGGAGTGGTTTGGGCAGCCTCGTCAACTGCCGCCGCCCTCTGTCGGTATCGTGCCGCCGGTTTGCCGCCGGTGGGCTTGCATACTCCTTTGTGCCGGGGGTGAGCAGTAGGGCGGTCTTGCCGCCTGAAAATACGGCACATTAAAATATAACATAGTGTTGTGCGGGTAGAGTCATCGCCGGAGTCAGATAGATATTTGGATAGAAAACGAGATCCGATGGTGGCTTTCCCGCACAAAATTATTGTTAAAACTATCTGAGAAATCTGTTAGTCATACATTGCTTATATGGTGAAGAGCTGATCTACATATTTACTGTATGGATTCAATGCTATAATAAGGGGGCATTAAATTGGAACAGAGCATTGACAAAGTGCCGATTCACTTGAAAATGACCTTAACTATTAGGGAAGCTGCGGAATACAGCAATATCGGAATTAACAAAATTGACAGTATGCTGCGTATGCCTAACTGTCCGTTTGTCCTTTTTGTCGGTTCAAAAAAGTTAGTAAAACGCAAGGAATTTGAAGATTATATTGGACAGAAACTCATAATATAACCTGTTAAAAAGGGCGGCAAAATAACGCTTGAGAAAGAGGGCGGTATCTGCTATACTCATGGTGTAGTAGTGCGCTCTCTTTCTTTGCGAGAAAGGAGCCGAAGCATGGGAAAGAACTTGAAAGGCAAAGAATGTGGCAAAGGAATTTGCCAGAGAAAGGATGGGTTATACTTAGCACGATTTGTTGACACGGCAGGGAAAAGGCATGACAAATGTTTCCGAAAGCTTCCAGAAGCGAGAAACTGGCTGGAGGAAGCACGGGTCCTCGACAGGCAGGGAGGACAGAGTGCTGAGTTGCATGAAGAAAACTTCGCGTCACCTGATATGACAGTAGACGCATGGTTTGAGTTTTGGATTGAGAACATTGTAGGCGATTTGGCCCCTAATACTCGTCGAAACTACCGTGAAAGGTATGTAAACAATGTTCAGCCGGTAATTGGCAAGATGCTTCTGCGGGATGTGCGACCCATGCACTGCAAGAAAATTCTGATTGGAATGGATGCCGATTACGCAGGATCAACTATCCGACAAACCTATATCGCTATGGGTACTATGTTTCGTTCTGCTGTGATGAATGGTATAATCCCTAAACATCCTATGGACGGGGTTAGATACACCAAGCCGGTGCGCGTTCCCAGCGACATCAAGTATCTCACGGTTGAAGAACAGGAAAGGTTTTTGGAAGCGGCAAAGGGGTCACACAATTATTACCAGTATGCACTTATTTTGGAGACCGGGCTGCGCACTGGTGAACTGATTGGTTTGACTTGGGACTGCATCGATTGGGAAAAGAGGACACTCACAGTAAACAAGACTTTGGAGTTCCGGCACAAGCAGACAGAATGGAGAGCAGGGCCGCCCAAAACCGTTACCAGTTACCGCACAATCCCACTCACGAAGAGAGCATATGACATCCTCTTAGCGGTTCACGCATCCAAGGAATTTCGGAAACAATCTCCTCTGCTGAATCAGACGCTAGCCTATGTTGACCGGCACACTGGACAAAATAGTACATTGGTTATGACAGATTTGGTCTTCATCAATTTTCGGACAGGGGAGCCCAGCAAAAATAGTAGCTATGACACCCATCTTTACAAAATTTGCGACGAGAATGGAATCAAACGCTTCTGTATGCACGCGCTGAGACATACCTATGCCACCCGTGCAATCGAGAGCGGAATGCAGCCGAAGGTACTTCAGAAACTATTGGGTCACGCCAGTATCCAGACCACCATGGATAAATATGTGCATGTGACAGATGACTCACTGACCGCCGGTGTACAGCAATTTGAGGCCAGCAGAATGTAACTGCACATAAGTTAATGACAAAATGGTGAAGAAATGGTACAGTAATGGTGAAGATCTAAAGGAACATAACCCGAAAACCATTGATAAACCAAGACTTTTTAAGGAGACGAAAAGCAATATGAAATTAGGCATCGTGGGGCTTCCCAACGTTGGAAAGTCCACTCTGTTCAACGCCATCACCAACGCCGGCGCGGAAAGCGCCAATTATCCCTTCTGCACCATCGACCCCAACGTGGGCATGGTGGCCGTCCCCGACGAGCGGCTGGACAAGCTGGCGGAGATGTACGAACCGGACAAGAAGACCCCGGCGGTCATTGAATTCGTGGACATCGCGGGATTGGTGAAGGGCGCCAGCAAGGGCGAGGGCCTGGGGAACAAGTTCCTGGCCAATATCCGGGAGACCGACGCGGTGGTCCATGTGGTCCGCTGTTTTGATGACGAAAACGTCATTCACGTAGAGGGCTCCACGGACCCCAGGCGGGACATCGACATCATCAACATGGAGCTGGTGATGGCGGACCTGGAGATGGTTCAGCGCCGGGTGGAGAAGGCAACAAAGGCCCTGAAGGGGGACAAGAAATTTGCCCATGAGGTGGAGCTGTTCACCGCCCTCCAGAAGCACCTGGACGAGGGGAAGCTTGCCCGGACCTTCGACTGCGACGCGGACGACGCCGCGCTGCTCCGGACCAGCGAACTGCTGACCCTCAAGCCCGTGATCTACGCCGCCAACACCGATGAGGACGGCTTTTCCCGCCTGGAGCAGAACCAGTATTATCAGCAGGTTTGTGAGATTGCCGCCGCTGAGGGCAGCCAGGTCCTGCCCATCTGCGCCAAGCTGGAGCAGGACGTGGCGGAGCTGGAGGGCGAGGAGAGGCAGATGTTCCTGGCGGAGATCGGCGTGGAGGAGTCCGGCCTGGATCGGCTGATCAAATGCTCCTATACGCTGCTGGGCCTCATCTCCTTCCTGACCTACGGGAAGGACGAGTGCCGGGCCTGGACCATCAAAAAGGGCACCAAGGCCCCTCAGGCCGCGGGGAAGATCCACTCCGACATCGAGCGGGGCTTCATCCGGGCGGAGGTTATCGCCTACAGCGACATGGAGGCCTGCGGCAGCGTGGCCGCCGCCAGGGAAAAGGGCCTGCTCCGCAGCGAGGGCAAGGAGTACGTGGTTCAGGACGGCGATATGATTTACTTCCGGTTCAACGTGTAACGCCTTTTTCGTCCATCAAACCCTTGGAAATACTGGGAGCCGCCGCTTTTATGCGGTGGCTCCTTTTGGCGTTTTACCCTTACCTTACCCTTACCGGGACTTTTCTGCTCAGTAGTTCACCACGTCCGCCAGCAGTTCCATTTGGCTCCGTCCTGTGTCGGGGAGGATGTGGGTTGTTTACTGTCTCTTGGATGTTGGCGTGTCCCAGGAAACGCTGCATGACCCGGACATCCACCTTTGCGTCAACCCCTCTGGTGGCGAATGTGTGACGCAGACAGTGAGGGGTGAATCCGCTGATACCCGCCTTGTCGCAAATCCGGTAGAAGATACGGCGCATATTGATGGGGTCTTGCGGCCTACCTAACTTGGTACAAAAGACAAGGTCGTTGTCCTCATAGGCGGCCCCAGCGTGGGCCTTGTTTATCTCCTGCTGTTCAAAAATGTCTGCCAGCAGTCTTATCGCTGTCTGGTGGAGCGGGATAGTCCTTTCACTGGCCGGGGTCTTGGGTGGGCCAAGCTCTAACCGCCATTTGGAGTTCGGGGAATCCGGGTCATGTACCTCGCCGATGGTTCGCTCGACATGAAGCTGGTTCTCGTCAAAATCAATGTCTCACCATTTCAGCCCCAACAGCTCCCCCAGCCTCATACCGGTGCAGAGGTCAAAGATGAACATATCGCCCATCTCTGTATAGTGTATATCCCACCTGCTTTATTAAGAGCTCAGTCTATCCTTCCAGCTTTAACAATTCCACATATTACTTCCGAACTGAAAGGTCGGAAGTAATACCTGGAAACACTTTGCTGCTGTTTGCGCATCGTGGGTCTGCTCATATACCTGTATCAGTAGTCTTCGCGCCTCATTGTGTAACATTGCTATCACCTTCTGATAACATTCTACACCTTTAGTCAATTCACTGCTATTTTATTGGTTTGCTATAGGTCATTAAGAAGTAGGTTGATACAAGGCCCTGGCATTGGGTTCTATCCGCGCCACATGCCGGATGGGGATGGCGAACACGTTGCTGCTGTGACGGACCTGAAATATCACGCCAAGGATGGGTTCTTCCGTGTTTGTCATGAGCCGGTCCCTGCGCCGGCGGCGGCAAGAATCAGCTCCACGCAGCGGCCGATTCCCAGCTTGCTGCTGTTCAGGCAGAGGTCATAGTTGGAGGACATCCCCCAGACCTTGTCTGTGATGTGCTTATAATAGGCGGCGCGTTTTTTGTCCCGGTCCTTGACATGTCCCTCCGCAGCCTTGGCGTCGATTCCATGCTCCGCAACGACCCGATCTGCCCGGTCTCCCAGAGCGCCGAAGATGAAGACGTGGAAGCAGTCCTCCCGGTCCCGCAGAACAGAGTCGGCGCAGCGCCCCACGATGACACAGGGCTCCTTTTCCGCCAGCTCCTTGATAAGCTCCGTCTGGTAGGCGTTGATCTGGTCCGGCAGGCGCATGGCCTGCCGGTTCTCGGCGCTGTACTGGTGGGAGGCGTAGGCGGAATAGCCGCCGGTGGCGATGTTGTAGAGAAGGCTGGGAGTATGATACTCCCCCTGCTTCTCCACGGTTTCCGGAGAAAGCCCGCTGCGCTCCGCCACGATCTGCACCAGCTTTTTGTCGTAGAAGGGAATGCCCAGGCGCTCCGCCACAGTTTTTCCAATGGTATGGCCGCCGCTGCCGCATTGACGGCTGATGGTAATGACACATCTTTTCATTATTCCGCCACCTCTTTATTGAAAATCTTTTTCCAGGAAGCTCCTAAAGTCATCAGGGAAATCACGCCGGACAGTCCGTCTCCAACAGGACCGGCCCACAGGATGCCCTCCACGCCCCACAGGTATCCAAAGAGCAGCATGGCGGGAATCAGGAAAATGATCTGCCGGGACAGGGAAAGCAGCGCGGCGGGGATGGGCTTGCCGATGGCCTGGAAGAAGATGCCGGTGACGGCTCCCGCGCCGATCATGAAGCAGGCCAGCAGATACACCCGGAAGAACTTCACGGCAAATTCCATGTACAGATCCGACTCCTGCCCGAACAGGTTGATGATATACTCCGGGCAGAATTGGAAGATGAAGAAGGCCGCCACCAAAATCAAGGTGCAGCTCGTCAGGACCAGCTTGTAGGTTTTCTTCACTCGGTCGTACTGGCCGCTGCCGTAGTTGAAGCCGAAAATGGGCTGAATGCCGGTGGCGATGCCCAGGGCGATGCCGGTGATCAGCTGGCTCACTTTCATCGTGATGCCAAGCGCCGCCAGAGGAATATCGGCTCCGTACTTGGACATGGCCCCGTACTTCACAAGGGAATTGTTCATGACCGCAATCACAAATACCGAGGCGACCTGAGAAATAAAGCTGGATGTGCCGAGGGTCAAAATCCGTTTGACGACGCTCCACTTCGGGATCATGTGCTGCTTTTTTATCTCAATGGTTTTAAAGCGCAGCATACACGCAGCAAAGTAGACGGCGTTTAGAATCTGGCCGATGATGGTGGCCCAGGCCGCGCCTTTTACGCCCCAATGGCACACGAAGATGAAGATGGGGTCTAGAATGATGTTGGTGATACAGCCGATCAGCAGGCCGATCATGCTCACTTTTGGCCGTCCATCCGCCCGGATGATGCTGCCGAACGCGCCGTCGATCATGGCAAAGGGGAAGCCCAGCACGATGATGCTTCCGTATTCCAGGGCGTAGGGCAGATTCCCCTCCGTGGCTCCGAACAGATGGCAGAGCGGCTCCAGAAACAGCTCAAAAAGAACCAGCAGGACCACACTGACGCCAACCGTCAGGGCGACGGCGTTTCCAACACCCTGGGCCGCGTCTTCCGTCCGGCCCTTCCCAAGACTCAGGCTCATATAGGACGCGGCTCCATCGCCGATCATCATGCCCAGGGCCAGCAGAATCGAAGTGAGGGGCAGGATGATATTGGTGGCGGCGTTGCCCAGGTAGCCGACGCCCTGCCCAATGAAAATCTGGTCCACCATGTTATAGAGCGAGTTGACTACAATGGAAACAATGCTGGGAATGGCGTAGCGGATCATCAATTTCCCAACCCGCTCGGTTCCCAGCGGATTGGTGACAACTTGTTCGTTCATTTCAAATTTCTCCTCCTGAATATAAATTGTTCAGGCAATGGCGCTGCCTGTGTAAAGCCGGTAATACCGGCCCCGTTCTTGTTTTCGTAGCCCTCCCGGACAAAGGCTTTCACCACACGGATGGCCGATGTGTTTTCCTGTACGCTGGCGTTCAGGCCGTCGTACCGGTGGAATACCTTGCTGAAAATTTTTATGGCCCTGCTCATAATGAGAGCCAGCGCGGCGGCCAGCACCACAATGGCGGCCAGGAAGATCATGCTCAGCCTTGCGTTGATGAGCAGACACATCACCATGCTGCAAATCAGCATCAACGGCGCTCTCAGAGCGATGCGCAGACACATCTGGAAGGCCATCTGCAAATTGGTGACGTCCGTTGTCATACGGGTGACAAGGCCCGCGGTGCTGAATTTGTCAATGTTGGAAAAGGAAAACGTCTGGATGTTTTCAAACATGCTTTGCCGCAGGTTGCAGGCAAAGCCGGAGGAGGCCGAGGCCGCGAACCGTCCGGCCAGGATGCCGAAGGCCAGACCGAAGAAGGCCAGCACAATCATCAGTGCGCCGTAAAGGTAGACGTTCCGCAGATTCCCGGCCTCGATGCCTTTATCGATCAGGCTGGCAATCACAAAGGGGACCAGAAGCTCCGCTACCACCTCCAGCACCGTAAAAACGGGCGTGATGATAGTATCTCGCTTGTATTCCCCGATCTGCTTCAAAAGTATCTTGATCAAAAACGGTTCCTCCCCTCAGATACCACTTTCCTGGATGAAGCGGCGCAGCTCTCGGAAATCCTCGGCGTCAGGGTGATTTTTCGCATGCTGAAACGCTTCCAGCATGGCTTGCGCCTGCTTGTTTTCCGGGTTTTCGTCCAGCGCCTCCTGAATCGTGTCCATCACGCTGGAGGGGATTTGGCCGGGACAGAAGAACAGTCCGCGGTAGTCGCACTCATCCGGCAGGAAGGGAAGCAGATTGTGCTCCACATCCTCTTTCTCTTCAAAAAGCGCCATGCCGCAGGCAACAAAGCAGAGGATGGTTTTCCCCTCCAGGTTCTCCAAAATGTCCATGATTTTCAGCGGGATTGCGTTCTGCGTGATCTCAAATACCAGCAGATAGCTGTTGGCGTCATCGGAAATTTCCTGTTTGGACAGATTCACCAGCTCCGCGCCGTGCAGAATGCCGCTGATCTCCTCAGCCAGTATCCCGGCGTTTCCATAGATGTCTAAGTACGCGATCTGATATTCCATTTACGTTGGCCTCCTTAGTGTTTCCTGCTGTATGTTGTCAAGAATGGTTTGCAGGGTGCTCTCAATCCCCTCCAGGCTGCCTTCCGGAATTTCCCGGACAAGACAACGGTTCAGGTTCTCCATGTATTTCTGAACGCTCCCTCTGGCCGCGTAGGCTTTCGGCGTGAGAAACACACGCTTTTTGCGGTTGTCGGCCTGATCCATCCGCATCCGGACATATCCGTTTTTCCACAGCTCCTTCAACGTTCTGGAGATGGAAGACCGGGCAAATCCGACCCGCTCGCACAGTTCCGCGGAGCAGACGCAGGGCGTATCCATGGAGAAGATCTCGTTCAGCAGGAACACCTGGGCAAACGTCATCCCGGAGTCTGACAGCTGTTCATTTTCGTACAGCCCCAGGCAGATGTTGATCTGCCGAAGGGTCAAGAGAAGGCTCCCGCCCGACATATCCCGCCCTCCTTTCCCTTACAGAGTGTCGTTGCCCTTCCGACTGTTCGGCGGACAAGGTTTTTTCGGAGATATTTGCTATTATACTCATTTTCTCTTGATTGTTAATTCAAAAAATGTTATAATGTATTAAAGACTTTTATCAATCTCCGGAGGAGCCAGTATGAATACCTTTCAACTCACCTGTTTTTTGACGGTTGCGGAGACGCTCAGCTTTGTAAAAGCCGCCAGGCAGCTCAATGTAACACAGCCGGCCGTCACCCATCAGATCCGCGCTTTGGAAGAGGAGCTGAACGCGCAGCTGTTCAGGCGCACCACGCGGGCGGTGGAGATCACCCAGGAGGGCCTGTTCTTTTTGAACGACGCCAAGAACGTGCTGAACATCATCACCCTGGCAAAGAAGCGGTTTGAAGAGCCGGTGAGCGATGAGCGGCAGTTCTTTTCCATTGGCAGCCACAGCCACAACGAACTATGGCTGCTGCCCGATGTACTGCGGCGAATGTCGGAGTCCTGTCCCACACTGTACCCTCTCTTTCAAGTAGTGCCATTCCAGCACCTCTATCAGCTCCTGGAGGAGGAAGCCGTGGACGTGGTCACGGCGTTCCAGGAAAAAGGGCCGAAGAAAGAGACCGGCATATACAAGGAGCTGACGCAGGTCCGCGTCACGGCTGTTCTCCCTGCTGGCCATCCGCTGG
>Ga0224748_10781_pt1 | contig 10223 bp, 9 predicted proteins | sample LIM_F_Water_Neg_FD_182074 | JGI IMG/M metagenome (GOLD analysis project Ga0224748, IMG submission 182074) | Enriched cells from gastrointestinal tract of the lab mouse from Pacific Northwest National Laboratory (PNNL), Richland, Washington... | ecosystem: Host-associated > Mammals > Digestive...
GCCGGCGGGCTATGAGCCGGAGGGACTTCTGATTACGGCAAACCATACGCTCACGATTATCTTGAGAAAGGCTGGCGGGCAGGCTGCGGGCGGAAGTTTCCGGGCGCTGTGCGCAACGCTTTTGGAGAGTCTGTGCAGGTATGTCGCAAAAGAGAGCAACTGCTATTACAGAGAGCATATCCCGATTGCCCGGGCGCAGGAGGCGTTAGAGCAGCTGGAAGAAATTGCGCTCGACGATATTTCAAACCGAAAAAGCGTGATCGATTATGACCGGTATATCCGGGAGAAACGCGAGGAGCGGAAAACGGATTTTTCGGACTGGGAGGAGCTGTTTTTTAACCGGCAGACAGAACTGCTTGTCACAAAAATCAGGGAATATCTCTCCGGACGGGTGGAAGAGAAGACGATGTCGGGACAGTTTCTGCGGGAGGTCCGCTCCTGGATCGTACAGATGAGCGGGACGATTTTAAGAAAAAATGAGACGGAGGCATACCGGCTGTTCGATGACACGGAGTATGACGATCTGTTCGGAGAAGCAGTGACATCCGTCTCGGGCGCGCTCGGTTTTGCGGAATACGTGATTTACAAGACAAATGTCTATCTTGACGGAATCGAAAAATCACAGACGGTGGCGGAGCGTGTGAGGCAGTTTATCAAACAGAACTATAATCGAAATATTACGCGTGACGAGATCGAAAACCTTTCTTATATGAATCTGAATCAGATCTCAAAGCTGTTTAAGCAGGAGACGGGAAAGTCACTTCACAATTATCAGATGGCGGTCAGGATCGACCGCGCGGCACAGATGCTGCGGGAGGGGACATACAGCATCTCCGAAATCGCGCAGAATGTGGGTTATGACAATTTTTCCTATTTCTCCAGATTATTTAAGGACAGGACCGGTTATACGCCGAAGGAGTACCGGAACCGGACGGTGGGAGAGGGGGCTGTGCCGACAGTGCGATGACCGCCTCACAGGCGAACCTGGCGCGGGTGATGCCGTCACGGAAAGCGCATGTGCCATAAAGAAACACACAGGAATTTGATAGACAGCAGCCCCGCTATTCTGAATTGTATAAGCAGTAAAGAGCAGGATAAACACAAATCGTTTGCCTGCTTTTTTATATTCCCCTCTTGACAGCTGCTATGTACTGTATTATACTGTACTTGTTAAAGTGATACAGTCAAGGACAGAAAGGCGGTGGGAATTTGGAAATTGTCGTGAGCAACAAAACAAGTCGCCCTCTGTATGAGCAAATTTCAACACAAATGAAATCGCAGATTATGAATGGCGAACTGAAAGCCGGAGAAGCACTTCCCTCTATCCGTTCTCTTGCAAAATCACTGCAGATTAGTGTTTTGACGGTACAAAAGGCATACGATCTTCTTCAGACAGACGGTTTTATAGAAACGACTGCCGGAAAAGGCTGCTATGTATCAGTGCAAAACCAGGATTTTTATCTGGAAGAACAGCAGAAAAAAATAGAGGAACGATTTAATGAGGCTATTGAGATAGCCCGCACAAGTGGAATCCCACTTAATAAATTACTCAATTTGCTGACACTATTGTATGAGGAGGATTGACAATGAACAATGCTTTGGTTATTTCAGGTCTTACCAAAACATATAAAGATTTTGTTTTGGACAATGTTTCCTTTCGTGTTCCGGGCGGCTCTATTGTCGGGCTGATCGGAGAAAATGGAGCGGGGAAAAGCACAACAATAAATGCGGCGTTGGGGCTTATCCAAAAAGAAGACGGTTATGTTTCGGTATTTGGAAAAGATGAACTGGACAATGAAACAAAAGAACAGATTGGAGTAGTATTTGACGGGAGCAACTACCCGGAAATTCTTTCTCCCAGGAAAATCAACCAGATAATGAAAAATATCTATGGCTCATGGGACGGGCAGGCCTATTTTCGGCTGCTGAAACAATTTTCTTTGCCCCTTGATAAGCAGACGAAACAGTTTTCGAAGGGAATGAAAATGAAGCTGGCTATTTCTGTAGCCCTTTCACACCATTCCAGGCTGCTGATTTTGGACGAAGCAACCAGCGGGCTTGACCCTGTTATCCGGGACGATATTCTGGATATGCTTTTGGACTTTGTGCAGGACGAAGAACACTCCATACTGGTATCTTCCCACATTACCGGCGATTTAGAAAAAATTGCCGATTACATTGTTTTTATCCATGAGGGAAAAGTTGTTTTTTCCAAACCGAAAGATGAACTGATGGAACAATATGGCGTGATAAAATGCGGAGCGGCACAATTTGACGCATTGGATAAATCGGATATTATCAAATACAGAAAAATGGATTACGAATGGCAGATTTTAGTTTCTGAACGGGATAAAATGCAGAAAAAATATCCGAAAGCATTGATTGTACCAGCTACGATTGATGAAATTATGCTTCTCTATGTAAAGGGGGAAAGAGGATGAAAGGCGTTTTACTAAAAGACTTCTATATTGCAAAGAGCAATATCCTTGTAACTATCGTCAGCCTGATTGTTTTAGGCTTTGGATTGTCTTTTTTACTGGAAACAAGCGCACTTCTGATTTTAGCCCCGGTAGTTTCCACTACAGCGGTTTTTATCAGTATCACAAGTGACGCAGGCTCAAAATGGAATAAAAATGTGATTACCATGCCCGTATCAAGAAATCAGATTATCAGCGAGAAATATATCTTTTATATCCTGCTTGCGGTAGTCGGTCTGATTACAGCACTTATTCCATGTATTGTGCTTATGTTAGCGGGAGCAGATATAACCGTTCATTCTTTGTGCTTATATGCTGCTATCGGCATGAGCGCTACTTTACTGGCGGGCGGCATTAGCTTACCATGTGCCTGTTTGTCTGACCCGGAAAAATCCCAAATTGTCTTTATGATGTCCTTTATGGCATCGACAGGTATTATTGTTGGGCTTGTGCTTCTCACAAATCTCTTTATTCCTGTAAAAAACAATATTCTGCCGGCTTTTAATATCGTTCTTGCAATTTCTGGTGTTTGTTTTTTCATTTCATACCGAATTGCAGTAGCGGTATATCAAAATCGCGATATCGTTTGATCACTCAGCAGCAAAACAGCAAATATATGATTTGCAGAAAATTTCAGGGCATTCCGTTTCCTCCAGAGGATTTCCGGCGTGACTGTGGTATTGTCCGGTATGTCCGATCTGGAGCAGTTAAAGGCCAATATTGCCACATGGGAAGCGGCCGCCATGACAGGGATATAAAAACAGACGTAAAAGACCCGGGCAGGACCATAGGTCCTGCCCGGGCTGGGATAAAATTTTAGGAAAGAATTTGAAGAACCGGCCAGTGACTGCGGCATCCGGCGACACCGCAGCGGCGCCGGTTCTGTTTATAAGTATTTCCTGATTTCCGCAATTAATGCATCATATTCCGCATCTGTTAAAAATTTTTCTCCCGGATTCATCGCGAACACGCCGCCCCACTCATATTCGTCCGTGTACTTCGGCACGAGATGGAAATGCAGGTGGTGTCCGGTGTCGCCGTAGGCCCCGTAATTGACCTTCTGCGGATGAAATGCCGCGTGGAGCGCCTCTGCGACATGATTGACATCCTCGAAATAAGCCGCACGCTCCTCCGCAGTCAGCTCCGTCATCTCGCTCACGTGCTTTTTGTGCGCGACAATCACGCGTCCCTTGTGGCTCTGCTCCTTAAATAAATACAGTTTGGAGGTCGGAAGCTCGCAGATTTTGATGCCGAACGCATCAACCAGCTCACCCTCCATACAGTATGCACAGTTCTGATCTGTCATCGATAAGATCCCCCGTTTCTATTTGCGATAAAAGCTATGCTTCGCTGATCCGCTGCAAAATACGCACATTCATGCGGGCATGATGCGCTCATTTCACAGAGACTGGCTAGGCCTTCTGATTAAAATGTACCGCGAAGCCGGCGATCTCATCCTTCATATAAGCAACCGTCAGCTCGCCCTTTGCATTATATTTAAAGGAACTCTCGTCAAACGCAAAGCCGCGCTTCTCCAGGTGATAGATCGCACGGTCCAGATAATTGGTCTGAAAGCAGATATGGCCGTGTGTGCCGCGTCCCGGAATCTTCATCAGCTCAAGCATATTTCCTACAAACGTGGAACTATTGCCGTCGTGCACATCCGAGCCGAGCAGCGTCGCGAACTTTTCCGCTGCCGGGAGCGCAACGTCGCCGGTCTCTGTATTTAATCCGACATGCAGCAGCTTTATGCCGAGCATCGTGGAGACTGCCTCTCTGGTGAGCGCCGTGATGCCGTCCCAGTCCTTTGCCGCGATCATGTCCTTGTTGACCATCCAGGAACCGCCGCATGCGATGATCTTCTTAAAATCAAGGTAGCTGGTCAGATTCTTCGCATTGATGCCGCCGGTCGGCATGAATTTCATCTTCGTGTAGGGCGCTGCCATGGATTTGATCATATTTAAGCCGCCGGCAGCCTCCGCCGGGAAGAACTTGACGACCTCAAGGCCGAGCTCGATTGCGACCTCGACATCGCTCGGATTCGAGCAGCCGGGTGTGATCGGAATATTCTTCTCCACACAATATTTCACAACCTTCGGATTTAAGCCCGGGCTCACGATAAACTTCGCGCCCGCATTGACAGCGCGGTCCACCTGCTCCGTGGTCAGTACGGTGCCTGCGCCCACGAGCATCTCAGGGAACTGCTCCGCCATGATGCGGATCGACTCCTCCGCCGCATCCGTGCGGAAGGTCACCTCCGCGCAGGGCAGCCCGCCGTCGCAGAGTGCCTTTGCCAGCGGAGCGGCGTCCTCGATGTGATCCAGCGCGATGACCGGGATAATACCGATTTTCTGGAATTCTTCTAATACTTTGTTCATAGCTCTTCTCCTTTACCTTCGTTTACAACGGATCCCCCGTAACCGGTGCGGTGTCTGAGACGGCGCCGCAGCGGATCTGATTCCGTTGCAGGGATCAAAACAGTGTTTCACGATGCAAAATCCTGTTTCGTAAAATGATACATTTTTATTATAACATTTCGCGAAGGGATGTCAACCGTAATCACAATATTTTTTCCTTTTTCAGGAAACAAATGAAGGAAAGATTTGACATCGCGCTGCAGTTCTGCTATGATTGCAGTTGTTTCATATTGCGAAACAGATAAAGCGGCATGAAACGGCGGCAACAGACAGAAAAGAGAAAGGGCGGTTAGCGGGATGGCGGAGAAAGACGGGAAGAATCCGGTACAGTCGGCGGAGCGTATTTTCCAGGTGATGGAAGCGCTGGCGGAGCACGGGGAGATGGGACTGATGGAATTAAGCGCTGCTCTGGGACTTCACAAGAGCACGGTGCACCGGCTGCTGATGTCCTTAATTTATATGGGATATGCGAGGCAGGACGAGACGACGCAGAAATATATGCTCTCCTATAAGGTGGTCAGCATGGCGGGAAAACTGTTAGACCGCATGGATATCCTGCAGATCGCAAGGCCCTATATGCAGCGGCTTTCGGATGTGAGCGGCGAGACCGTGCATCTCGTGAAGCGGGAAGGAAACAATACGCTCTATATTGATAAGATCGAGGCGAAAGTCGGGTCGATCCGGATGGTATCTCATGTGGGGATGATCCGGCCGATGTACTGTTCCGGCGTCGGGAAGGCGATTATGGCGACCCTGTCCGGGGAGGAGCTGAAAAAGATCTGGGATGAGAGCACGATTGAAAAAAAGACGAAGAAGACGATTACCGCCTATGAGCATATGTTAGAGACGTTAGAGGAAGTGAGGAAAAACGGATATGCTCTCGACGACGAGGAAAACGAGGAGGGCGTCAGCTGTATTGCGGCCTGTCTGTACAGTTATAAAAAGAAAGTCGAATATGCGTTCAGTATCTCGGGCCCGAGCAGCAGAATGACAATGGAGCGCATCGGAGAGCTCACGGCGGATGTAAAGAGCGTGCAGCGCGACCTTTCCGCGGAGCTGGGCCACCGGTTTTAAATCCGGCTGTTTTTAAATGGAAGTTTCTGCCATAAATGTCACTTTTATTCACGCATGAAAATAACTGGGAATCCGGTTTGCGGACGAATAAGAATCATGCGGCAGGTCATACTAACTCTGAACGAAAGAGCATTTTTCTTTTGTGTGAAAATGGTTCTGAAAGAAGGAAGGAGAGTATGGCGATGAAAAAGTGGAAGGTGCTTCTTGCCGGGCTGATACTTACATTGTCGCTTGGAGCGACGGCAGCCTGCGGAAGGGACAGAGACAATACGAATGATAACCGGAATAACACAAACAACACAAACAGTACGAACAGCACAAACAACGGGAACAATATCAGTACCGAGAACACGCTGAATAACAACGGAACCGGAGGAAACGGAATAGACGGAACCGGAGGAAACAATACGGACGGCATGAATGACGGTATGATCGATGGTAACGGCGACGGCAGCGGAGTAGGCGATGCCGTGGACGACGTGGTAGACGGAGTCGGAGACGCCGGTGAGGATATCATCAACGGCGTCGAGAATGGCGTTGATGATCTGACCGGAACAAATACGTCCCGGTAAAGAAGGAAAAACAGCTGCGGAGCGGGTCTCTGCGGCTGTTTTTATGCACAGGCTTTTGCCGCTCCGATATAAGGATTTGCATCTTTGGCATAGATTGCAGGAACCGTCATAATATGGTAAACTATCATGGATTCATCTTCTGGCAAAAAGCAATAGGAGCCAAAACGCCAAAAGAGCTACGAAAGCGGGGGAGTGACATGGAGGAAACAAAGGTTCTGCAGCAGGTTTTACGGTATACGGAAGACCTGGCAGCAGGGAGAGATCCTGCCGGAGGAAGAGCCGTTCCCGCCGGCAGCGTGCTGCGCGAGGAGAAGATGGTGAAGTGTTTTCAGTATATCTCTCAGGCGCTTATGCAGGAGCTGAACAGCCGGGAACAGAAGCAGAAGGAGCAGAATCAGGGACGGGAACAACCTCAGGAAGAGCGGAAGGAAGAGCAGGAAAATCGGGTGACACTGGCGGTGTTTATGCTGGAAACAGTCACATCGCTCGGGTTTACGGGATTTCGGTTTTTTTTGAGCAGAGGGACGTCGGAATGGCTCGTCCGGAAGGGGTATCTCACCTGTGAGCGGGATGAGGACGGGAATCCGGATTTTCGCAGATGCAGGGTTACACAGAAGGGAAGTGCGGCGGGATTCACGGAATCGGAGCCCTATGAGGACGGCTATATTGCGGTTTTATGCGGCCAGAGGGCGAAGGAATTTCTGCGGAACCATCTGGATCTGATCATGGAGAGCGAATATGCGCAGTGGGAGCCGCTGCTTACATGTCTGACTGCTGAGCGGCGTGAACGGGTCGTCTGTTTTCCGGATACGGTTTCGCTTCGGACGCTGCTGGATCGGGTGAACGACGGGCTGCCCGCGGATCTTCCGAGAAAATATTCTGTTCCGGCGGTTAAGTCCTGGCTGGTTCGCAGCGGGCTGTTTCAGGTCAGTGTCAGAAACGGGAAAAAACGGTATTCTGTCACGGATGCGGGATTACAAAAAGGATTTACGGGCGCGGGAAAACTCAGCGGTCAGGCGCAGCAGTTTTTGCTGGATCATCTGGAGAACATTGCGCGGGATATGGCTTCCGGGGAAGCATTCCGCATTTCCGACGGCGTCGGATGAAAGGGGCATGCCGCCAATCATGCAAAAAGCATTCGTCCGGCGGAATGAGAGGATGATTTTACATAGGTAGGTGAATGGGTATGGAAGAAACGAAAATGCTCCAGCAGATCATGCGGCATATGGACGATCTTCTCAGGGGCACGGATCCGGTCAGCGGGGAAGCGCTGTCAGAGGACAGCGTGCTGCTGCGGGAGGATCTGGTCAGATGCTTTCGGTATGTCTCCCGGACAATCCGCCGGGAGCTGGGCGATACGGATGAGATCTGTCAGGAGGCGGAGAGTCAGAAACCGGCGGAACTGTCCGCTTTTATGGAGGAGACCGCCAGATCGCTCGGCATGACGGGATACAGTAACTTTCTGCCTTCTGCAGCGAGAGGATGGCTGCGCTGGGAGGGGTATCTCGCCCGCGGGCGGAATGAGGACGGCGCGGCACGGACCCCGGCCGATTCGGTTACCCCGAAGGGAGCAGGGATCGGTCTGTCGCAGTCGGAGCAGGACGAGAAAGGGAAACCGGTGATTTTATGCGACAGCAGGGCGCAGGATCTGCTGAGAAAGCGCGTGGATCTGATACTGGCCTGGGAGCGCACGCAGTGGGAACCGCTCTTTCGCATTCTGACTGCAGAGTGGCGCAGCCATATCGCCTGCTCCGCCGGGCCGCGCGCGCTCCTTCCGATTGTAAAGCAAATCAACAGCAGGCTTCCGAAGGATCTGCCGAGACATTTCAACGGCCAGCGCGTCAACCTCTGGATGATGCGAAACGGTTTTCTCGAGTATTGTTACAATAACACAAAAAGATACTTCTGTCCCACCTGGAAGGGAAAGGAGATCGGACTTGTGCTGGAAAAGAAGTATATTTACTGGACCACAGCGGCGCAGCAGTTTCTGTTGGATCATTTGGAAACGATAGCGCAGGATATGGCATCCGGTGACGCATACCGCATACCGGCGGTTTTGGATCAGTTAAAGAACGTGGAGGAGGTGCGGGCACATATGCAATACAGCGCCCGGGAGCTGAGTGTCTATGATCTGGAAGTGCGGATCAACCGGGCTCTTATATGGGCAAAAAGCGGAGCGTGCAGGCTGCCGCACGGCGTTCTTCTGGGCTGGCTGCGGCAGAAGGGCTTTTGTGATATGCAGGCGCAGAGAGGGTTTATGAAAAAAGTTCTGATCGTCACAGCGTCGGGACATGAGGCCGGATTTCGGATGGAAAAGGGGCTTGTCAGGATCGACGAGGCTGCCCAGCATTTTGTGCTGAACGAGCTGGAGGACATCTGGGCATTTTATTATCGCCTGGAACACGGTGAATAAAAAGAAAACCCCCGGGGGATCGATCGGATTCCGGGGGTTTTCTTATGTCACGATCCGGGAGACCGGCGCGAGCGTCCTGAGCCGGCAAAATTCTTTTTCCAGCGCATCGCGGAATGCCGGGTAGTCTGCGGCCTGCGGGATACAGACCGGAATCCGCCAGAACCGCCGGTCAGAAGGATCGATCCGGTCTGCGGCGGGATTGCGCAGCGAGTGAGCCGGGAAGATGACACCGCCCTCTGAACAGTCGAGAGCCAGCATATAGCCGAATACCTGATAAATATTTTCCCTGACATCGGCGCTGCCGGATGCGTCCAGGCTTCTGCTCCAGCGGCCATTTGCGACAGCCAGCGTTTTTTCCCAGACAGGCCGGTATTTGGCGTCGAGTACGGTACCCTGCGAGGAAAAATAGAAGTCCGGGCGGATGGTAAGATGCCCGTCCAGCACATCGCGGGACTGCTGGGTGAACGGTTTTTTTGCGCCGGCGAACAGCCGATCCTCCAGCAGGCGCTCCCAAAGGAAACCGGAGTCCAGAAATACGCCTGTGACAATGGAGGCGCGGTTTTCTCCGGGGGCGGACTCCGTTCGCCGCAGTATGTCTCTGGCAGCTACTCTGGCGGGTTCCCAGTTCTGGTATACAGGGTTTGTGATCTTTCGTTCTGTGCGGGCAAGCACCTGACGGACGCCGGGAGTCTCACGGTTTGAAACAGCCTGTTCGATGGTCCGAAGAGCTGACGTATATTCCGGGAGACGCCGCTGTAAACGGCGCATCAGGTCAGGACACCGCCTGCCGGCGGCATGTGTGGCATGTAAAAACAGAACGTTCCAGTCATTGTCCAGGCTGTAGGTCTGTGTCCGGTATGCGATGCGGCCGTTGTCCTGTTCCATATTTTCCCTGATATGGCGGGGAATATCGATCACTCCCCGCACCTGACTGTCGTTGCGGGCGAAGCTGCGGTATGCGCGCAGCCCGCCGTGCTTCTGGGCGCGGCGGATCTGTATCGCCAGCCGAAGCGCCAGAAGCCCGTCGAAAAAATCGTTCTGATCCGTGCTTCCGATGTCGTCAAGCGTCACGATGGATTCCCCCAGAAAGTGTCCGATGAGATACCAGAGAAAAAAGGGTTCTGGATTTCCCCGGTCAAACCGGGAGCCGATGAAGATACGATGTCCCTGATACTCGACCAGGCCGATATACTGCCTGGTCCAGAAGGTTCCCGCTTTTTCCTCAAAAATCACCGGCGTCTGACCTGTGTCGTCGCTCTCTGCGGACAGA
>Ga0224748_10786_pt1 | contig 10190 bp, 11 predicted proteins | sample LIM_F_Water_Neg_FD_182074 | JGI IMG/M metagenome (GOLD analysis project Ga0224748, IMG submission 182074) | Enriched cells from gastrointestinal tract of the lab mouse from Pacific Northwest National Laboratory (PNNL), Richland, Washington... | ecosystem: Host-associated > Mammals > Digestive...
GTTGAGAAAGGGATTTTGTCCATTGAGGCCATCAATATCCGGGATTACACAAAGGAAAAACATGGGCATGTGGATGATAAGCCTTATGGGGGCGGTGCAGGGATGGTGATGCAGGCGGCCCCGGTGTGCGATGCCTATAAGGCTTTGTGTACCCGTCTGGGTGGAAAGCGCCCCCGGGTGCTGTACATGACTCCTCAGGGACGGGTATTTAACCAATCTATTGCCAGAGAGCTGTCAGAGGAGGAGAATCTGGTATTTTTATGCGGACATTATGAGGGGATCGATGAGAGAGCCCTGGAAATGATCGTTACAGATTCTCTTTCCATAGGGGATTATGTCTTGACTGGCGGAGAACTTCCCGCCATGGTCATGATTGATTGCATTTCCCGGCTGGTTCCTGGCGTACTAAACAATGATCTGTCTGCAGAGATTGAGTCCTTTCATGATAATCTGCTGGAATATCCTCAATACACCCGCCCGGAAATCTATGAAGGCAGGCAGGTTCCGGAGATTCTTTTGTCCGGACATCACAAAAATATTGATATGTGGCGGCGCCAGCAGTCTATCAAAAGAACCTTAGAAAGACGGCCGGATCTTCTGGAAAATGCATTGCTGACAGAAAAAGAAAGAGTGTTTTTGCAGGAGCTGACCCGCCTCGCAAAGGACGGGGACAAATTTTCAGATACCGTATAAGGTCGGAATCTTCAAAGAAAAGATTGCCGGACAAGCGAAAATACCCCTTGCAATTATAGGCAAATTATGTTAATATCAATTGCGTTGTGAATAAGAAAAAGAGATGGTCCTCTGATGCCCCAAAAAGCATTAAAGAACATCAAACATATGAAGGAGGTTCACACAAAATGAATGACATCATCAAGAAAATCGAAGATGAGCAGCTAAAGGCTTCTGTTCCGGAATTTCATGTTGGAGACACGGTTCGCGTGTTCAACAAGATTAAGGAAGGAAACAGGGAGAGAATCCAGGTATTTGAGGGTACTGTGATCAAGAGGCAGAACGGCGGAGCCCGGGAGACATTCACTGTCCGGAAAAATTCCAACGGAATCGGTGTTGAGAAAACATGGCCGGTACATTCTCCTTCCGTGGATGACATTCAGGTTGTCCGCAGAGGTAAGGTAAGACGTGCAAAACTGTATTACTTAAGAGACCGTGTAGGAAAGGCTGCCAAGGTCAAAGAGCTTGTAAAGTAATGAGACAGCGAAGGGACAATGAAAATTGTCCCTTAGTTTTTCTTCTCCTATTTTTTCGTAACAATTCAGATATTCCCTATCGGTAATTCCGTTTATATAGATGAGGTAAAACACGTGGAATTTTATTATAGAGAGGACTCAAGCCCGATCCGGGTGATAATGAGCTGGGTGGTGGATGTAGTGGTAGTCCTGACATTCGCCTGGTTTTGTATGCACGCCTTTGGCGTACAGATCGTAGTGGCGGGGCAGTCTATGACCCCCCTTTTAAATTCTGAAGATGTGGTTCTGATGAATCAATTGATCTATGATTTCACAAAGCCAGACCGGCTGGACGTGGTGGTATTTCAGCGAGAGGATAAAAAAGCCAATGTCAAGCGGGTGATCGGCATTCCCGGAGATGTGATCCATATTCAGGGTGGTTATGTGTATGTGAATGGAGAACGTTTACAGGCAGAAAATGCTTTGGATCAGGTATCCCTAGCAGGGTTGGCAGAAAATCCCATTGAGCTGGGAGAAGGAGAGTATTTTCTTTTGGGAGATAACCGGGACAGCAGTGAGGATAGCCGCTTTGCCAATGTGGGAAATGTGAAGGAAGAACAGATTCTGGGCAAGGTATGGTTCAGAATCTTTCCCCTGATGGATATCGGTCTGATTGGCTCCCATTAAAAGATTTTTCTATACAGGAGGGAATTTCCTTGAATATACAATGGTATCCTGGGCATATGACAAAAGCAAAACGTGCCATGAAGGAAGATATAAAGCTGATTGATCTGGTGATCGAGCTGGTGGATGCGCGGGCTCCCCTTGCAAGCAGAAATCCGGACATTGATGATCTGGGCAGAGGAAAGTCCCGGCTGATCCTTTTAAACAAATCCGATCTGGCTGAGGAACAGGCAAACCTTCTCTGGACCCGATGGTTTCAGACACAAGGTTTTTATGTATTAGAGGTCAACTCGCGGAGTGGGGCAGGACTGAAAAAAATCAGTGCAATGGTACAGGAGGCCTGCAGGGAGAAATTGGAGAGAGACCGAAGAAGAGGAATTTTAAACCGCCCTGTTCGGGCCATGGTGGTGGGGATTCCCAATGTGGGCAAATCCACCTTTATCAATTCTTTTGCGGGAAAGGCATGTACAAAAACCGGTAACAAGCCGGGAGTCACTAAGGGAAATCAGTGGATTCGGCTGAACAAGACTCTTGAGCTTTTGGATACTCCGGGTATTTTGTGGCCTAGATTTGAGGATCAGAGAGTAGGGCTTTTGCTTGCCATGCTTGGCTCTATCAATGATGAGATTCTCAATCAGGAAGAGCTTGCCACAGAACTTTTGAAGCTTTTGGGAAGCCGGTATCCCGGGGCATTGCAGCAGCGATACGAGATTTTTGAAAAATCCTTTCCGGGTGAAAGTGCAGAGCCACAGGAAATGCTTATGCAGATTGCCAGGATTCGTTCCTGCCTTATGAAGGGCGGGGAGTTAGACCTACCGAAGGCGGCCGGATTTCTGATCGATGATTTCAGAAGCGGCAGACTAGGAAGAATCACCCTGGAATTGCCGGAACCGATACAGAATTTGATCAAATAAAGCAAAAGAGGAGATTTTCATGAGAATACTTCGTGGAGAGAAGCTGACTGCTGAACGGCAGCGGCTGGAGCAAATGAGGAAATATGAGCATCAATATGCCTCCTGCCAGGCGATCTGCGGGATTGACGAGGCAGGCAGAGGGCCTCTTGCCGGTCCGGTTGCAGCGGGGGCTGTCATTCTTCCTGTTGACTGTGAAATTTTATATCTGAATGATTCAAAAAAACTGACAGAAAAACGCCGGGAGGAGCTGTTTTTAGAGATCAAGGAAAAAGCAGTGGCCTGGTCAGTGGGAATTGTAAATGCAGGAGAGATCGATGAGATCAATATTTTACAGGCTACTTACAGGGCTATGAAAAAAGCTGTTGAAGGACTTATAGTGACCCCAGATCTTCTTCTGAATGATGCCGTGATCATCCCTGGTGTGGAAATCAAACAGGTAAAAATCATCAAGGGAGATGGAAAAAGTGTATCCATTGCTGCGGCCAGCATCTTGGCAAAGGTGACACGAGATCATCTGATGCAGGAGTATGATACCTTATATCCGGAGTATGGCTTTGGAAAGCACAAGGGATATGGAACAAGCGCTCACATAGCTGCCATTAAAGACCATGGCCTGTGTCCCATTCACAGACATACATTTTTAAAAAATATATCAGTAGAGTAGCAATACCCATTTAAGCTCAGAGAGAAGAAGAGGGGAAGCTTGTTGGTGAAGCAGACGGGAAAGACAAAGCTGAATAAACGCCGCACAGGCAGCCGATACGAGGCCATAGCTGCAAAGTATTTGGAAGATCAGGGAATTATGATTGTGGAACGGAATTACCACTGCTTTCAGGGAGAGATCGATCTGATCGGAAAGAAAGGAGAATTGTTGATTTTTGTTGAGGTGAAATACCGTAGAAATGAGAAAAACGGGGTTCCTTCTGAGGCAGTGACGTGGCAAAAACAACAACATATCCGCAGGACGGCCCAATATTACCTGTATAGTCACCGGTATGGGGAAATCCCATGCCGGTTTGACGTAGTGGGTATTTTGGGAAAGGAAATCCGTTGGATTCAGGATGCTTTTTAAGATTTGATGGAGGAAAAAGATGGAGTGGATAAGAAAAACAGGCCAGGAAGCGCTTTGCATAAAAGAAAAAAAGGGAGTTGTATGGCTGGAATTTCCTGCATTATCCTCCCTGGGGATGGTTCATCACGGATTTTCCACCAGATTAGGAGGTGTTAGTCAGGGGAAATTTGCAACCATGAATTTTACTTTTACCAAGGGAGATAATCCGGAACATGTGATGGAAAACTACCGGCGAATGGCCCAGGCCCTTGGGGTAGATGAAAAACGAATGGTTTTATCCTGGCAGACGCATACAACAAATATCCGGGTGGTAACAGAAGCAGATGCAGGAAAAGGAATCATAAGGGAACGAGATTATAAGGATGTGGACGGACTGATTACCAATGTGCCAGGACTTACCTTAGTGACCTTTTTTGCTGACTGTGTGCCATTATATATTGCAGATCCGGTTCACGGCGCCATTGGGCTTTCTCACTCCGGATGGAGAGGCACGGTCTGCCGGATGGGAAAGGAAACTCTGGATGCAATGAAGCGTGAGTATGGCACGCAGCCAAAGGATGTAATTGTAGCTATCGGCCCCAGCATCTGTCAGGATTGCTTTGAAGTGGGAGAGGAGGTGGCAGAGGCATTTAGCGAAGCTTTTCGCCAGGTGGATCTGCCACAGCTTTACTACAAAAAGAAAAACGGAAAATATCAGCTGGATCTGTGGCGGGCCAATGAGATCATTTTTTCTGAGGCCGGAGTGGCAAGGGAAAACATCCATACAACGGATATCTGTACCCACTGTAATCCTGAGCTGTTATTTTCTCACAGAACAGTGGGGACTGAGCGGGGAAATCTGGCTGCCTTTTTGTGCTTAAAAGAGCAAGGAGAGAAACGAAAATGAAAATAATGGTGATAGGCTATAGTGGAAGCGGTAAGTCCACCTTGGCTAAGTATTTAAAGAAAAAATATCAGATTCCGGTACTCCATCTGGATCAGCTTTTTTGGCTTCCCGGATGGGAAGCCCGTCCCAGGGAAGAGATGCAGGATATGGTTGCCCGGTTTATGGATACCCATTCCTCCTGGGTAATTGAGGGGAACTATTCAAAAACCGAGTACGTGCGCCGCCTTGAAGAGGCTGACCGGATTGTTTTTCTTGGATTTAACCGTTTTTCCTGTCTGTACCGGGTGTGGAAGCGCTATATAAGATATAAGGGCAGAACCCGGACTGATATGGGAAAAGGGTGCATGGAAAAGCTGGACTGGGAATTTATCTGGTGGATTCTTTTTAAGGGACGGGATAAAAACCATAAAAAGGAGTACCAGGCTGTGGTGAAACAATATAGAGCAAAGGTTGTGGTGATCCACAATCAGAGGAAATTAAATGCGTTCTACAAAAATCCGGCTGTAAATCAATAGACTCCGGATAAAGTATTTACCGGAGCCAGGGTTGACACACATTACTGCTAGAAATAAGCTGTTTCCTGCAACATACAGACAATAGATCCTGTTTTACGTGATTCTCTGAAAATACTCATACCCATCTGCCTGGTATCGCTGTACCAGCTTCTGTATCTTTTCCGTGGAGGAGAGAGCCGCCTCAATGGACACATCATGGTTAAAGGAATTAATGATCGCCGCTAAATATTTGCTCATATCTGCTTCCAGATACCATTCCCGCTCCAGCAGAGCCTGGGGCCGATAATTGAGATTTGCCGTGATCACATAGTCGATGTAGCCTTTGTGATAAAATTCATCAAATTTTTCCAGACCATTTGTAAAGAGACCAAAGGTGCAGCAGATAATCACCTTCTTTGCCTTTCGTTCCTTTAGTTCTCTTGCTGTGTCTAACATACTCTCGCCGGAGGCAATCATATCATCAATGATCAAAACCGTTTTTCCCTCCACAGAAGAGCCTAAAAATTCATGGGCCACAATCGGATTTCTTCCATCAATTATCCTGGAATAATCCCGCCGCTTATAGAACATTCCCATATCCACGCTAAGGTTATTTGCCAGATAAACAGCCCGATTCATGGCTCCCTCATCCGGGCTGATGACCATCAGATGATCCTTGTCGATTTTTAAGGATCGGTCATGGGCAAATAAAGCTTTAACAAACTGGTAGGTGGGCATAAAATTGTCAAAACCACTTAAGGGAATCGCATTTTGTACTCTTGGGTCATGGGCATCAAAGGTGATAATATTGGAGACGCCCATGGAAATCAGCTCCTCAAGCGCCATGGCACAATCTAAGGATTCACGCTTAGTGCGCTTGTGCTGGCGTCCTTCATAGAGAAAAGGCATGATCACATTGACCCTGTGTGCCGTGGCCGCACAAGCGCCGATGATTCTCTTTAAATCCTGATAATGATCATCTGGTGACATATGATTGGTATATCCGCATACAGAATAGGAGATGCTGTAATTGGTCACATCCACCATGGCAAACAAATCCACCCCCCGCACGGATTCCTGGATTTCCGCCTTTGCCTCACCAGAGCCGAAACGGGGGCAGATGCACTTTAAAAGATAGGAATCCACATGATAACCCCGGTAATTTAAATCCTTCTGCCTGCGAATCAACTCCTCCGTGTCGTTTTTCCGAAATTCAACAATATGGTCATTGACCTTTTCTGCAAGATACCGGCAGCTTTCCAACGCTGCAATTTTCAAGGGAGCAATGGGCAGAATATCATTAAATACATAGTTATTTGCCATAAGGAACTCCTTTCTGGATTATAAAATTTGTAAAAAAATAACTACTTTACTTATAGCATTTACAAAAGCAGACCGTCAATAGAAAGAATCACTTTTTATGAAAAAAATAAAATCCCTTTCCTTTACAAAGCAGGAGAATGTTGATATGATAGAAAAAGAACAGGAGAGGAACGGCTATATGAACAGACGAATACACAAAATTCAGGCAGTAGAGCCAGGCTCCATTGGTCAGGAGATGGAGCTGGAACCTGGAGATTTTTTGCTGGAAATCAATGGGAATGAGATTGAGGATATTTTCGATTACGAGTATTATGTGAACAGCAAAAGCATGGTGATGCTGATAGAAAAGGCGGACGGAGAGCTGTGGGAGCTGGAGATTGAAAATGACTATCAGGATTTGGGACTGACCTTTGAAAACGGTCTGATGAGCGATTACAAGTCCTGCAGCAATAAGTGTATTTTCTGCTTTATTGATCAGATGCCTCCGGGGATGCGTGAAACGTTGTATTTTAAGGATGATGATTCCCGTCTGTCCTTTTTGCAGGGCAACTATATTACACTTACCAATATGAAGGACAAGGATATTGAGCGGATCATCCGCTTTCATTTGGCACCGATTAATATTTCTGTCCATACCACCAATCCATCCCTTCGCTGCCGGATGCTCCACAACCGTTTTGCCGGGGAGTCTCTGAAAAAAATAGACAGGCTTTTTGAAGCCAAAGTCCCTATGAACGGACAGATTGTGCTGTGCCGGGGAATCAATGACGGAGAGGAGTTAGAGAGAACGATCCGGGATCTGACAAGATATATTCCGGTTATGGAAAGTGTGTCTGTGGTTCCCGTAGGACTTTCCAAATATAGAAACGGGTTAGAGCCCCTGATTCCCTTTGACCAGGAGACTTCCATCAGGACTTTGGAGATTATCGAAAACTGGCAGGAGAAATTATACAATCTCTATGGAACCCATTTTATTCATGCCAGCGATGAATTTTATATTTTGGCAGGCAGGGAGCTTCCGGAAGAGGACCGCTATGACGGCTATCCCCAGCTGGAAAACGGCGTGGGAATGCTGCGCCTTTTGGACAGGGAAGTAAGCATTGCCTTAAAAGAACTGGACAGGAAGCTTTTGGAACAGCAGACCGGGAAAGCTTTAGAGATTTTGTCCATAGCCACCGGGGAACTGGCCTATCCCTATTTAAAACGGCAGATTGATAAAATCACCAGTCGGTATCCCTCAAAGCAGGTTCATGTATATGCCATTCACAATGACTTCTTTGGAGAGATGATTACTGTGGCAGGGCTTCTCACAGGACAGGATGTAATCCGCCAGCTTGCAGACCGTCCTTTGGGAGAGCGGCTTTTACTTCCATCATGTATGTTCAGAAGCGGGGAGGAGGTCTTTTTGGACGATGTAACCCGCAGGGAAGTACAAAACACTTTACAAGTCCCGGTAAATATTGTAAAATCGGGCGGTCGGGATCTGGTCCGTGCTGTTTTGGGAATCCGGGAACCGGCAGAGGAAGAGGCAAATCTCTCCTCTTATAGAGGATACGAGTTAAACGATCTCCACGGATAGGAAACATATAAAGATTATCTGGGCCCTTGGGGCAGATGATTTCCGAGGCGCTTGATACAGAATGGAGGAATCTATGAGCAAACCGATTGTTGCGATTGTAGGGCGTCCCAATGTGGGAAAGTCTACCTTGTTCAATGTTTTGGCAGGAGAGACAATTTCCATTGTAAAGGACACGCCAGGGGTAACCAGGGACAGGATTTATGCGGATTGTACCTGGCTGGATATGAATTTTACATTGATAGACACAGGTGGTATTGAGCCGGACAGCCGGGATATTATTCTTTCTCAGATGCGGGAACAGGCCCAGATTGCCATAGATACAGCCGATGTGATTATTTTTATTGTAGATGTGCGCCAGGGACTGGTGGATTCCGATTCCAAGGTGGCAGATATGCTGCGGCGTTCCACAAAGCCGGTGGTACTGGCTGTCAACAAGGTGGACAGCTTCCAGAAGTATGGAAATGATGTATATGAGTTTTACAATCTTGGAATCGGAGATCCCATACCTGTTTCAGCTGCCTCAAGGCTGGGGATCGGGGATCTGCTAGATGCGGTGGCAAAGTATTTCCGGGCGGAGCAGCTTGAGGAAGAAGAGGATGACCGGCCCAGGATCGCCATTGTAGGAAAGCCAAATGTAGGAAAATCCTCCATTATCAATAAGCTGATCGGTCAAAACCGGGTGATTGTGTCCGATATTGCAGGCACCACCAGGGATGCCGTGGATACAGAGGTGGTTCACAATGGGACCGATTATGTATTTATCGACACCGCAGGCCTGCGGAAAAAAAGCCGGATCAAGGAGGATCTGGAACGGTACAGCATTATCCGGACTGTCTCAGCAGTAGAGCGGGCCGATGTGGTAGTGCTGGTAATCGATGCAGTGGAATCAGTAACCGAACAGGATGCAAAGATCGCTGGAATCGCCCATGACAGGGGAAAAGGAGTCATTGTAGCTGTCAACAAATGGGATGCCCTTGAAAAGGATGATAAAACCATTTATGAATATACAAAAAGGATACAAAATACTTTGTCTTTTATGCAATATGCAGAAATTATCTTTATCTCAGCTGTGACCGGGCAACGCCTGAATAAACTCTTTGATCTGATTGATGTGGTACGGCAGAATCAGAATATGCGGATTGCCACAGGCGTGCTCAATGAGATCCTGACAGAAGCAGTGGCACTACAGCAGCCCCCCTCGGATAAAGGGAAACGGCTGAAGCTATTTTATATGACGCAAGTGGCTGTAAAACCTCCTACATTTGTGGTGTTTGTTAATGACAAGGAGCTGATGCATTTTTCTTATGTAAGGTATCTGGAAAACAGGATTCGGGAAACTTTTGGGTTTAAGGGGACGGCTCTGCGGTTTCTTATCCGCGAGCGTTCCGGAAAGGAGCAGTGATGGAGCGAATCATTTGCCTGGCCATTGGGTATGTGTTTGGCCTTTTTCAGACAGGGTATCTGTACAGCAAAGCACATAATATGGATATCCGCAACTATGGAAGCGGCAATTCCGGCAGCACCAATGTGCTGCGGGTGATGGGGATTAAAGCTGGCTTTATCGTATTTATAGGAGATTGCTCTAAAATGATTTTTGCCTGTCTCCTGACCCGATTTTTGTTTCGGGAACAGCCAGGAATGATCTATGTATATCTTCTCTATACAGGATTTGGCGTAATTCTTGGCCACAACTTCCCTTTCTATATGGGATTTAAGGGGGGAAAGGGAATTGCTGCATCTGCCGGTTTGTTGGTTGCCATGGACTGGCGGGTTATGCTTGTATGCCTGGTAGTGTTTGTACTTGTGGTGGCCATCACCCGCTATGTGTCCTTAGGATCCATATTGGTTATGATACTTTTTTTAGTCGGTATGATATTTTTTGCTGTCAAAGGAGATTTTGGCGTTGATGGGGCAGCCCTTCCAGAATTTTGTGTGATGGCTATGGTCATTTCCATGATGGGAATCTGGCGCCACCGAACCAATATTAGAAGGCTTTTGTCTGGCACAGAAAATAAGCTTGGAGCCAAAAAATAGCAGGTCAGTGACTGGGA
>Ga0224748_10787_pt1 | contig 10187 bp, 8 predicted proteins | sample LIM_F_Water_Neg_FD_182074 | JGI IMG/M metagenome (GOLD analysis project Ga0224748, IMG submission 182074) | Enriched cells from gastrointestinal tract of the lab mouse from Pacific Northwest National Laboratory (PNNL), Richland, Washington... | ecosystem: Host-associated > Mammals > Digestive...
ATATCGTTAGCTGAACTATCCGCCGCATAAATTTGTTCTCTCATAGCAGACATTGGATGTTCAGGATCCTTTTTCTCCGCATCTTCAAAAACCTTTGCCGCATAATTTGCAAACTCTGTCATATTATCAAATTCAATAATCTTATATGGTTCCTTAACAAGAATATCCTCTTTACGTCCCCCCATAAGTCTCCCCATATTCTGAGCAAGCAAATTTCCTTCATAGCTCACAGACATGATATCTGAAGGATGAAATTCAATCCCATCAAAGTTTTTTATCTCACAATCAAATGCAGAATATATGTCAATCCAGGTCTGATATACACTTTTATACTGCTCCTGATAATTAATTAATAAGATGACTTTTTTGTATTGTGATATCTCATCAATTGCTCTAAGCAGGAGTGGTGAAAATTGATGCACCCCATGAATCACAATTCGGTCTGTCACCTCAGCTTCGGACTTCTCCTGTACAGATGCATTCTGTCTGGCTGTTATCATTGCATTTGAGATGGCCTCATCAATCTGCTCTTTCGTAAAATTTTGTTCCAACCTGAAATTCTCTGCTTTATCAGCTTCCAGTATTTTGTTGAAAACAGCCACTACAAACCTTTGCTCTGAACTCAGATAACTATCCACTATATTCTGCGGCTCCATCTTCAACTCAAACATAGTTCTTATACTGGAAAAGACCTCATTTCGGTTAAAAATGAAAGCCTTTTTAAGGTTATCGATCTCTTCCTCAGACAGTCCCTGTATGTTGCTGATATTGACAATAATATTATCAAGCTCTGCATGCTGTTTTACTACACATGCAGTCCCAACCCATTTTTCATACAGGGCATCCGTAAGGTTTTTAACCGTAGTAACACGTCCGGCCTGAAAAGCTTTTCCATAAACAGTTTTTAACCCGTTTACCATTGTCTGTGCAACGCAAAAGAACGGACACAGCGATATTTCATTCCACAATGTACTATTTTCTTTCAGTTTGTATGGATCCCTATATGTATATATGACAATCGACATATTATCCCTCCAGCAGTGTTCCCCAGCTAATATCAGGCACACAATCTATATTATTGATCCAAATACAGTTCCTGATCGCTCTCGTCAATGCGACATATAGAATCCTTGCCTCTTCCGCAATCTGTTCATGAACTTCTTTATCTTCACTATAATTTGAATTCTTTTCTCTAATTCCATTGTCAAACAGAACTGTATAAGAAAAACGTTTATTATTATAGTAAGCCTCAAGTTTCACTCTCTTTATATCACTGATATCCTCGGATGTATATGGCAGGATCACTGTTCCATACTCAAGCCCTTTAGATTTGTGCACCGTAGTACATAATACATGTACGCCATTGTCATCCACTTCCCGAGTTCTTGACAGTTGCCTTTGCCCTGTCAGAATATTGATCCCCAGATATTCTGCTATCTGGTTCAATGTCAAAGAATCAATATGTGCGAATTTGATCATCTTCTCGATCAGATATTCCAAATTAGCTATATATAATCTTTTTTCAGAAAAGATATTCGTGTAACAATCCCATGGCCTTAATGCGTCAATAATCTTTTTTAAAATATAGAGAACAGGCTGTGTATAAACCTCATTCAGCACACTTTTCCAGCTGATATTCATCCGTTCCTTAAAGAAAACATTTAATGCACTTGTCAGCTCATTCAACTTCTCTCCTTCAGATGCGTTTCGCAACCTCTGATAATCTAACTTCATATTCGTATAATTTGATTCTATGAAATTCACCAAATGAACGGGACTGGTACTGTGATGAATCGCCAAAATCAATTTATAAAAATCTAACGTTGACGGGAGCTGAAACAAATCTCCACCCGCGCTGGTCTCAATATGAATACCTTCTTTAGCCGCAGCTTCTACGATATTTTTGATTTGCCAGTTACTTCTGACCAAAATAGCAATCGTTCTTTCTTCTTTGCTGAGTGTTTTTGTCTTCATCAGTTCCTGCACTTTGACTACTTCAGATGAAATAGTAGCGTTCAGAAGTTCTAAAAGTTTCCCACTCTCCTTTCCATGGCATGGCAGTTCAACCAGCAGTTCTCCTTCTGCAGCATCTGAAATCACGTCACTGATTAGCCTGTCTGCCCCTCCAAAATATGGAAGGATCTTGTTTTTCCCCATTTTCTCAAATATTTTGTCGTACATGGAAAGCAGTCGTCTATCCGTACGATAATTTCTGTTAAGCCTGTAATGACTCCAGTCATTCTTTTTCCCATTTTGGAGTTTTTGAAAGGCGTTTAGCTTTGTTCCCCTGAATCTATATATACTTTGTTTCAGATCACCCACAACAAAAAGTTTACAGTCGGCATTTATGCTCTTCTGCAACTTTTGGAATATTTCAATCTGAACATCATCTGTATCCTGAAACTCATCAATAAACAAATACCGCAACCGAAGCTCCTCCAGTTTTTCACAACCGTTGGTCAGAATCTTTTCCAGCCCGATCAGACTTTCCTTTAAATCCAGATCATTACCAGCTTTTAAATTCTCTAGATATAAGGCTTCTGCCGGAAATACAACCGCTGCTATTAATTCGTTAAAATATGGAATATTGTTTTCCAAAGTAACACCCATTTCAGACTTCTTAATTAATCCAGGATTAATACTTTTATCAAACAGCCGGTCCGCCATTTTCATCAGTTTCCTCTTTAAATCATAGATTGGCACTGGAAGTTCATTGACAAAATTTGGATTCTCGCGCTCCTTCTCTTCCAAAAACTCTTCCAAAAAGACATCATATGCTTTTCCTCGCTTATATTCATTTTCAGATATCCTAAAATTAGTTCCCAGCCCAGTGTATAAAGACTCACCTCTCATAATACCGATTGCGAACTTGTGAATTGTAGATATGCGGGATCGATCAATATCCTCGACAAACCTGAGATACTTTTCTTTCCCGGTCAGCACAAAATAATTTATAAACATCTGCTTCAATCGTCTTTTCATGTTGATCGCAGCATCATTTGTAAATGTCACCATGGCAATTTCCTCTGCCATACTAGAAACCGAATCATTTTCTTTATTACACAAAAATGCAACTCTAGATACCATAGAAAAAGTTTTTCCAGTTCCTGCTCCCGCTTCAACCAATATGTCTTTCTCAGTCGTTGCATGTTCTACCTCATATTGTTGAATATTAAACATCGTACACTGCGACAGTCGTTCCAATAAAATGCGATCCTTCGAAGTGATATTTCCCTCCCTGATGCATAATGTTTCAGGACATATCGTATCCAGATTTTTAACAAAGTAAAGTTCAAAATTAAAAATCCTGAAGCATTCATTGCTATGCTCTGCTGGTACTCCGTTTCTGTAACTGATACACAAATTGTTACCTTCAAAATCTATATTATGTCTTTGTAATTCGTTAGCTAAAACTCCAAGCACATTTTCATAACTTTCGGCATCACCAACAAACATGATACTTTTCACACCTTCAAAATAATGATCTATCATTTTCCTGATTTCATCCATCTTCGGTGCATTTGGATATATTTTTAGCTTTGAATACGGTAATACTTTATTTTCTAGCATCGTTTCCTCTAAATCAGGCTCAAGACTTCTTCTGATTCTAAGCATTAAGTCATAAGAAAAATCAGAGTGCGGAATCGCACTATTAATCTGAAAAACATTTATTATTTTGTTGTTCAGCAATTCCCGATTTTCCAGATCTTCTTTGAAAATCGTATAATCTTTTTCGGAAATAATGTCCAAGTGACAGTTCCTGTATTCCACTTCACTGATAAACGGATAACACACCATATCCAAAACCAGTGGACTCAGATTATATTTTTCATTTATACAATTAAGAATGGCAAATCTATATGCTCTTGCCTGTTTCTTTGGAGAGAATTGCGGCTTTTCATATCCTTCTACTATTATATCATCAACACCATTAACAGAAATCTTTTCCGAAATCCATCCTTTAACTTCGATCACAATAAATCCGAGATTCTCTGACATAATGCAAAAGTCATATTCTCTTCCGTTAACCTCTCTTTGATTGTAAACAATTATGTCGTCAGGCAGATAATCATGTAATTTATCCCAAACCAAGCCCTCACCCTTATAGGATGGCTTTTTATCGATCATTTTTGCCATAATTTATACTCTCCTCATACCTATAAGTTTTGTATAAAAAATAATCCGTCTTTTGTCACAAATCTTTCTACTTTGTTCTTATACTCATCAACAGATACCTCTAATGAAAGTATCCTAAACTATTGGCAAAACTGAAACAGCTATTCCTCAAGATTGAACTTATTTGCTACTGTATAAAAACAATAAATTTATCCGAACTTGTCCGTACAATATTTACATATTAGACAAGCTTATCTTGCACACTCCCAATTATTTTTGCAAATCCCAGTGCCACATCCAAGAACGAATCTCTATATATCTTGGATACCTGTTCTGCATATTTTGTGATATCGGAATCGTCAATCTTTACTCCCTTCGACATAGACATACACTTTACTTGATAGTTTGTGATTATGAGTTTAGTTTATCATATAAATTTCATCGTTTCAATGTTTCTGAAATAAAACCAAAAACGCTCCAGCGCAATCGCAAAGTCACCCCACAATAATCAGGTCTCTTTATATCATGCTTATCAATGACAATATAGTCAAAGTAATCCTTCGGGAAATACTCCTCATTTAAATATTCTGCCCTCCCCAACGTCGCGACCGATGCGAAAATTACCGCTTTATCGTTATTCTTCTTTTTCCCATAAAAAACATAGTCGTCTGACTGTCCTACATTTTTAAACGACACAACCGCCTGCTTTAATATTTTTCTCTCCGTGCACCACAAACAGCATTCTCTCAAAACCTGCCGAATCGAAAGCCGCAAGATATGTTTTCCCGACTCCTGTTGCCGCCTGACCAAACCCCTTTGACGCACCCTCGGCACTGCTATCTCTCAGCGCATACAAAGCTTCAATCTGCACTCCCCTCGGCTAAAAGAGTACTTCAATCTTTGTATCCGCCTCTTATTCAAAACCATCATTTATTCACAGGCTACGCCTGTCCATCATTGCCACTGCCGACATCCCCACTATGTTCATTACGATTGCTATAATTATTATATTTATTAAATTTGTTTATATCTTCTATTCTTTCCGCAGAATTAAATTGAGCCATTTTTCATCACTCCATTCCGGTCGCACATCCGATGTGATCCACTGTTCTTCTATCTTTACGTTTTTAATCTGCTTTATAAAATACGCAAAAGTATCTTCCGTCATGTCCGTAAAATAGCGCCCATTTCTCTCTCCCGCAAAAGTTCCGTATTTAAAAGAGGCATAAATAATGCCATTATGTTTCAGCGCAGTTACCATTTTCCGCATGACATCCGCAAGTTCCTCCGGCGGCAGATGCAAAATGGAAGAACATGCCCAGATACCATCATATCTTTCTACTTCTGCCAGCTCCTGAAAGAGCATATTTTTTACGTTTACTCCGGTATATTCGCCAGCCAGTCTGCATAACTCTGCCGAACCGTCTACGGCCTCCACCTGATATCCCTGCGATAAAAAATATTTCGTATCCCGTCCAGAACCGCAGCCGAAATCAAGGATTGCCGCTCCGACAGGGAGTTTGTCCGCAAATCTTTTCTGCGTGGATTCAAAATTTACCTGTACGGTTTCCGCGGTAAATCTGGCGGCATTTTGGTTATAATAGTTAATTGTTTCAAGTTCATTCATAGTTCTTAAAAGCCTTCTGCAGTTTATTAGGATTTGTCAATGCTCCGATTGCCGATGCCAGTACATCGAGCAACGCCTCCATCTCGCCAACGTTCCTGATCTTATTCCTCGCGGCAATATCACGGATATAGATTTCCTGAAACAGATTATAAAGAAGTAATAATCCCTTTTAATTTCTCTTTCCATAATGGCCGCCCCTATAAGATATTTCAGCATACTTTAACCATAATTTCTTACAATATACCGTAGCGGACACTGTAATGCAAGTTTCCAAAAGATAAAAACCCGAACATTTTTCCGGTCCACATAGATAAATCCGCAGCGCTTTTTCAACTGTATATCACAGCATTTTTTACTTCATGAAAAAGTGTGCAGCAGCCATTTCCCTTATGCGCGCAGTGCGCATCCCTCAGAGGGTTTATCATATAGAACGAACTTTCCCATATAACAAGAAGAAGACCAGAAAAACGGCAGTTCACCCTGCCGTTTCCCGTTCTTCCTTATATAACACTATACATTCATAAGGTTTTAAGCAGTATGTTTCTTCAGACGGACAGGGCCGCTCATAATTTCCGGCTATCTTTTCACGATACCCTTCCGGTATTTTGACAACGATTTCCCGGTTCCGGAAATTGTGTATCACCAGCAGCCTCTCCGCCTCCAGTATTCTCTGATAGGCTATCACAGCCGCCTCCTCCAGCGATACCATTATAATTTTTGATCGTATTTTGACTGATGTTTTTCTGCTTCATACTCTTAAAGGCAGCAGAAAGTTTCCTGGGATTTGTGAGTGAACCGATAGCAGAGGAAAGAATGTTCAAAATTTACTCAAGTTCTGCACGATTACGAACCTTATGTCTGCCAACAATATCCGAGATATAAGTCTCCTCAAACAACGACTTCTTCTTATACCTCTCGAGGCTTCCCGTTTTTGGTTTGAAATAGTGTGGTGCTGGCGGTCTATCTCTTGTTTTCGGTGCATGCTTCTTTACCGTATATGAGCATTTACTCCCGGTTTGCAATAAAAGAAGCAATATGATAGAATAATCCATGTTGGTTAATCGCAGGAATACCTTTGCAGATAACCATATCACAAGAGGAGAAAACATATGAAAAAACGAATTTATTTTCTGATAACCTTACTGTCTGTTTTACTGCTGTCCGGATGCGGCGGCGCTGCCGATACCGAGGACAGCGCCGGGCAGGCAGATACCGCATCTGCCGGGGAAGAGCCTTTCAAAGAGTCTTCCTCCGACACCAAACAAACTCTGACGGTGGCAATGGAACTTGCCTACCCGCCCTTTGAGATGCGCGACGAGGCGGGAGAGGCGGCAGGCATCAGCGCTGACCTGATGAAAGCCTTCGGCGAATATGCCGGATATGATATTCAGATTGAAAACACCGCCTGGGACGGGCTGATCCCCTCCCTGCAGACAGGCGCCGCAGATATCGTAATCTCTTCCATGACCATTACCGAGGAACGCCAGAATCTGATCGATTTTTCCGATCCGTACGCCAACGCCCTTCTGGCAGTCCTTGCCGGCGCAGACTCCGGCATCCGTTCTGTGGAAGATTTAAATCAGGCGGGGAAAGTACTCGCCGTAAAATCCGGCTCCACCGGTCATATGTATGCGGAAAAAAATCTGCCGGAAGCAGAGCTTTTAGTCCTGCCGGATGAGAGTGCCTGCGTAACGGAAGTTGCCCAGGGACGGGCTGACGGCTTTATCTACGACCAGCTCACCATCTACCGCAACTGGCAGAACAACTTAGATACCACCACCGCTATCTTCATTCCTTTCCAGGATGTTGAAAAATGGGGGATCGCCGTACAAAAGGGAAATCAAAAACTGCTGGATGAGCTTAACGCATTTCTGGCAGATTTTCAGGCAAACGGCGGTTATGAAGAACTGACGGAAAAATATCTCGCTGAAGAGAAAAAAGCCTTTGACGAACTCGGCTTTCAGTGGTTCTTTGATATGAAGAAATAACAGGAATAAACTTATGAAACATTTAAAACAACTGTTCTGGATATCCGATAACAACGGACAGCACGCTCCGCAGACTGCCCGTATGTTCAATAAAAAAATCAGCCGCCCGGCAGCCCTTTTCAATCTGCTGCTTGTTGCGGCTCTGTGGGTGGCGCTTTTTTGGTTCTCCCTCAGAACGATTCAGATACGGCTTGATTTTACCTTTTTAGGAGAATTCCGTATCCGGATATGGAACGGCTTTCTTGCCACTTTGGGACTAAGCCTTTTCAGTCTGATATTCAGTCTTTTGATCGGCATTTTAAGCGCTGCAGGACAAAGTTCTTCTGTTCTCTTTATCCGCTTTTTCTGCAGCGTCTATGTAAAGTTTATACGAGGCACGCCGCTGATCATGCAGATCTATCTGTTTTTTTACATCGTCGGCACGGCCTGGGGCGTAAGCAACCGTTTTATCGCCGGCGTCCTGATCCTCTCGATCTTTGAAGGCGCATATATCGCCGAGATTATCCGCGGAAGCCTTCTCTCTCTGGAAGAATCCCAACTGGAAGCCGCGCGGGCAGTCGGCTTTTCCCGCAGGCAGACCTGGCGTTTTGTAATCCTGCCCCAGATGATCACCCGCACACTGCCGGCACTTACCGGACAGTTTGCCTCCATCATCAAGGATTCCTCCCTGCTCTCCATTATTGCCGTCATTGAACTGACACAGACCATGCGGGAGATCAGCGCCGTGAATTTTCGGCTGTTTGAATGCTATCTGTTTCTCGGCATCCTCTATCTGTGCCTGACATTGCCCGTTTCCCTGATCAGTGAACGGCTGGAAAGAAGGTTTCAGTATGAAAATTAAATTTCAGAATTTATCCAAACAATATGAACCGGGGCATGTTATTTTAAACCCCATGGATTTTGAGGACGAAGTACATACCCTTGCCGTCATCGGACCGTCCGGCGGCGGCAAATCCACGCTGCTGCGCATCATCGGCGGCCTGATTGCCCCCACCACCGGAAAACTGTGGGTAGACTCCGAAGAACTCAGCCGGAATGAAGCTTCGCTGCAGCTGTACCGCAAGACGATCGGATTTGTGTTTCAGCAGGGCGGATTATTCCGCCATATGAGCGCACTGGATAATATCGCGGTTCCGTTAGAGCAGGTACACGGATACAGCCGCACAGAAAGCCGCAGCCGTGCTCTGGAACTTTTAGAGCGTTTCGGCCTGAAAGAAGATGCCGGGAAGAAACCCGCCGCTCTCTCCGGCGGCCAGCAGCAGCGTGTTGCCATTGCCCGTGCGGTGGCTGCCCGGCCGAAGCTTCTGCTGTTGGACGAGCCTACCAGCGCATTAGACCCGGAGTACACCACCGAAGTGCTCAACGTGATCCGGGAACTGAAAGAAGAAGGCATGCGGTTTATCATTGTCACCCATGAAATGGGATTTGCCCGCCACGCCTGCGATAAAGCCGCCTTTCTGTGCGAAGGCTCGCTGATGGAATACGGCGAAAGTGCACAGCTTTTCGCTCATCCTGAAACGGAACAGCTGCAACGGTTTTTGGGGAAACTGCTGGAATGGAACGTATAAGGCACAAACAGCAAACGCTACTGTTTATCGGTTGATATCTGCCTGTCATATCCCTACCGGACAGATATCGTATGGCTGATCAGATATCTTCCGCCCTGCAGTTCTTCCGCCTCCAGCGTCATCTCACAGGAAGAAGCGCCTATTTGCGTCATGGCGTCTCTCATGTAAGCCTGCCGGTAATTTTCCGTCTGGTAATCCCGATACCATGCAAGAAACAAATCCTCTCCCTCTATCACATTATAAAAGGTATAGCTGCCTGCTCCGTTTTGCACAATCTGCTCATAACAGTCCGCATAATATCCCGGCATATCCGTTATGACCTGTTCCTCCGTCATGCCTGCCTCTTCAAGGCTCCTTAAACTGCTGCTTTCCGGCTCAAGCCCCCGGTATGCCTGCCCGTCGCAGGAAGGCAGATATACAGACATATCCTGCCTTAAATGGCTGTCCGCATAATCCGCGTCCGTTTTGTTAAAATAGTCATAAGTCCCCTCTCCGGTATCATCCCAGGTGGTATCCACATTGTAATAACCGTCATCCAGCAGGATAATATTCCATGCATGGTTTTCCCCCGCATAACCGGTACAGTAATAACAGGGCACTCCAAGCTGCTGCATCAGATACTGAAAAGCCCTGGCGTATCCGGCGCATACCGTCTGCCCGTTTACAAGGGCGCTGTAAGCGCTCTGGTTCATCTCCGCTCCCAGCTGATAGGATATCTTCCCGATCAGCGCATCATGGACAAATTTTTCTTTTTCGTAATCGCCCGCAAGATTCTGCGCCGCCGAAAGGATCTGCCCTGCATTTTCATCGAAAAGCGCCTGCGCGTTCTGAATATCCTGCGCGGTACGGTTAAATTTCAGATCGATCTCCACACACACTCCATTTCTG
>Ga0224748_10789_pt1 | contig 10163 bp, 15 predicted proteins | sample LIM_F_Water_Neg_FD_182074 | JGI IMG/M metagenome (GOLD analysis project Ga0224748, IMG submission 182074) | Enriched cells from gastrointestinal tract of the lab mouse from Pacific Northwest National Laboratory (PNNL), Richland, Washington... | ecosystem: Host-associated > Mammals > Digestive...
AAAAGCATATGAAGATTTGCAGCGAGATGGTTTTATCGAAACAACAGTTGGTCGTGGCAGTTTTGTATCGGCACAGAATAAGGACTTTTATCAAGAGGAACAACAACGGTTAGCAGAAGATCATTTACAAGAGGCTGCTGACATTGGACGAACAAGCGGAATACCTTTAGAAAAATTGATTGAACTTTTAACGATGTTTTATCAGGAGGAGGAATAACTATGGATGCTATTTTACAGGTAGAAAATTTGACAAAGCAATACCCAGATTTTACATTAGACCATGTTTCATTTTCTGTACCTAAAGGTACTATCATGGGGCTAATTGGAGAGAATGGGGCGGGAAAAAGCACAACAATCAATGCAATCCTTGACCTTATCAATAAAGATGATGGTACAGTAGCTTTTTGGGGGCAGGAATTATCTTCATCGAAGCAGATTAAAGAGAATATCGGTGTTGTATTTGATGGCATCAATTTTTATGAAACACTGACTCCCGCAAAAGTTGGGAAAATTTCAAGTGCAGCATATAAACAGTGGGATGAGCATTTATATAAAGAGTATTTAAAACGCTTCCAGCTTCCTGTGGATAAAGAAATTAAAACGCTGTCCAAAGGCATGAAAATGAAATTGTGCATTGCCGTTGCCCTTTCCCATAAACCTAAACTGTTGATTTTGGATGAAGCTACCAGCGGTCTTGATCCAGTAATGCGGGATGATATTCTCGATATTTTTCTGGAATTTGTGCAGGACGCAAATCATTCCATTATGATGTCCTCTCATATCTCAACCGACTTAGAGAAAGTTGCCGATTACATTACCTTTATTCATCAAGGCAAAGTCATTTTCAGTAAAAGAAAAGATGAATTGCGTTATCATTACGGTATTATTCGGTGCGGTGCAGCAGTTTTCGATCAGATTGATAAAGAAGATGTCCTTGCCTATCGTAAGGAAGATTATCAGTGGAATGTGCTTGTTGCTGAAAAGGAAAAAGCTAAAAGAAAATATAAAAATGCAGTAGTGGATGATGCAACGATTGATGATATTCTGCTGTTGTATGTGAAAGGAGTGCAGACCAAATGAGAAGTCTTATTTTGAAAGATTTGTATAATATCGGACACAATGCGAAATCTATGCTGTTCATGCTGGCGGTACTCGCAGTTATCCTTATCCCCACATCTGGCGCACCTGCATATATCATTGTAAGCGCTATTTTGTGTAGCATGATGATCGTAACGACATTTACTTTTGATGACAATTCCAAGTGGACACGATATGCCATGATAATGCCCGTATCGAAGAAAAATTTGGTCGCAGGAAAATATGTTGTAATGACAATCTTCTGTGTGATTGGAAGCCTGTTTGGATTGATAGTCAGCATGATCGCAGGGCTTGCCCTAAGAAAAATGACTTTTGACATTGAAGGGATCGTAGAACTGCTCATTTTGGCACTGGTGGCATTAGCTTTGTCCCTTGTCTCCGGCAGTATGTCAATTCCACTTGTGTTCAAATTCGGAGCGGAAAAAGCCCGTGTGTTACTGGTAGTATCTATTTTCGTCCCATTGGCTGTTTGCTTTGGACTTTACCAAGTCATTGTTTTGCTGGGAATTGAACTGACAGAGCAGCTTATATTTATTTTGTTGTGCTGTTCCCCCGTTTTCGCTTTGGTTTGGTGCTATTTGATGTATTGTATCTGCTGCCGAATTTTTGAAAAGCAGGAACTTTGATATGGAGGTATTTTTATGAAGGATAAAAGATTTGAAATTGTCGAAACAGAAGGAACTGCGAAAGGGATTTTCGTTATTGTCGATAGAAAAACCGGCGTCAATTATCTGGCGACAAAATTCGGAGCTGCTGGAGGGGTATGTCCGTTGATCGACAAAGATGGCAAGCCGATTATTACTAAAGACTGAAACGCCGCAAGGAATGTCTAAGCATAGAACTGGATTTTTGTCTGATTAGTGGTAACAAAATAAGAGAGGGCATGAATTGATGGCATGGGATATAGTAGTCAAAACGAAGGTATATCATTTGTTAGCCAATGAGATTTTCTTTCGGATTTACAATGGTACTTATCCGCCAGGAGCGAAACTTTCCTCATTTCCTGTTTTTGCAAAAGAAGTTGGGAGCAGCCCTGAAACTGTTAGAAAAGCTATATCTGAACTACAGATGCACGGTATTGTAGAAAGAAACCGTTTGGGCTATTTTGTCACATCCAACCATGAGAAAGTATTAGAATACCGGGATAGTTACCTCGCCGCTGTTGAACAGAGATACCTTGAAGCAAAGCAAAAGGTAGAGGAACCTGTTTTAGAAATCAATCAAGAGCAATTCTAACTGTGCTTCGGGCCAACTTGGCCCGAAGTCCATATAAGGCCAGTTGAAAGCGGCGGCATATATTCCGAAACTCCCTTTTCGGAATTGTGTACCCATGTAAAATAAACTTATAAATATACATTATAAGTAGCAGGCAATTATTTTATAATCAAGTATATAAATCAGAGTTTGGAGGAGAAAATGAAAATGGCAAGTACAATTATAAAATTTATAGGGTTTTTTTTAGGTTGGGCAGTATTAACTTCTATATTGCCGTTATCATCTTCTGGAGAACCAGCTATATGGAGATTGTGGGCAGAAATTAAGCCGCTGTTGGTAATAATAGCTTTTACTCTCATTTTCTGGTTGATTGAAAGGAAAAATGTCGAATTACATTTATTTGATAACCCAGTTAAGGGAATGGTGTTGGGAGTAATCACGGGAATTGTGTGGTTGGCAGTTCCTGTTTTGGTGATGTACATAGCAAAGATTATCCATTTTGACGGAACTAACTCAATTAAACTATTTCCTGTTTGGCTGTCAGCGGCATTTTTGAATGTAATTATGCAGGAACTTCTTGTTCGAGGCTATCTGTATCAAATGATAAAGCAAAAACATAATATAGTTGCAGCTACAATTGTTGTAACAGTACTCTTTACAGCATTACATGGTGGGGCATTTGAAGCAGGTGTTGTTCCTGTATTAAATGTGCTTACTATGAGTTTGCTTATGACGGTAGTTCTTGAATATAGTGGCTCTATTATAGCGCCAACTATTATGCACTTTTTATGGAATGGAATTGGTGCATTGGTTTTAGGCGGTGTGTCGCTTGCTGATGATTATCCAAACCTGCTTATTACGAGTTTTACTGGAAATGAGATTTTATCTGGTGGAGTGTGCAAAATTGAAGGAAGCATTATTGTGTTGTTTGTCAATATGATTTTGATTTTCCTCTTTATGTTCTTAAAAAAGGGCTGTTGTCATGTTTTTTCGCCATTGCAATGGTAACAAGAAAAGCAACCATGACAATGGGGATTTCAGTGGCAGGTTCTATTTTAGGGGTTGTATTTACAAACAAGGCGTATTCTTTCGTCCCGATAAAAGTTTACTATGTCTTTTTCCGATGATACAGATTCCTATGATTTATGGAAAAACATTTTCTTCCGATGATTACCCAATGTCACTCATTTGATTGAAAACGGAGTATGTATTAACGGAACTTTCTGTAACGACTTGATGCGCTTAAAGGCAATAAGAGAAAAGTATATATTTTGGAGGGTGTACTGCATTTCATTATGGATGTGCGATTGCAGTACGCCTTTCAATATGTGAGAAAGAAATAGGAATGTAAAAACTATTGACTGGTATAGGAATCTGTCAATAATTTTGAGGTACAAATTGGAGAGAATTATGATAAAAGAACATGGAAATGTACGAAAGCGTACAAAGAAAAATATCGGCAGACAGCCGCACATAAAGGTGTATCGTGATGGAGTAAAAACTTCTAAGCGATACACCTTTTTTAATGTCGAATTTTGTGCGTTTTCAAATTTTTTTGCGGTTTCCTTTTCGTAGATTTACAAAGAAAAATTGGCAGATATTATGTTGTTCTAACATGGTTTTCTGCTTCGATTTACAGCTTCATATATGGCTGTTTTGAAAGCATGGACTTTTGCGTATCCCACACTTTTTTCATCAGTTCTTTTACCTGCTTTACATCGGCGGCATAGACGTTTCCTGTGGCGTTCATGCGCTTTGCTATCTGGTTCAGATTATTGCCGATTTTAGCAAGCGCAGCATTGTATTCCCTAAGTTCGGAATAATCAATGTCATAGACAAAACCGTACAAAATTTGGTGGCGTAAAAAAGCGGATTTGCTTTTCATGCCGGAGGCTTTTACTTTCTGCTCAAGTATGTATTGCTCGTCATCACTGAGATATATTTTTAACTCGTTTTTGCGTTCTCTGTTTGCCATTTTTTACGTCCTTTCTGTAATGGATTGCTGAAAGTATTTTACACAATCTTCTGTCCCGTTACGGGGGCTATTCGTGCAAAAAAATGAGTGAAAAAATTAGAAATTCCGGCGGGACATTTCGTGGCTTTTGAGCGCAGAGGGGGCTAGGGGGAAACTTCCCCCTACAAGCAATTTTTCCAAGTTTCCGTCTTTTGGAAAATTGAAAAAATTCAGCCTGTGAGGGAACACAGGCAGTGCTTGCTATTCTTATACCGACTTTTCTTGGCAGCACTGATAAATACGGGATTCTTTCAGAAAAAAGTCGGTATAACTTTTACCGTTTTTGAAAAAATAATCAGATTTTTTTGAGGAAGGTAGCCATAGAGGGAACATTACTTTTTCTATAATACCCACAGGGAATCAAACAGCGGAAGGAGGTGAAACATGAAGGACAACGCATTCCAGCGGCGGCGTGATATCGAGCGTATGCTGCTGTCGGGGAAAAAGCTGACCACATCGGAAATGATGAAGATGTACGGTGTCGGCAGGAAAGCTATACGCAGGGATTTTGACATCATAGGCGAAGAACTCCCCGTTATCACAAAACAGGGATATGACGGTGGATATCTCCTTGCGGACGGTGTGGGGCAGCACCAGAACACGCTCACGCAGGAACAGTTGGAATGCTTGGAAAAAGTTGCTGTGACCTGTGGTTCGGAGGACAGGAAAATTGTTTTATCAATCATACATGAATTTGGACCGTACTGTGGAAGTTTTACATAGAAAATGACGGGAGGTGTGGCATGGACACTGCACACCGGAGAATGGAAATCATCAGCATTTTATCCGCTAAAGGGCACATGACAATGAGGGAGCTTGCATGGGAACTGGATGTTTCAAGGCGCACGATAATGAATGACATTATCGCATTGTCTTTTGATTACCCGATATACACAAAGCCGGGTGAGGGCGGAGGGGTTTTTATCACAGAAAATTACAAGCCCTATACCAACACCCTCACACTGACGGAACAGAAAACACTATGCGGTTTATATGATAAAGCAGAGGGGAAAGAGAAAGAAATCCTTTTCCGTATCATTCACAAATATGGTGCGGACAAGCTGCAAATTTAGGGCAGATACAACCAAAAACTGAATACATAAATCCTGTATATGATCCTGCAATTCTTCCCAACTGTTTGCAGGTGTTTTCAAGGGATTTTGAATTATTTTTCATTAACACAGCGCAAGGGCAGTCACAGACTTATGGGAAAAGTCTGGGCTGTCCTTTTTGTGCGTTTAAGGAGGCATTTATGGCAAAGAGGTATTACTGGCTGAAACTGAAAGCGGACTGGTTTTCAGACAAGCGGATCAAGAAGTTACGCTCCATAGCGGGCGGCGATACGCATACGATTATCTATCTGAAAATGATGCTGCTGTCACTAAAGGACGAGGGGAAACTTTACTTTGAGGGCGTGGAGGACAACTTCGCTTCGGAGATTGCACTTGCGCTTGACGAGGATGCAGAGAATGTAAAGCTGACGCTTGCATTTTTACAGCGGCATGGGCTGATAGAGATTGGCGATGATGACGAGTACCAGCTTACGGAAGTGCCGACAATCATTGGTTCGGAAACGGCTTCGGCTATGCGTGTGAGGGAGCATAGGGAACGGAAAAAAGAGAACAGGCTGTTACAATGTAACACAACTGAAACGGGCTGTAACAATCTGAAACAGATTTGTAGCGTAGAGAGAGAGAAAGAGATAGAGAGAGATAAAGAGTTAGAGGGAGAGGGAGAGAAAGAGAAAGAAATACCCACCCCCGCCGCTTATGGGAAATTTAATAATGTTTTCCTCTCTGATGCGGAGCTTGACAGCCTGAAAGCGGAACTGCCCGACAAATGGGAATATTACATTGACCGCTTATCCGTACATATCGCTTCAAGTGGGAAACAGTACCGTAACAATGCCGCCACAATTTACAAATGGTCACAGGAGGACGCTGGCAAAACAACGCCAAAGAAAGGGATGCCTGATTATTCATACAGTGAGGAGGACAGCTTATGAACGGTTTGACCGACACGATTTTACAGATGATGGACACCACGCAGGAGCCGGAGGATTACAGAGGGGAGGACGGGTTACTGTATTGTGGGAAATGCCGCAAGCCGAAAGAAGCCTATTTCCCCAAAGGCATGGCTTTATTCGGGCGTGACCGCCACCCGTCAGAGTGCGACTGCCGCAGGGCAGAACGTGAAAAGCAGGAGAAAAAGGATGCGGACGAAAAGCACAATGCCGAAGTGGAACGCCTGAAACGGGAGGGCTTTTCCAATCCTGCCATGCGGCAGTGGACTTTTGAGAATGACAACGGGAAATGCCCGCAGATGGAAAAAGCATACTCTTATGTGGAGCTGTGGGAGCAGATGAAAGCGGAGAACCACGGGCTTGTCCTGTGGGGGAATGTCGGATCGGGGAAAAGCTATTTTGCAGGCTGTATCGCAAATGCCCTCATGGAGAAGGAAATACCCGTCTGCATGACAAACTTTGCAACGATACTGAACAACCTTTTCTACGGTTCGGAAAACAGGAATGAGTACATCATAAGGCTTTGCTCCTATCCCCTGCTTATCCTTGATGATTTCGGCATGGAGAGGGGGACGGAATACGGGCTTGAGCAGGTCTACAACGTGATAGACAGCCGGTATATCAGCAAAAAACCTTTAATCGCAACGACGAACCTCACGCCGGAGCAGCTTAGGAATCCGGAAGACGTGCCGCACGCACGCATTTATGGCAGGCTTCTTGAAATGTGTGTGCCTGTCCGCTTTACGGGCGGCGATTTCCGTAAAGTGGCAGCACAGCAGAAAATGGAACGCCTTAAAAAGCTGATGGAGTGAAAGGAGAGCCTATGGAAAGAGAGAAAGATAACCGCACTACTGCCCGCCGCCCTGACTGTGTGACGGAAACACGCATGGGGAACACTGTGCTTGTCGTGTCCGGCTTTTTCAAGGAAGATGCCGTTTCCACTGCCGCTGACAAGATGATGCGTGTGCTGGAGGCGGAAAGCATGGCAGGGAACAGACCGGAATACACTGCATGATGCGATATGCCTTACAATAAAATTTGTATATAATCTAATGCACATAAAGTAGCAAAAAGAACTGTACATACAGCTTGAAATATGTTATGATAGCCATACGGAATAGTGGGTTTGGCTGTCGGAAATGGAGAGAACTATGGCAAGACAGACAGCGCAGAACCTTATCACTGCCCTTTATCCGAGGCTGTCACACGAAGATGAGCTGCAGGGGGAGTCAAACTCCATAAGCAACCAGAAACGTATCCTTGAAAGCTATGCAAAGCAGAACGGTTTCGCCAATATCCGCTGGTACACGGATGACGGGTATTCCGGCGCAAACTTCCAAAGACCGGGCTTTCAAGCCATGCTTGCCGACATTGAGGCGGGCATTGTCGGTACGGTGATCGTAAAGGATATGTCAAGGTTAGGGCGGAATTATTTACAGGTGGGAATGTATACGGACATGATATTCCCGCAGAAGGGTGTCCGCTTCATCGCTATCAATGACGGGGTGGACAGCGCACAGGGTGAGAATGACTTCGCACCGCTGCGCAACATTTTCAACGAATGGATGGTGAGGGACACGAGCAAGAAGATTAAGGCGGTTTTCCGCAGCAAGGGCATGAGCGGCAAGCCTATCACAAGCCAGCCCGTCTATGGCTATCTGAAAGGCGAGGACGGGCATTTCATCATTGACGAGGAAGCCGCACCTGTCGTAAGGCAGATATACAGCCTGTGCCTTGCGGGTAACGGACCAACTAAGATTGCCCGTATGCTGACGGAGCAGGGCATACCAACGCCGGGAACGCTTGAGTACCGGAGGACGGGTAGCACACGCCGCTATTATCCTGATTATCCATGCAAATGGGCAACAAATACGGTATGCCACATCTTGGAACGCAAGGAGTATATAGGGCATACGGTGAACTTCAAGACAGAAAAAGTGTCCTACAAGGTAAAGTCAAGCGTGGACAATCCCGAAGAAAAGCAGATGGTGTTTGAGAACACGCATGAGCCGATACTTGACACTGAAACATGGGAGCGTGTGCAGGAACTTAGGAAACAGCGCAAACGCCCGAACAGGCAGGACGAGGTGGGCTTGTTCTCCGGCATACTGTTCTGTGCCGACTGTGGGAGCGTCATGTACCAGCAGCGTTATCAGACAGAGAAACGGAAACAGGACTGTTACATCTGTGGCAGTTATAAAAAGCGTACAAAGGAGTGTACGGCGCATTTTATCCGTACAGACCTCTTAGTCGCCGGAGTGACCGAAAATCTGCGCAAGGTGACAAACTATGCGGCAAAGCATGAAACACGCTTCATGAAGCTCTTGGTTGAGCAGAATGAGGACGGCGGCAAACGCAGGGATGCGGCGAAACGGAAAGAGCTGGATGCGGCTGAAAAGCGGATTGCGGAACTGTCAAACATCTTCAAAAGGCTGTATGAGGACAGCGTGAGCGGGCGCATTTCCGATGAGCGTTTCATGGAGCTGTCGGCAGATTATGAAGCAGAACAGAAAAAGCTGAAGGAACGTGTAGCGGAACTGCAAAAGGAGCTTGCAAAGACAAGGGAGGCAACAGCCAACGCCGAAAAGTTTATGAACGTGATCCGCAAGCATACAGCCTTTGAGGAACTCACTCCCACCCTGCTGCGGGAGTTTGTAGAGAAAATCGTTGTCCATGAGGCAACAGCCGCCGATGGGCGGATGCATGGGAATTTAAGGCGGCAGGAAATAGAGATTTATTACAGTTTTGTCGGCAAGGTTGACTTGCCTGAATGAGAGCCTGACCTGTCCGGCGCATGAAATAAGTGCCGGATAGGGGATGGCAAAATTTTTTACACTTCTATTGCTTCTTTATCACATCTGAGCAAAATCGCAGGGCATGAAGCAGGTCATGGCTAATTAGAGGTAATCAAAAGAGGAAAGGAAAAGCACAATCCAGACGGAACCGGCGGTATAGTCAAGAAATATTTGTGAGTTAGCAAGAATCCTGATATAATGGGTGTAAACGCCCATCCGGGGCAGAAAGGCAGGGAGAAAAATGCACATCAGCTACAAACCGCTCTGGCACACACTGATAGAGCGCAACATGAGGAAAGAGGATTTAAGGCTTGCCGCTGGCCTGACCACAAATATGATAGCCAACATGGGCAAAGAAGGGAAACATATCAGCATGGACACACTTGCCCGCATTTGTGAAACGCTGGATTGTGGCATTATGGACGTGATTGAGCTGGCCGGTGACGAGCCTTCCACCACAGGAGGGAACGACAATGGAAAAACTGAAAGAAAGAATCACAGAGAATGGCATTGATTATATTCTGGTAGGCGATTACTATATCCCGGACTTGAAGCTGCCGGAGGAGAACCGCCCCATCGGACGCTATGGGCGGCTGCACCAGAAATATCTCAAAGAGGAACATCCGGCACGGTACAGCTCCCTTATCCTGACCGGGAAATTGTGGACGTACCTTGCCGACTTAAATGAGCAGGCGGAGGAACGGCTTGATTTAATCATAGAGCAGATGAAAGCAGCCGAGGGAGTGACCGAGGAACTGAAAGCCCGGAATCAGCTTGAATGGGTAGGCCGGATGAACAATATCCGCAACAGGGCGGAGGAAATCATAAACAGCGAACTGATTTATATTTGATTGGACATGGAAAGGCCAGCCGACACCCGGCTGGTCTTTCTAACTTTCCTTACGCTCCAATACCGCACGAATCATGGCAACGGCGATTTCCTGCTGGCTGGGCGATGTGCTTTCCCATAGTTCCGCCAGCTCCCGTATTTTGCTGACCTCATTATCTTCCAGCGCAT
>Ga0224748_10795_pt1 | contig 10129 bp, 12 predicted proteins | sample LIM_F_Water_Neg_FD_182074 | JGI IMG/M metagenome (GOLD analysis project Ga0224748, IMG submission 182074) | Enriched cells from gastrointestinal tract of the lab mouse from Pacific Northwest National Laboratory (PNNL), Richland, Washington... | ecosystem: Host-associated > Mammals > Digestive...
CGCCGACCGCGTCCCGCTCGGAAAAGCCCAGGCTAATGTAGGCGCCGGCCTTCTTCGCCGCCTCCGTCAGCGCTTGGAACTCCGCCTCTCCGGCCACGACCGAGGCGTCATAGTACCGCTTCCAATCCTCCCGGCCAGACGCCGTCCGCTTGCCCATGCTGAAGCCAAAATTCATCCCGATCGGGTATCCGGGAATGAAGAGCTCAGGAAAAACGATCAAATCCGGTTTTTGCCGCGCAGCCTCGCGGATGTATTCCAGCGCCTTCTCCAAAGACGCCTTCTTATCAAACATCACAGGTTCCGCCTGTACCAACGCGACCTTACAGGTATTCGCTAGGTCTCTCATCGTGATCCCTCCTCAAAAAATCCATTCTCGTCTCCTCCCTCATGGGACGCAGGTCCGGCGGGCTTCCGTCTCCTCCCGGGAACCTTCCCGAAGGATGTTGTTCTCAGAGCACCAGAGAGGGTGCGTTGTATGTGCGGCCCGCCAGCTCGCTGTTCAGCATGTACAGGCTCTTGGGATCGGAGCCGAAGAGCTCCATCTTGGAGATCAGGTCGTTGGCGTTGTCCTCCTCCTCGCCCTGTTCCTTGACAAACCAGTCCAGAAACTGCATGGTGCGGAAGTCCTTCTCCTCATAAGCGGCGGCGTAAATGTGGTTGATGAGCCCTGTGACATAGAGCTCATGCTCCAGCCCGGCCCGGAGGACGGCCATGTCGCTGTCCAGCTCCTTGTCCGGCTTGGCAATGGCTTCCAGGGTCACCTTGGCGTTGTTGTTGTGGAGATACTGATAGAAGAGCATCGCGTGATCCCGCTCCTCCTGGGCCTGAATCTTATACCAGTTGGCAAAGCCGTCCAGGCCCCGGGCCTCAAAATAATTGGAGAAATCCAGGTACAGATAGGCGGAATAAAACTCCTTGTTCACCTGTTCGTTTAACAGGGCGGCAACCTTTTCACTCAGCATGTCATAATGCTCCTTTCTTTATTGAACGAAGCCATTATACAACGCCTCCGGGAAAAAATCCACTGCAAATACAACGAAATTTTCAGAAGTTTTTCGGATGCCTCCCCGGCCTTCCGCTTCCGGATGAGGCAGGCCTCCCCTCCTTCAAATCCCCATTCCCCTTGAGCTGTGTTCATGGACAAACCCCACAAAAGCGCCGGAGGAATCCCCCCGCTTCTCCGGCGCATTGCCGGATTCGGCGGCGGAGCCTTGTCAGGCTGTCGGAACTGTGATAGGATGATCCAAATTGACAGCCTCTTTTCCCGAACATTTCCCGCCGGAAAACCCGGCCCCATTTTCCCTGACCCTTACCGGAGGTGGTCCCATGGCCAGCACCCAGACGAAAAAGCAGCAGTACCTGGCGGGCCTTCGGTCCGGCCTGCCGGTGATCACCGGCTTCTTTCCCGTGGGCATCGCCTACGCCCTGCTGGCCCGTCAGGCCGGCATGAGCCCCGTAGAGACGGTGCTGATGTCCGCCACAGTGCTGGCGGGCTCCAGTCAGATTATGGCCGCCGGTATGATCCTGCAAGGCGCGGGAATCGCCGCCATCATCCTGGCCACTTTCGTGCTGAACCTCCGGCATCTGATTATGAGCACCTGTGTCATGCGGCACTTTTCCGGCGAACCGGCGGGCCTGCGGCTTCTGTCCTCCTTCGGCGTAGTGGATGAGTCCTTCGCCGTGTTCTGCATGGAGCCGGAGGAAAACCGCACTCTCTTCCGTTTTCTGGGGCTCATCTCCGCCGTCTACCTCGCCTGGGTCTCGGCGGCGGTGGTGGGGGTGCTCTCGGCGGGCATCCTCCCTCAGACGCTGCTGGACAGCATGGGCATCGCCATCTACGCCCTCTTCATCGCCATTCTCCTTCCCAGCCTCCGGCAAAACCGGCGGCTGGCTCTGCTGGCCCTGCTGACGGCAATCTGCAACTCCCTGTTCTCCAGGCTTCTTCCCGCCAGCTGGGCTCTCATTGCCGCCACCCTGCTCTGCGCCGCCCTGGGCACGGCCTTCGTGGATCTCCAGACGGACGGCCAAAAGGAGGAATCCGCCGATGCACCCTGAAATTCTTTTGATGATTCTGGGAATGACCCTGGTCACCATTCTTCCCCGGGTCCTTCCCGCCGTGTTCATCGAGAAGATGAGCTTCGGGCCCAGGACGGAAAAATTCCTGCGCCTGGTCCCCTATACCGCCATGGCCGCCATGATCTTCCCCGGCTTTTTAACCGTGGACGCCTCCCGGATGGACATCGGGCTTGTGGGCGCCCTGGTCGCCGGAGCCCTGGCCTGGAAAAAGTGCCCGGTGATGGTCTGCGTTCTGGGGGCCATTGGGGCGGACCTGCTGCTGTATTTGGTTTTCTGACTCTATTCAATTGAATGCTCTTTGAAACGCAAGCGGATTCCCAGACCGGGAATCCGTCTTTCGGTTATTGAAAATACTCCTAGAGGAGCATTGCCAGCGTTCCGCCGGTAATCAAAGCCAATCCCAGCCCGGCCTTGGGGGACAGCTTTTCGTGAAACACCAGGGCGGAGAAGGCCACCGTCACCAGAATACTCAGTTTATCAATGGGCACTACCACGCTGGCGGGCCCCTCCTGCAAGGCCCGGTAATAGCACAGCCAAGAAGCCCCGGTGGCAATTCCCGACAGGCAAAGGAAACCCAACTCCTCCTTTGGCAGGGTCTTGAGGAGAGCGCTCTTCCCCGTAACCGCCACCATGACCCAAGCCATCACCAGCACCACGCCGGTGCGAAGGGCCGTGGCCAGATTGGAGTCCACTCCCCGGACTCCCAGCTTCCCCAAGATAGCCGTCAGGGCGGCAAACAGGGCGGAGCCCAGCGCATAGGGCAGCCAAGGCCCCTGCTTCTCCCCCTGCCCGGCCTTTTTCTCAATCATCAGCCAGGTTCCCGCGGCGGCACAAACCAATCCCAGAGCCTTCGGGCCGCTGATGGGCTCCCGGAGCAGGAAGAACGCCAGGAGAATGGTCAGCACCGTGCTGCTTTTGTCAATGGGGGTAACTTTGTTGACGTCTCCGATTTGCAGGGCCCGGAAATAGCACAGCCAGGAGGCCCCGGTGGCCATGCCGGATAGGGTCAGGCACAGCAGCGTTCCCCCCTGGATGTCCCTCAGGCCAGCTTGTGCTCCGGTGAGAAAAACCATCAGCCAGGAAAAGAGCAGCACAACGACGGTCCGGATGGCCGTGGCCACGGTGGAGTCCGTTCTCCGAACTCCGCACTTGGCCAAAATCGCGGTAAGCCCCGCGAACAGCGCGGAGCCGAAGGCCATGAATATCCACATAGAAGCGCCTCCTTGTTCCCTCGGAATGGCTGTGCGCCAACCGCTTTGCAATATTATAGCACAGGCGGGCCGGACTTTACAGGGGATCCGGAAATTTTTCCCGGAAGGCTGCCGCTTTTGGACACAGGCTTCACAAAGGACGCCATCGGTGCGTCATTTTGAAAATAGAATGGGAGGCATCTATCTATGAAATACGCGCGGATTCTCTTCAGTCCCACAGGCGGCACGCTGCGAACAGCCGAGGCCGTTACAGGGGTTTGGCCGGACGAGGTGGAGACGGTCGACCTAACGGACCCGGCCTCCATCCCCCGCTCCTTCCGGAGGGAGGATTTGGTTCTCATCGCCGTCCCCTCCTTTGGTGGCCGCGTGCCAAGCCTGGCGGCCCAGCGTCTCGCGGGCATAGAGGGGAATCAGGCCGCCTGTGTTCTGCTCTGCGTCTACGGCAACCGTGCCTACGAAGATACGCTGGCGGAGCTCCGGGACCTTGCGGAACAACAGAATTTCCGGGTCCTGGCCGCCATCGCAGCCATCGCGGAGCATTCCATCCTGCGCCAATACGCCGCCGGACGTCCCGACGCCCAGGACGGGGAACGGCTGGGAGAATTTTCCCAGGCGGTCCTGGAGAAATTCCGGAGCGGCAATGAAACGGCTCCCGCTCTGCCGGGAAACCGGCCTTACAAGCAGCCTGGAAGGACCTCCCTGGTTCCCAAAGCCGGCAAAGGCTGCACGGCCTGCGGGCTCTGCGCCCGTCAGTGTCCTGCCCAGGCGATCCGTTTGGAGAACCTTCAAACGGCAGAGAACGCCCTCTGTATTTCCTGTATGCGCTGTGTTGCCCGCTGCCCGCAGGGGGCCAGGAGGGTCAATCGGGCCATGACCGCCGTGGCGGCCCAGGCCCTCAAGAAAGCGTGCTCAGTCCGGAAGGAATGTGAATTGTTTATATAATCTTGCTTCCCCTTCAAGTGGCCGCCTATCTTACTGAAAAGAGCTGCAAAATCACACTGGTGCGAATATGGGCGAAATACCTATGGAAAAAACCCGTAAATTTATGATAAGATGGTTTTGTCTCTTCGCGGGAAAGAGACCTTCCCCGCCGGCCCGAGAAGGGTCCGCTCTCCGCTATGCTCACCAATCGGAAAGGAACAAGTTGTGTCATGGACCTTCTAAAACTGGTCGCTGTGTTCTGTATCATCATTCTGGTGATGTGGATGAAAAAACCCCTGTTAACCGCCGTTCTGGCCGCCACCATTGGCACGGTGGTTCTGTATCAGCTTCCCCTAACCGTCACCTGCGCCGCCGTCGGAAAGGGGGCCACCAGCTGGACCACCATTGAGACCCTTCTGGTCTTCTATACCACCACGTTCCTTCAAAGGATGCTGGAGAAGCGGAAGAACCTGAGCGACTGCCAGGTAGCGCTGAACGGCCTTTTTAACAACCGCCGCATCAATGCCTCCGTGGTGCCCCTTCTCCTGGGGTGCCTGCCCTCCGCCAGCACGGTTCTGATCTGCGGCCCCATTGTCCGGGACAGCGTGGAGGACTACCTCTCCGCCCCGGAAAAGGCGGCGATCACCTCCTACTTCCGGCACATTACCGAGAGCTTCCTTCCCACATACACCACGATTTTCATTGCCGTAGGCCTGACCAACGGGGCCGTATCCGTCAGCGCCTTTGTTCTGGCCATGCTGCCCATGGTTGCGGCGCTGTTCCTGACGGGGCACCTAGTCTATCTGCGGAAGGTTCCGAAGGACACCGGCATGGTTTCCCAAGAGCCCAAGGCATATTATTGGAAGCTGCTGGTCCGGAGCATCTGGAGCATTGCCCTGGCAATCGGCATGATTCTCGTCTTCAAGCTTCCCGTGGAGCTGGCCGTGTTCCTCTGCATCCTCCTCAACATCTTTGTCAACCACTTCCGGCCTGGGGAGCTGCTTCCCTTCTTCCGCAGCGCCTTTGAGACAAAGCTTCTGGCCAGCACATGGCTGATTATGATTTTCAAGGAGGTTCTGGCGGCCACCGGAGTCATCGAAAAGCTTCCGGCCTTCTTCTCCGCCCTGCCCCTGCCCACCTTTTTCATCTTCGCCCTAATTTTCTTCTTTGGAACGCTGGTCGCGGGGAATCAGGCCTGCATCGTGCTGTGCATGCCCATGGTCATGGCCGCGCTGAACGGGGCAATCTCCCTGTCTCTGTTCGTGCTTTTGATGTGCATGAACTTTGTCGCCATGCAGATTTCCCCCATCCACATCTGCCTGACGCTGTGCGCGGAGGACAACAAGGTCTCCTTCTCCTCCATGGCCGCAAAGACCCTGCCCATGGTACTTATTTTTATCGCCGTCTCCTTTCTTTACTACGGCGGCCTCCGGTTCCTTGGTTTGTAAAATCAACGCTCCGGGGGAGGGGCGCATTTTCCCCCTCCCCTCCCCATAGACGATTTCCGGCCGTCCCTCTGCCCGAGGGGTATCCGGCCCAGGATTGGTAAGCTCTGGATTTTCGTCACCTTGACGAAAACGGCCCCGATTTTGTCAAAGATTTAACGAAATTGTAAAACCTGACAAAAGCCCATTGACGAACCGCCCGGAACTCTCTATAATGATATATAGAGAGGGCGGCCACGGGATTGTCAAAAAATTGGCAATCCTGTCCGCCCCGCCCGTTGAGAAGCCGGCGGCCCGCCGAGCCGCCAAAATATTACAAATACGGAGGAACATCATGAAAGATCTTTATGTCGTGAACTGCTGCCGTACCGCCATCGGCTCCTTTGGCGGCAGTCTGAAGAACACTCCCGCTGCGGAGCTGGGCGCGATCGTGGTCAAAGAGGCCCTGAACCGCGCTGGTGTTGCACCGGAGAACGTGGATGAGGTCATGTTCGGCTGCATCCTCACCGCCGCCCAGGGCCAGAACGTGGCCCGTCAGGTCTCCATCAAGGCCGGTATTCCCTATTCCGTTCCCGCCTATACCGTGGGCATGGTCTGCGGCTCCGGCATGAAGTCTCTCATTGAGGGCGCTCGCTCCATCCTGGCCGGGGACGCCGACGTGGTGGTCTGCGGCGGCACCGAGAACATGAGTTCCGCTCCCTTCGCTTCCATGGACGCCCGCTGGGGCGCCCGCATGGGCGACAAGAAGCTGGTGGACACCATGATTAAGGACGGCCTGTGGGACGCCTATAACAACTATCACATGGGCACCACCGCCGAGAACATCAACGACATCTGGGGCATCACCCGCCAGGAGCAGGACGAGTTCGCCGCCGCCTCCCAGCAGAAGACCGAGGCCGCCCAGGCCGCCGGCAAGTTCGAGGCCGAGATCGTTCCCGTCCCTGTGAAGGTGAAGAAGCAGGTAGTGGACTTCAAGGTCGACGAGTTCCCCAAGGCCGGCGTCACCGCCGAGGGCATTGCCAAGCTCCGCGGCGCGTTCCCCGTGGGTCCCGAGTCCCCCAACCACGACGTGGTTCACACCTTCGAGGTCACCGGCAAGAAGGAGGCCGAGGATAAGGGCCAGCAGCGCGTCACCGCCGCCAACGCCTCCGGCATCAATGACGGCGCCGCCGCCATCGTCCTGGCCTCCGGCGAGGCTGTGGAGAAGTACGGCCTGAAGCCCATGGCCAAGCTCATCGGCTGGGGCCAGGGCGGCGTGGACCCGAAGATCATGGGCGTTGGCCCTGTGCCCGCCTCCCGTCAGGCCATGGCCAAGGCCGGCGTGACCATTGACGACATTGATCTCATCGAGGCTAACGAGGCTTTCGCGGCGCAGTCCATCGCCGTGGGCCGTGAGCTGGGCTTCGACACCGCCAAGCTGAACGTCAACGGCGGCGCCATCGCTCTGGGTCACCCCGTGGGCGCTTCCGGCGCGCGGATCATTGTCACCCTGCTTCACGAGATGCAAAAGCGCGACGACGCCAAGAAGGGCCTTGCCACCCTCTGCATCGGCGGCGGCATGGGCGTAGCCACCATCTTCGAGAAGTGCTGAGTTCCTTTTCTTGAAAGAAAAGGAACCAAAAGAACTTTAGCGCGCTCTGGAAGTCTGGTGGTTGACCAGGCTGGTGCGACGGCGACGCGGAGACGCGGCAGCCGGTGCTGAAGGAAGTACGATAAATTTCAAAGAGGGACCTTCGGGTCCCTCTTTGGCTATTGGGGAGAGTGTGGTATGAAGGAACACTATATGGGCTTGGGCCATGTGGCTATTTACACACGGGATATGGAAGAGAGCATTGCTTTTTACGGAAAATTGGGCGGCACGGTAAAGGACCGGGGTGATGTACCCACGCCGGAGGGCGAAAAGAAGCTGGCTTTGATAGACTTTGGCGGGGTTACGCTGGAGCTGATTCAAAGCCCTGGACCCATGCCTATGGGCGAGGGGAACGTGCCTCATTTCGCCATTCTGGTGGATGATTTAGACACGCTGGCGGCGGCTATTCAGGCGGCGGGAGTGAATACCTTCCTGACGCCGGAAAAGAAGGTTTTGCCAAACCTCTTCGGTGGAGTACAGAACTGGTTCTTTACAGGCCCCTCCGGGGAACAAATTGAATTGCTGCAAATGCTGTAATCCGCGTCCGGTGGGTGGTTTTAGCAGGGTGGCTTCCATTTTAGGACACTCCAAGGGCGGGGCTTCAGAAAGAGATTAAGGGCAAGGCAGACCGTGACGGTTTGCCTTGCCCTGTTTATGGTATTTTGAATACGGAAAGAGTCCGACAAACTTGCGCAGTCCGTTCAGCGAAACAGCTTCCGTCCGATTAAGATAAACAGGCACGCGCCCGCAACATTGACAATCAAGTTGGCAACCACGCCATAAACGTAAAAGCCCAGCAGGCTGGCCACGATGCCGCCCACGGCGGACCCGGCGACGCCGATGATGATATTGCGGAGCAGGCCGCCTCCCTCGCCCATCAGCATCCCGGCCAGCCAGCCCACCAGCGCACCCATAATCAAAGTGCCAATCAGTCCAAACAAATTCATGGTCTCATCCTCCCTTCAATCCTCAATATATTCCCGTACTCGGTAAACCGCGCCGATCTCCTCTTCGCAGATTTTCCGGCAGCGCTCAATCTCTTCCCTGGGAATCGTGTCCACTACGGTCATCATCACTGTAGGTACATACCGCCGCAGCTCCTTGGCAAAGGCCTTCATGGCCTCGTAAGCCCCTGTCTGAACCGGGTGACAGAGTGCGTCGTACTTCTCCGCCGTGTCGGTATTCAGGGAAATTGAAACCATGTCAAACCGCCCCTGGAACTCCGGGGCGATGTCCCGCCCGTGAATAAGATTTCCGGTACCGTTGGTATCCATGCGTGTAAAAGGTTTTTTGCCCTTGGCTTTCAGCTGGTCGATGACCCAGCAGATATCGTCAATCCGGTAGCTGGGCTCGCCGAAGCCGCAGAAGACCAGCTGCTGATACTTCGCCAGGTCCCGGCTCTCGATGTCCGCCAGGATTTCCTCTCGGGTGGGCTCCCGCTCCAGCCAGAGATTATGGGTGTAGATACTGCCGCCGTGGCCGTTGTGCCGGAGGCAGAATTCACAATTAAAATTGCAGCGGTTTGTGGTATTGACGTACAGGTTTTCCCCGTACTCATAGGTAATGGTAAAACCTTTTTCCATAGAAATTACTCCTTCTTGATGGTCCGCTCAGTTGGATTTGAGTAAGAGTGAACGCGCCGTCCTGATAAAGGACCAATGCGTCAACCTCCGCCGCATAGGACAACATGGGCTGGAAATACTCGCCGCCCTTGAGCCAGGCGGTGCCCGCCTCGGGCAGCTCCACCAGCAGCGCCGGGAAGTCCTTCTTTGTGACGGGATTGTAAAACAATGTCCTGGGCAGCTCGTAATTCCCCTGGGCCTCCGTCACCGCGGCAGGGACAGAGAGCTCCGCCGGGGCGGGGTGCCGCAGCCGGCCCGCGCCAGCAGAAGAACCCTCTTTTTCATGTGGATTTCTCCTCACTGGTAATAACTGTAGAGGTGAAAGTTTTGCAGGATAAACGCGCCGTCCTGATAGAGAACCCCGGCAGAGGTTTCCGCCGCATAGCAGGGGGCGGCGCTGCCCTTGTGGCTCATGCAGAACGCGCCCTGGAACTGGAGGCCGTCCCATTCCTCTATGCTGAACCCGGCGATCCGGCCGGAGGAAGCCGTATCCAAATCCACATTCCCGTCCTGGAGTTCCACCAGCTCATGGCCCAGTATGGCAAAGGCTCTGCCGCTGATTTCGGCGGTGTCGAACAGTGCGGGAAGCTGCTCCTGCCAAAGGCTCTCGGGGAAGGTGTAAGCAGTCAGGGTTTCATCCGATCCTTTCTCCAGAATATGCAGCTCCTCAATCGAGACGCCGGTTCCACTGCCGGCGTAACAGATGACGATCAGCTCGTCCTCGAAATCGCCGTCCGCGTCGAAGCAGGCCATGCGGGGAGGTATCGTCCGGGGCGTCATAAAAACCCAGTCGAACTCCGCCAGAATATCTCCCCAGCGGATAAGGGCGGGACTCTCCCCGTTGGCCCGATAAGGGGCGGCGTAAAAGGCCGCGTCACTCTCCGGTGCTTCCGCCAGGAACCCCACCACACCGCCGTGAATCCATCCCTCTGCGTTATATCGGGGGTCCGCCGGAGAGGGCGGCAGCTCATAGTCCTCCGCCGGAGCCTGGCCCACAGTCACCACGGGGGGGGCGGAAATGGGCTCCAGCCACCGCCGCTCCGGACATCCCCCGGACATTCAGACTGTGCAGAAGCTTTTTCCTGCCTTCTCCCTTTGGGAACGCACTCCGATTCGATGCCGCTCCGCAGAATCAAGCGTCGTCATATTTCCTTGCGCCGGGTCAGTCCCACCAGAAGTACCACTTATTCGACTTCGCCAGGGTATCCGCCAGATAGCCGATGG
>Ga0224748_10796_pt1 | contig 10126 bp, 12 predicted proteins | sample LIM_F_Water_Neg_FD_182074 | JGI IMG/M metagenome (GOLD analysis project Ga0224748, IMG submission 182074) | Enriched cells from gastrointestinal tract of the lab mouse from Pacific Northwest National Laboratory (PNNL), Richland, Washington... | ecosystem: Host-associated > Mammals > Digestive...
TTCCAGCTCACAGTACATTTTTATGGTGAAAAAATCACAAAGGAGGAAAGGGAAACGGCTCAGAATCTGGTAAAAGCAAATTGTACTAATTTTTATGTGAAGAAATATGAAATCTCATTTTCTAATTCCCTAGAGGAATTATGCAGGAAGGTGGTCACCATATGAAAATCTGCCTCATAAATGGAAGTCCGAAAACAAGCAAAGGATTGATTAGATAGGAGAAAATATATGAGATATATGGAAAATGTGTTGTGCTATGAGGATTATTCTAAGTTGAGGGAAAGTGTTGGGTGGATGCTTTTTTCAAAGGAGCAGACACAAATGGCGCTTATGAATAGCTTGTATACGGTCATTGCTGTTAAGGATAGTCAAACCGTTGGAATGGGTAGATTGACCGGTGACGGAATGTATTATATGATAGTTGATATTGTGGTTCAGCCGAACTATCAGAAACAGGGGATCGGCACTAAAATTGTCAATATGATAATAGAATTTGTTGATAAGGAAACACCAAGCGGTGGACGTTCCAGTATCCAGCTGATCGCAGAAAAAGGGAAGGAAACATTTTATGAAAAAATAGGCTTTAAGATAATCCCTCATGAATTTTGTGGTTCTGGTATGAGGAAGGTTATTCGTAAGTAAGAACTCCTTACTTACATTCTCTATAAACAGGAAGTTATAGTAAATAACCTATAGCAATAAAAAAATAGCTATACAAGCATTTCCTGTTTAATCTTAAATACATTACACCGCTAAGAACAGAAAATATCATAGTAGAAATTCCATTCCATATTTCAAGTCCTACTCCTCTTGATACGAAGTGCATCGCTCCCCATGTCATAGCCAATATAATACCGCCAAAAGGAATTGGACTTTCTTTTTTCAACAAGGTTTCAATCGCTTTTTGCCCATATATTATAATTAGAATAACAAGCATGACCTCAAATATATAGTATAAATACTGCGCACAAAATTGGAATACGGTTTTACCCTGTGCTTCTCCGACAATCTTTAATGCATGCCAATCAATGAAAGTCATAATTTTGCAGCCTATGAAACAAGCAAGCGTTACAATCCAACTTTTCGAGGAAATCTTATCCCTTTTGCTTCCCCTTACTGGAAATTGATAATGTTTCCTTGAAAAAGGCAGGAGAACACCAATGAAAAACGCCCACATAAAAACCATTATGATACAATGAATACTTCTTTGCTGCATTGTATAATTCTGTATATCTACATGCAGAAATATAACTTCAATTGCAAATATTGACAAAAGTTCAAGCATAAATGCTCCAAATGAGAGCAAGCTCAGCCATAAATATTTTGTCCATTTTACTTCTTTAACCATTATTTATTTTCTCCTTATGAAATTGTGATTTGATGATTTTTAAGGGAAACATTAGCTGTTATGCTTGATTCCACATAATCTTGGATTCTGAATATCAAGTCTCGTTTCCTCTTTCATTTCCCGAATGACAGCATCTAATCAGGCATAAAACCGTTAATTCTACATTTTCTGTTCTCTGCACACGCTATCCCTCCATGTACCGCTCTATTTCATTCCAGGTCTTTACTGTCAGGATATTTGTATCTTCTGTGTAAGGCAGATCAATCGCCCCTATGTACCATATCGGCAGCAGACCGGCATTCAAGGCACCTTTTACATCGCATTCATACTGGTCTCCGATATACCAGACTTCTTCCGTCTCTAATCCAGCTTTTTCCAAAGCCAAATCAAATATTCTTTTGTTTGGCTTGCGGAAAATATAATTGCTTGAGGTAATGATAAATTCAAAAGCATTTTCCGGAAGCAGTCTGTTGATACGTTCAGCAACCACAGAAGAAGCATAAGAGATATTGCTGATCACGCCTGTGCGGATACCTTTGTTTTTCAAATATTCCAAAAAATCTTTTATACCCTCTGTAGGCCTTCCCGGAGCAGCGGCATTCCAGAATATGGTATCAATTTCAGAGTTGCTTAATGCAATCTCTATTCCCTGCGATTCATAAAGGTAAGGTGTAAACATAGCATTGGGTATCTCTATCTGAAATAAGTGTCTTTTTTCAGGATCAAATCTCCCTATGGAATGCATTTCTTCCATATATTCCCGCTTGATTTCATTTGCTTTAGCTTGCACCTGCTCTGCCGACAGATGATACTTATTTCTCGTAGCATACTGTAAGACAGCCTCTGTTCCCTTTACGCCGTCAAATTTCTGTTCTGCAATCAGTGTCTGACCATAATCAAACAATATCATTTTGGGTATTTTCATGTAATTTACCTCCACATTCAAAATATCCCTCTTGTATCAGTAATTCCAATACAAGTGCCTCTCGTTCCAACATTATCTGAGTGAAATCATCTAGTATCGTTTCCCTGTTTACATCTATCGCAAGCTGTGGCTTCAGGAATTCAAGCGTAAAGCCTTCGTCTGCTTCATACTTGTCCAAATTTTGTTGTTCTATATCCTTTTTCACGCTACACAGGAAATAATAATTATCCTGTATCTTCTACTTTCATAAGTTTATCCTTCTTGATTGTATCCACTCTGTAAAAAACAACTTGGCTTATTCGTTATTCATAAAAAAATCATATATACTATTTAATCCCATAAGTGTGTTTTTGTCATTTATTGCAGGTCTTGTATTAGTGTTATGGCTATATACAACTTCATGAATGTTACTGCAATTCATATGATGTAAAAGCGTACATGCTGTACTATATGCTTTGTCTATATGACCGTCACCGCCTCCAACTAATATAACTGCCCCTTTCTTAGATTTTACAATAGGCTCTTCATTCCTAAAAAATCTAGCGCAAAAATATGTTTGAAGTCTGCTCCCAACATCTAATAATTTTCCAGTCAACTCCGAAAAATAGAGCGGTGAAGCAATTAAAATGTTATCGCATTCCTGTATGTATTTATATATTTCCTGCATTTCATCATTTATTGAGCAGCCATTAGTTTTCCAACAGTTCCGACAATCAAGGCAAGCCGAAATATTACATCTATATGCATCAACAATTTTATATTCATCTATCTTTTTTTCGGTAAATTTCTTAATAAGTCTGCTCGTATCACCATTTATTCTTGGAGAACCATTCAATATCAAAGTTTTCATAACAACCCCGTTTCGGATCTTGTAAATAATCAGTTACAAATCTATCATATCATATTTTGGGGTGTTCATCATCAAAAAGTTATTATTTTTAACAAAGACCAAAGGACTATCTCGCCCCTCGGTCTTTTCCCTTAAGAGTCCCTTGTTGTTGGTAAAGAAACTGAACGGGGTTGAGGGCTTTCACTTCCACCAGCTTCGGCATACTGAAGGGTATCTACCAGATTACAGGAAAATCGAACGCCCTTGTAAGTTCTTTATGCCAACCTGTGTTCGTGCCTTTTCTACCACCAGTTCATCATCATTCATTATAATACGCAATCCAAAACCCCTATTGTATGTTCTCAATTCACTGTATGAGGCTTGAAAAGCTTTGAAAAGAAGGAATATTCAGGAAATTCATCTGCAATTAACCCTTGAAAACACTAAATTTGTACGAGGTAAGCTTTCCCTTAGACTTTCCCTTATGTTATTTCCTCTCCCCAGCTGTTATTTGCCCTAATAAGGGAAAAATTAAGGGAAAGGAAAACTTACTACACATTATAACACAAAACAATTACGGCATGGGAACTGATTTGATATGCTTTTAAAAATCATGAAAGGACAGATAAAAATGAATTTACTATACGCAAATCAATAGCAATAAAAGGAAATACAGGATTTATCAGCCACTGTGTTCTTGAAATTGAGTAAAAATTAAGTAATCTTTTGTTGAGCATACGACACCTCATTTACGTTAGATTTTGAGTGGTCTTTTTCTTTGCAAAAAATCATAACTGAGATCGTATATTATTTCAATGTTTATACGGCTTTAATTTGATTTTTTTCATTCCACACATTCTAATGATGAGCCAAAATATTATCATATATATTTTTTGGGGGCAATATTATCAGAACATGTGTTTTCTACTGAATTAACTGACCATCTGTTGCATTTATCAACACCTTGTCATCCATCGACACCTTTTCGTTTGACTTACTCTTCTTTCGTTTCATTTCATAATGAACCGAAAAAGAATATGCCGGAGTTGCTCTATAAGCACCATCTTTTTCTTCTATTAAAACATAAAATATTCCTTCGTTTGTGCAGGTGATTTCCCCCTCAACCTGCAACGATTTGTATTGTTCCTGTATTTTCTGCTCCACAACATCAGACGAAATCACAGTATCCTTCCCTGTTTCTTCCCCCTCTGCAACAGCCCCCTGAATATCCAGCCATAGCACTTTCCCATTCTTTACCAGTGCCTGCAAATTACTTCCCATATAATTTCGATTCCCTACATCGTACTCCCGAAAATACAATGTTCCATCCCCTATGCCAATATTTGATTTTACCAAAACTGCGCTATCCTTTTCCTCATATCTCCTCTTAAAGGCTTCTTCCCCATCAGCCAAGGCTTCCTCATACTCTTGATCCGTCATAAAAAATTGACTTAATTGATTCAATGCCGCTTTATCCAAATAAAATGTTTCTGTGTTTGCTAATGAAATGTGCAGTCTTTCTGCAATATTCTCAATGAGCCGCTGGGCAGCTGTCTGGGCAGTTTCCTCCTTTTCCTTGCAAATAGAAGAATAGTCCTCCTGATTCAGCAGGTGCGAATAGGAATTATCATACTCTTTGGTTGTATAATAAACAGAACCCACTTCCGGAAAGGTCATAACATTTCCCTTATTATCTTCCCATGATTTCCTCTTATCCTTGGCATCCGTATTAATTTCATGAAATTGTTCCGAAACCCCTAAAATTTCACTGGGACTATCGTTATTATAATCCCGCAGGTCTGTACTATAATTTTTCCATACAGGTTCTGGAGATTCCATGGCAGAGTGCTCTTTTTGCATCGTAATTTTATTCTCTTCCTTCCTTTCACCCACATTCTCCTCCGTTAAACTGCATCCGCAGAGAAAAATTCCCATGCATAGCCAGATTACCATTTTCAAACTCTTCATAACTCCTCCATTTCTGCATTGCTGTATGCACTATAGCAAGCAATGCGCAAGCCCGTTATATAAAATCCTTTTATGTTTCCTCGTATGCAATAATTTCCCCATGATCCATACGAATGACCGTATCACATAAATCATCAATATCTTCGCTATTATGGCTGGCCAATACTATTGTAGTGCCGCTCCTTGCTAATTCTTTCAGCATATCGCGAACCAAAGCTACAGAATGGTTGTCTAAGCCATTCATCGGCTCATCTAATATCAAAATTTTGGGGGTTTCCATAATTGCCTGGACAATTCCCAATTTTTGTCTCATTCCCAAAGAATACTTGCCGACGGGCTTCCTATCTTTGGGGTCTAAGCCTATTTTTTCCATATACCCTTTTATTTCATTCACCCCAATTTTCTTTTTGACTGATGCCAATAAGCGCAAATTTTTTAAGCCGGAATACATGGGGATGAATCCCGGTGTTTCAATGATTATGCCTAAATCCTCCGGGATTTCTATCTCTTTTCCCACTTCCTTCCCGTTTACCAGCACTTTGCCCGCACTTGCCCTGACAAACCCGCAAATACATTTCATCAGCATGGTTTTCCCGCTCCCATTCCTGCCAACGATCCCATGTATCTTCCCCCCTTCAAAATCCACACTGACATGGTCTAACACAATCGCTTTCCCATACTGTTTTGTTACTTCTTTTAACTGTATGATTTTTTCTGCCATCACATTGCCCCCTATTCTTTGACTGATATCGCCACATCATTTAACTTTGATGCATAATAAATGCCTAAACACAATAAAATGTTCATAACAAACAACACTACTACCTCATACACGGCAGACGGCACAGAATGATCCAAGCCATATGCCATTTGGTCCATGCGGATCCATGATATGGGGGAAATCCATAGGAATGGCGTAAAATCTACCAAATATATCATCCAGTCTAAAATGATAAAGCCAAACAAGATACCAACTCCCAATGCCCCCATTCTTAACAGGTTTGCAAGATACAAAAACAGTCCGATAAAACAGACTAGCAGAAAAAGAATGGCCATATAATATCCCAACGCCTGCAAGGGAGTATAGTTTGTCACTATGCGATCCGCTATAGGATGGAGTATTTCATCTTCTTTGAGTATAGAATATATTACCCGTCCCCAATTTTTTTGAAAGACAATCTCATCCACATGAAATAATAATGGAGAAACAAAAAACAAAACATCCAGTAATAAGGCACTTATCATGATATATATGACTTGAGAAAAGTACCATATGCCTTTACCGGCACGATACATCATGGATAACTGGAGTTCTGTCACAAACGGAGCATCAGCCATCAAAAAAATAATGCAGCAAAACAACAAAATCCGCATATACGGATGTGTAAACGAGTGTGCAACCAGGCAAAAATTAACCCGACAGCCAATAGAATCCGCATACTGAAAAAGGGATGCAAAATTATCATGAACAAACCATATGACAGCAAATACTGCGAGGTAAATTTTGGGTTTATATATCCAGCCAACGATATCGCTCTTTATCACCGCTAAGCCCCTACTGACTTTTCCCATCATAATACCTCCATTTCACCATGAAATATATCACATTTCCAATAATGAGCAATCCGAAAACCACTTTTAAAAGTAATAAAACTATGGTCATGGGTATGCTTTCAGAATAACGTGTCACCCCCGCCATTAAGCGATTAAAATGCTCTCCTCTAAATAAACCTGTCACTGTGATAATGTTGTCCCAAAATACATAGGCAATAAAGGCGGCGATATAGGAAATATATCGATTCATGACAACCACTGTAATCAATATGCCCAACAGAACCGTCAGCATTCCCGAGACAGCCATTAACACATTCCTTTGCATGAAATATGACAATATACTCTTTTCAAAGAGATCTGCATAGGCATCTGTATCTGATACCATGCCAATTTCCCCATTTGCCACAAAGGCACATCCGAAAAGCAGAATTTCATACAGGCTGATGGAAAGAAACATCATGCTGCCTGCATATAAAGTGCCATTTACTATTTTTGCTGCTATATATGATTTCAGATTTCCCCGTGAAACCAAAAGACAACTCCAATTTTCACGCAAATCTATATAAAAAGCATAGGTGACAAATGCAGAAACGGGAATGATCACTAGTTCTGCCATAAATGCCCCATTAAATATCTCCGTATACAGGGAACATAACCGAAAACCCTGATATGAGAAAACTTTCCACCAATTTAATGAAGCAACGACTAAAATCATTTCAGAAAATACCAGAGTCAGTATAATATTTTTCAAATCAAAAACCCGAAAAAATTCCTCTCGAAGCAAGCCAGAAATTCTTCTCATGTGGAAACCACCCCTCCCTTACTTCATTTGAGCAGGCTGCACCCAAAAAAAATACAGCCGCCCCAAAAAAATATTCTATCGTTTGTTTTTTACTCTCATATATAATAACCAACAAAAAGGAACTTTTTGGACAAAATTTTTAAATTTTTTTCAAAGTGCCTTAATTCCCAGATACTGCAACACTTTTCGCCATCTTCAGCACCTCCTCCTCTGTAATATCCCCAACACCTGTCAGCACGAAAGCATATTCATCCGTTGCCCATATGATCGTCTTTTTATCCTTCTTATAATTCATTTGTCCTTTCCAGCCATTGATATCTATCTTTTTCCGTTTCGCTCCCTCTGAATCAATGGATGTAGTCCCTCCCAAAGTAGTCTGGCCATACATTATAAATTGCTCCTCTGTCTTGACGTAATATATATCGTATGCCCATTCATCCTTAATACCTTTGTCTTTCTGCTCTGAATATCCATCTGGAATATACGATGGGGCATAATACATCTCAATTTTATCTGGCGGCATTACCGCCACGGACTCTGCCATGCGTAGCATCTCATCCCAACTTACCGCAGCCTTTGTCCATAACTGGAATACATACTGGTCTGTTGCAAACCTTAAAACCCGATCATCTCCACGGTTTCCTATCTGCCCGTCATAACCATTCACAGTGATGTTTTTCTGGTCACTGAGTTCGGGGGCAGACATGGTTTTCTCCGTCTTTGTCATCTGTTCAAAGCGTAACCGCTCTTTTTTCTTCTTGTATACAACCCGGTAGGACTGCTCCTGCCAGTCCTCCCCATGCTCCTGAAACCCTTCTGCAATATAAGTTGGGTGATATCTCCGCTGAATCCGCCCTGGGATTTCTGTCCCATCCTCCGGCACCTCCGTCTCTGTAGGATTAACTACCTCGAAATGAAAATCATCCTCATTTTCACCTAATTTCGTGTCCCATTTCACTATAGCCTGGTGAATCTTCCCTATCGCATAAGCTGTTGTGGTACCCACAAGTACCACGGCAAGAATGACCGCCGCCACTCTCGGCAGCCTCATCCCCCAGAGCCGCTTTTCCTGTTTCTGCGTCATCCGATGTATTTTTTCCAAATTTACCCTTTTCTTAGAATCCTCTATCTCCTGCTCCAGCCCTATATCCTCACTGACCTTCAAAATGGCATCTAGTTCCTCATCTCTGACTTCAGCCAATGCTTGTCTCAATTCATCGTTTCTAATCTTCATAAGCCACTCCTATCTCTGCTAATCTTTCCCGCAACATCTTTTTGCCCCGGCTCAGCCTTTTATATATGCTCTGCTCCTTCATCCCCAATATTTCAGCAATCTCGCCTGGTGTGTACTCGTCAAGCAGATTCAGATACAGGCACTCCCTGTACCTGTCCGGCAAATCACGTATAGCGGATTTTACCATCTCCCGCACCATTTTTCCCTCACTGACCTTCTCTGGTGACGCATCAATTCGCTCATCTTCCTGTGTGGCCAAAAGTTCCCCCGCTTCGTTTCCTTTCCCTTTTCCCAGCATATTTAAGGCGAGCCTCTTAGTAATAATAACCACAAAATTTCTTGTTTTTGGACAAAATGGATCGGAAATTTTAGAAATATTCTTTTCAATACGTATAAAAGATTCCTGCAATACATCCTCAGTATCTTCTGTATTCTGCAAAATGCCGTATGCAACTTGGTACATAAGCCTGTAATACTGCTCATAAATTCGATCAAATATATCATCCAATGCCATAAAAAACCTTCTTTCTGCATTTTTTGACTAATTATATCAAAAACACTCGGTTTCTTCAATAAATTACTCCGGTTCTGGCAACTTTCCGTTCCTGAATAACTGTCCCCAACGCATCCGGGAGTTTGGCAGTTAATCACAACCACTACTGCTGATAGAGCCATTCCTTTAATCTACTCCACCCGTCTTTCTCTTTCTCCATCCGATAAACAGGACAGTCATACCTTGTTTCCTCCAGTTTCATTTCTTCCATGAAATTCTCCACCGTCTTTGTTCCTGCGGGAGACTATGCGTTTTTGCCAACGCAATGACAGATTGCGTTTAGGAAAGGAGATTTTGATTTGGCAAAAGGTTCTGTAAGAAAAAAAGGAAAGAAATGGTACTACCGCTTTTATGTGGAGAATGAAAGCGGAAATCTTGTACAGAAGGAGTATGCAGGAACAGAAAGCAAGTCAGAAACGGAGAAGCTTCTCCGCAAGGCAACGGAGGATTACGAGGAAAAGAAGTTTGTGGCAAAAACGGAGAATATCACGCTGGGAACACTTCTTGACATCTGAGCAGAGGAAGAACTAAAAACCGGAACATTGAGTAACGGAACGGTTGAAAATTATCTTCGGTAGTGTAAATAAGTTTGTGTTTTTGAAATAAATGGCTCCTTTTTGGTAAGAATTAGGATATGGAAATTCTTATCGAAAAGGAGTGTTTTTATGCCAGTAGCAAAGGAGCAGATCCGACAGATCATCTCAGAAAACAACTTAAATAGCGTAGCTGATGTCTACAGCCTGCTGCGAGACAGTTTCAAGGATATCCTCCAAGAACTTATGGAGGCTGAGCTGGATGCGTCCCTCGGTTACGAGAAAAACCATAAAGGAGATTTGCGGACAGACAACAAGCGCAATGGGCACTCCCCAAAAAAACTCAAGAGCCAGTATGGGGAATTCCAGATTGACGTACC
>Ga0224748_10797_pt1 | contig 10121 bp, 7 predicted proteins | sample LIM_F_Water_Neg_FD_182074 | JGI IMG/M metagenome (GOLD analysis project Ga0224748, IMG submission 182074) | Enriched cells from gastrointestinal tract of the lab mouse from Pacific Northwest National Laboratory (PNNL), Richland, Washington... | ecosystem: Host-associated > Mammals > Digestive...
GGATTGACAAGAAGACCAAGCATGAGGAATACCACTATCTGTGACAGCCAGGACATGCCGCTCATGAACTTGCCTATGCCGCGACCGCAGGGCACACGTTTGTTGCCGAGATAGATACCACATAGGTATACGGCGAGATAACCGTTGCCTTGCAGCGCTGTGGCTATTGCAAAAGTGAAGAATACCGAGGCTAAGGTAAGTATTGATATCATGGATGAAGCCTGGTCGATATCCTCCTTGACATTTACCGCGCCATGTGTCCCAATCTTGCGGTAACAGTTTATGAGCCATCGTGTCACAGCTCCCATTATCCATCCGGCAGCGCCGCCGATACCAAACTGCAGGGCGAGTTGCCATATCAACGTGAGGCCCGACAGGTGACCTCCAAGTTGGATGGTCTCAATGAGGATTATGGTCAGCATGTAGGCCATAGGGTCATTAGAACCGCTTTCAAGTTCCAACATGGGACGCAGATTCTGTTTCAGATTCACGCGCTGGGTACCGAGTATACCGAACACAGAGGCGGAGTCGGTCGACGACATTGTGGCTGCCAAAAGAAGCGATGGGAGGAATGCAAAGTGGATGTTGGTCCATGACATACCTGAAAGCCACCACACAAATAGCCCCGTGAGCAGTGCGGTGAGCAGCACTCCTACAGTCGAGAGTACCAATCCCGGTACCACAACAGGACGTATGGATGAAATCTTGGTGTCGAGACCGCCTGAGAAGAGGATGATACACAGGGCTATCATCCCGATGAACTGCGCAATGTGCATATTGCTGAACTCAACTCCGAGTCCGTCAGTGCCGAAAGCCATTCCTACCAGAAGGAATATAAGCAACAGAGGGAGACCGATGCGATAGCTTGTCTTACCCATGAGCACTCCTGCCATGAGCAGGCAGGAACCGATGAGGAGTACGTTTTCAGTTGAGATTGAATGCATGGCAATTTGATGGGATGATATGGGATGGTGTGAAAATCCAGGGAGAGGATGATATTGTTATCGTGTGACGACCTTATACTCAGTGGCACCCCCGGACACTACGGAATATCTGGTAAGACTGTAGCCTTTGTCGCTCGCCGGTCCGGAGCGTGGTTTGCCATAGTTGGTGAATATGTCATAAGTACTGCCACATACCGGGCATTCGGCAAAAAGTTCACCGTTGGGAACGGAGACACGAATGCCTGGACGCGCTTCGTAAGGGCATGCAAGGTCGTAGGCGAGCACATCGCCAAGCACATCTGTGACCAGAAGCAACCCTCCGTAACCAGTCCGGTCAAGGGTTGTGTATGGAAAATCGGTAGGGATGTGCTCGGTTCGTGTGAGAATATAGCTGCGATGGTCTGCTGCAGCACCTTTCACGCCGTATATATTCCAGTCGCCCACAGTGTGAAATGTCAGATGTACTTCGGAATATGGTATCCGGTTGTCGTCGACAGAGTGGCATGCTGAAATGACTGCTCCGGAAAGGATGATGAGCAGAAGGAGAAGAGAATGCCGCATCAATGGAACAGTGATGTGAAGACTTCTCCGAATTTATCGGCTGCTTCCTGAATTTTGCCGCCGATAAACGGACGGAGCATTGCAGGAATTTCGATGTCGATTTTCGGGGTGAGCGAGGTAGAGTCGGCCGAGGCGCTTTCCAGGTCAAGACTGAGTTTCAAGGGCACAGGTGAACCTTCGGCTGAGAAACCTACATGGGAGGGTGCGGTGCATTCGGTGATGCGGAATACCAACTGTCCGATTGATGGAGCGTTCATCTTCACGCATTCACCATCAAACTCTACTCCTTGCATTTTTGCTCTTTGCTCTTCCGGAAGCTGTTCGATGAGGGGTTGATACTGGGCGAGGTCTGATACTTTTGCGTATATATCCTCTATGGGGCGTGGGAGAGTTACTGATTTTCCTGAATAAGTTGACATATATGTGGATTTGTATGATTAACATTCAGAGCCACCAAGTGGGCTTTGGCTCGGCTTGGTGGCTCTGAGTAATAAGATGTGAATTATAAGTTATTCCTCTGTTGAAGTGGAAGCGGGGGTCCACATAGAGGGGTCTTTTCTCCATTCCTTGAGGGTGGCTACATCGCTTTCGCGAATGAAACCGGTCTCGAGCGCTGCAGTGATGAGCGCTGAGTAATTGGAAAGGGTGATGAGGTTGACGTTGGCATCCTTGAAACGTTTGGTGGCAACGGGGAATTCGTAGCTGAATATGGCTACCATACCTATCACTTCGCAACCTGCATTGCGGATTGCTTCAACGGCTTTAAGGCTGCTACCGCCGGTTGAAACAAGGTCCTCAATCACTACTACTTTCTGTCCGGGACGGAGGTCACCTTCGATAAGGTTTTCCAGACCGTGGTCCTTGGGAGTGGAGCGTACATACACGTAGGGGAGTCCAAGAGTATCGGAAACTAATGCTCCCTGAGCTATAGCACCTGTAGCAACGCCGGCAATCGCATCAACATCACCGAAATTCTCGAGGATGATGCGGCTGAGCTCTACTTTGATGAAATTACGGACATCTGCGTAAGAGAGGGTCTTACGGTTATCAGTGTAAATGGGTGAGTTCCATCCTGATGCCCAAGTGAAAGGGTTTTCGGGCTGGAGCTTTATGGCACTAATCTTCAAGAGTTTTTCTGCGAGGATAAGGTCAAGATGTTTCATATTCGATACGTATAAATTTCAAACCGCAAAATTAGCGCATCTGACGTCGAAATGCAACTTTTTTGCCAAAAAAATCTAAAAACAAAATGGGGATTTGAATTAAAAATGTTAAACGTTTTCTAAACCGACCGGAATATAAAAATAAAAAAAGAACTGTCTCGCGACAGCTCTTTTCCTTTTTAAACCTTTATCTTAATCTAATACTATGAAAAACACACATGCAAATGTAAGCATTATATTTGAAATACACATCATGTACTTATTACATTTAACAAATTTTTGCATGGAAAATGGATGAACGTAGATATTTTGACCACAAAATGATTGAACTATCTTTTATTTTGCACAGAATAAAATCTAAAATAGCGGTTTTTTGTTGTACTTTTGTAAAGTAAAAATAGAAGATTTGGAAAAGCGTTTGTTTATATCCGATATGGATGGTACCCTGCTCGGTGCCGATAGCAAAGTGAGCAGAGAGAGTGCGGAGATAATCAGTAGACTGTCACGTCAGGGGGCAATGATAACCGTGGCTACCGCCCGTACACCCGCTACTGTTGAGGTGCTGTTGAAGGATACTTATACGTCAATACCTGCCATAGTGCTGACCGGGGCCGCGATGTGGGACCGTGTGGCGCAACGTTACATCAATCCTGTACTGCATTCGCCCGATGCGCTGCCGCAACTCATGGAGACATTTCATAGTGCAGGTATTAATCCTTTTATATATGTATTGGGTGATGATGGCATGCTGAAAGTATATCATAACGGTAAAATGGACCGCCATGAGCTTAAATTTTATGAAGAGCGTGCTGACCTTGGACTCAAAAGATTCATACTCGATTCGCCGGAAGGTGATAAATGTCCCATCCCGGGTACAATTCTGGTTTTTGCCATGGGTGATGCGGAGGCTATAGAGTGTGTGGCACGGCAGCTGCGCATGGATTCCAGGCTGTCAGTGTCATGTTACCGTGATATCTTTAATCATGATATAGCTTTCATTGAGGTGTTTGGTGCAGGAGTCTCAAAACAGAGTGCAGTGCTGAAGCTGGCTGAGATGGTAGGGGCAACGGCTATCACTGTGTATGGCGACAATCTGAATGATTTGTCCATGATGGAGGTTGCTGACGACTCGGTTGCCGTGGCTAATGCTGTGCCGGCAGTGCTTGAAAGGGCTGGGAGGCATATAGGTCCTAATACTGATTCATCAGTTGCACTCGATATTCTCAAACAGGTCGGATAAATATGAAAATTAACTTGTTAATGCTTTGTGTAATAGTCTACTGACTTTGAATGTGATAAAAATATTTGGAGAATTGATAAATTGTTATTAACTTTGCACTCGCAAAATCAACCTGCGCACGTGGCGTAATTGGTAGCCGCGCTAGACTTAGGATCTAGTGTCTAACGACGTGGGGGTTCGAGTCCCTTCGTGCGCACGCAAATAAAGCTGTTAACCATTTTGAGTTAGCAGCTTTTTTTGTGCATAAGAATCTTCGGAATACTTAGGGGTGGGTATGGGTCAGTAGATTTTTCCGGTTGGTGTGTGGTGGACTGACCCTTGATTACCTATTTGGGGGACTGTAAAATAAAATCGGGTATGAATTTGTATGGATTCATACCCGAAAATTTATGTTATGTCACAGCCTGGATTTATAGTCTGTGATATTATTTTTTGATTATAAATGTATTGAAGGAGTGGGGCTTGAGATTGGCATTCAGGTATTTGTCTCCGATTTTGACGCTGAGGGGTTTGATTGCGTCATTGTAGTTTGCCACAACAGCCAATAGCGTCCCGTCGGGATTGCGGGCGATAATCAGAGGTGTCTGTTCCTTCTCTTTGGGTGAGAATCCGATGATTTCCGCACCTGGAGCAATAACGTAGGAGAAATGCTTCACAGCGTAATATTCAGGTGTGTAGCGATAGGTGCGAGCCTCGGGGTCAAGTTCAATGAGCGCGTTCTGCTTCCAGCCCCAGGGGCTCATACCCTCTTTAGGTAAAAGGAAGTTCCAGTTGTACCATTCGTCACAACCTTTGCCGAGGTTGTCGTTGATGAGGAAAAATGTATGTTCGCCCGCTTTCCAGTCCATGCTGCCATTGCCACACTCGCTTTCCGAGCAAATATAACTGTAATCCGGGTACTGCTTGCGGATATCAGGTAGTATTTCCCGCCCTTCCCATTGGAAGGCTATTCCGTCTATGCTTTTCCGCAGACCTTCGTCGGAGAGAATTTTCTCCACGTGGTCAAGACGATTGGTGTTGAAAGTCCCGAGATACAATTTCACGTCGGGATGCTTCTCTTTAAGGGTTGGTGCTAAATAGTCGCGGTTGAAACGGATGGTACCGTCAGCTGTCCATGCGCATCCGGGGTAGGGGGTATAGCTGTAGGCTTCGTTCTGGTATATTATCATGTCGATAGGTACACCCTGCTCCTTGTATGCGTCGATAAATTTACAAAAATAATTTGCGTAAGCCTGGAGATAGCGTGGGTCCTGAATGAAATAATCCTGGGTAGCAAGCTTGCGTGGGAACTGCCCTTTGCGCTCGCCAAGGAATTTCATCTCATCTTCGTCGATACCATCCACGGCGCCGAATAGCAGATAGTCAATCTGCGGGTCGGCATTGTTGTGGCGGCTGCTCACCACCGGGTAATCGTTGTTGATTTTCATCCAGCTTGGGGGCGACCAGGGGGATGCCCAACAGGTGAGGTCAGGGTTGTATTTCTGTGCGGCGCGAATCAGAGGGATTATGCCGCGTTTGTCGCGCTCGATGTTGAAGTAACGGAGTTCAAGGTCTCCTTGTACCTCGTCACAACTGTACCATGAACGCCCGTAATCGTTGCAATTCATGGATACACGTCCGCGTGTGAAGCGCAGGTCACCGTCAGGCGCGAAAAGGTCGTGCATTATGCGGTCCTGCTCATCGCGCTGGAGCATCAGGAACGCGTCCCAGTCAAGTTCATTGAAAGTGGTACCCCAGGCTTTGAATTTACTTCCCTGTTCCTTACCCGAAATGGTGAGTAGAGGCTCTGTGACCGGTGTACTGGAGAGTTGCGTGCGTGATGACTGCCAGAAATCGTTGTCTGTGCTGGTGAAGCACTCGACCTTTTGTGATAGTGCGATGCCAGGTATTGCCAGACTTAGAAGCAGAATATTGAATTTATTCATGGTGAAGTGATTGACGGGAATTTTTGATGATTTATAATTTGACTGCTTTATTGATGATTACAATTTCCAATGGTTTTCGAGCCGTTTCTTTTCCTCGGTTGTGATTTGGATTACCGCTCCATGTTTGGGACTTTGGAAATTGGTGGTTTTCATCGGTCCCTCGTTAAAGCGACCAAGGGGAGTGAAATGGACGAAATCGGATGTTTCCACAAATCCGAAATTGTGAGGTTTGATGCTGAAAATATCGTACATAATCACCCATTTGTCTTCTCCGATGCGTTTCCATGTGTTTGGAGCTTCGCAGCTCCCTTTTTCGGTGTCAATTTGGTCAGGGAATATGGTATGTCCGGAGTTGATATTGTCGGAAATAGCTATTTTGATTCCTGCGGGATTTTCTTGCGCCACAAATGTGGTGAAAAATCGACCATCGGGCATCGGACAGATGTTGGCGTCGAGCACCTGAATGGTTGAGTCGGTATATGCGAACAGTAATTCCGGTTTGGTGACGAGGGTGGTGAAGTCGGCGTCTGCATAGGAATAAAAAAGTCGGGTCTTTTTATCAGTATCGATACCGCCAGGGAGTTTTTCGCCACGTTTACGGATGGTGAAGTATACCATCATTTTATCCTCTTTTGGGTCATAGATGGTCTCGGGGGCCCATGCGCAGCCAATCTCGGAGTATTCTTCTGGGAAAAGCTTGTCGAGGCGTACCTCATTGTGAGTCCAGTTAATTAAGTCGTCGGAGCGCATGAGTACTATGCCCCGGTTATTGCCCCAGCCGTATTCATCACCACGTTCCCAGCGAGTGTCTCGCAGACCGTTCTCTTTGCCGAATATATGGAGGTCGGTGAGCACAAGATAAAACCGGTTGTCGGGTCCACGGTAAATATGTGGGTCACGTATGCCGCGCTGCTCAGCAATGGAGTCGCCACTGATAACAGGCTTGTTGTCGTTGAGAGCGGTGAATGTATATCCGTCATCGCTCACTGCGAAATGTAGACTATGGTCGGAGTCGGAAAAATAGGTCATCAGATAAGCTGCCATCCCTTCCTCGCCGGGTGTGACAGTCTGCGCGGTTACTGGAGGTATAGATAGTGCGGCTACGGCAAAAAGTGAATAAATTATCTTGTTCATAAGGGGGTATTTGTTGTTGGTTTATTTCATCGGTTTGGTTTTAAGGATGAGGGTGCGTGTGATTCCTTTCTTTTCATCACTATCGGGGGCGGTGACTGTGATTTTGGTATCGGTATTGCTACCGTTGCTTCTCACCACGGCGAGTGCTCTGCCTTTCCACGCGTTATGAGTTGAATCATAATATGGCGAACAGTCTTTTATGTCAGCGTTGCCAAACGCTATTAACGATGCTCCTCCAGTCACTCTTATATTCAGGGAGTCGTTGGCAACCGGGACCACAATGCCGTTTCTGTCAATTAGTTCGACTGTCACGAATACAATGTCCTGTCCGTCTGATTTAATAACGGCATTGTCAGGCGTGAGATGTATGTCAGCCACATCGCCGGCTGTATAGAGCGAGGTGGAATCCTTTACCTCACCCTCGCTGATACCTTCGGCACGTAGGGTGCCGGGGTGATAATCGATGGTAAATGTCGCTTTCATCTCTTCAACAGGCATCTCACCCATAAGCTCATCATTGAGGAAAAGTCTCACTGCAGGATAATGGGAGTATACCTCCACTTCAATCGGTTTCCCTTCATGTCCTTCCCAATTCCAATTTTCAAAGGTAGGGTAGGTGCCCCACTGTGTAGTTCTGATAGAACCATTGTAGCCTTCAGGTTCCCGTACTGCTATGAAAAGGTGCTCGCCTTCAGGATTCCAGAGCATCGAACGGTAGTGGCTTATGGGCTTACGGAATCCGGTGAGGTCAATATCTCCGCAATATGCCGCATGCCATGGATAGAGTGGTCGGTGATAGTGCTCACCTTCCACATCTCCCTCATAGTACCATCTTCCAATCCCCGACTCACCGATGTAGTCAAGCGCAGTCCAGACAAAGTCACCTATTATATAAGGGTTGTCTTTTGTGATACGGTAGTTGGACCATGCGTCTTTGGGATAAGATTCGGTTTGCATAATCACCCGCTTGGGCACACGCACATGGTCGCCCTCGGCTTTGTGAATCATATAATTATAACCGACAATGTCATGCTCGGCTGCGAGTGGGTCGTAGATTTCCCAATCGGCATCCCATGATGCGAGTGCCTGAGTAACCGGGCGGGAGGGGTCAAACTTATGACATAGTGATGCAAGAGTCCTTGCATCCTCTACAGCCTGGGGCTTCTTGCGTTCGATTATTTCGTTTCCGATGCTCCAACAGAATACGGATGGATGGTTGCGGTCGCGTTTCACCATTGCTTCCACATCCTTTTCAGCCCATTTGTCAAACAGCAGATGGTAGTCGAAATCGTTCTTACGCTCTCTCCATCCATCGAATGATTCATCTATTACCAACAGCCCGAGTTCGTCGCAGGCTTGCAGGAACATTTCGGAAGGGGGATTATGAGATGTGCGCACGGCATTGAACCCGGCATCGACGAGGAGTTGGGCTTTGCGTCGCTCGGCTTTGTCGTAGGAAGCTGCTCCAAGAATACCGTTGTCGTGATGCACACAGCCGCCATTGAGTAAGAGTGGCTCTCCGTTGAGTCGGAATCCATCCGTGGCAGAATAGCTCACGGTCCTGAAGCCGAATTGCTGTGACACTTTATCCACTAACTCGCCATTCTCTTTGATAGATATGATGGCACTGTATAGATTGGGCCTTTCTGTTGACCAGGGTTTAGCATCCGGAACTTTGAGGGTACTGGTTACGGTGGTTGTTTCCAACGGCTTGAGCTGGATATGTTTGGAATCCGTTACACCATCTATTTCAATGTTGAGGGTGATTTCCCGGGTGGATTCGGAGTCATTTTCCACTGTAGTGGATACTTCGGCCGTGTTGAGGTCGGGGGTGGTTATATAAACACCCCAGTTGGCAACGTGTACATCAGCAGTGGTTATCAGCCATACATTTCTGTAGATGCCTGAGCCGGAATACCAGCGACAGTTTTTCTGTCGAGAGTTGTCAGCTTTGACCGCCACCTCATTGGTGCCGTTTTTGAGGAACGGTGTTATGTCGACAAAAAATGAATTGTAGCCATAAGGATGACCACCTGCGATATTTCCATTGATATATACAGATGAATTTTCATATACCCCTTCAAAATATAGTTGATAGCGAAGTGAATGGTCTGGAATATCCAATTCAAAATTCTTTAAATACCAACCTGTGCCACCTGGCAGATAGCCACCGTCATTTCCCGGGGCTGCATTCCGGTCGAAGGGGGAGTGGATGCTCCAGTCATGTGGGAGGGTCACATTTTCCCAGTCGTCACTCATGCGATTCAAACTTTCATATTGGCTGGATGTGCTGTCGGCGAGGAGGAACTTCCAATCTGAGTTGAAAGAAATTTTACGTTCCTGAACAGCTATTGCCGATGAGCCGCTGCATCCGGCTAATAAAGTTGAGAGGCATAACCATATAAGGGTATAGTTCATCAAACGCATGGATTTATAGATTTAAGGTAATACAGATGGTGACTTATGCAAAAATAAAGAAATCAGCTGAATCAGGCTTTTCCCATTTCGGTCAAAATTTTTTCATTTCAGTCAAATTCGGTGTTTTGAAAAGTCCGGACCAATGATGAATGATGTGAGGGATTTAATCCTATGGCAAAGATAATATTTTTTCGTAAAACAATGCTAAGTTTCACAATCTTACTGCGTGTTAAAACTTTTTTAGGATATTCTTCATTATTTAATTAAGAGCAACTTTCAAAAATCAGCTCATTTACCGATAAAAATAATTGATATGCCGTGGCTGATTTTCCTGAAAGTTATTCATAATCATGTTTCAATCAGGTAATTCGTTATAGAAATGTCATCAACCTCACGTCCGTTTACATTTGACCGCGTAGTGCGGATTATCATCGCGATAAGCTGTGTTGTCGGTGCGGTGTGGCTTGTGAACATACTCAGCAATGTGTTGCTGCCGTTTTGTCTCGCGTGTCTCATAGCTTATATACTGGAGCCGTTTGTGGAATTCACCCGTAAACTGCTTCATTTGAAGGGGCGCGTGGTTGCCACTCTAATCACACTGTTTGAAGTGGCTTTTTTCATTTTGATTCTTGCTTATCTCTTTGTGCCCCCGGTGATACGGGAAATTCATCAGATGGAGGATATGATAAAGGCATATTCCGGCGTGGATTATACACCACTTCTGCCTAAAGAGGTC
>Ga0224748_10798_pt1 | contig 10107 bp, 6 predicted proteins | sample LIM_F_Water_Neg_FD_182074 | JGI IMG/M metagenome (GOLD analysis project Ga0224748, IMG submission 182074) | Enriched cells from gastrointestinal tract of the lab mouse from Pacific Northwest National Laboratory (PNNL), Richland, Washington... | ecosystem: Host-associated > Mammals > Digestive...
TGTAAGAAGAGCCATTGATGTGTCTGAGTCTACACTATATCCGGTTCTAAGAAGGCTCCAGAAGGATGAATGCCTGGAGGTTTACGACAAACAGATCGACGGAAGGAACCGGCGTTATTATAACATAACGGTCAAAGGCACGGCACAGTTAGACCTGTATCGGACAGAATGGAAGAGCTATACGAAGAAGATTAACGAGTTATTTGAGGGAGGGATATCTGTATGAACCGTATAAAGTTTATGACGGAATTGGCAGCATTATTACAGGATGTTCCGGCAGAGGAACGAAGAGACGCGATGAAGTTCTATAACGATTATTTTGACGACGCCGGAGAAGAGAATGAGCAGAGGGTAATCGAAGAATTAGAGAGCCCGGCGAAGGTCGCGGCAACGATTAAAGCAGATTTGAGAGGTTCATCGGGGGAATACGGCGAATATACGGAGAAGGGTTATACGGATACAAGATTCGAGTATAAAGAGACGCCGGCAGGGAGGAATATTCAAAAGGAAGACGGCGGGTACCGTAAAGAGGAGCAGGGGTATAATTATGAGGAGAATACTTATCGGGGATTTGATTTTCGGAAGAAGGAAGAAGAACCCAGAACGAACGGGACTTTGAAAGTTATCTTGATTATCCTGCTGGTGATCGTAGGCGCTCCGATCGTCATTCCGGTTGCGATTGCGGTGATAGCAGTGGTTGCGGCATGTGCGTTTGCATTATTGATGGTCTTTATTTCGCTGGTGATTGCCTCTGTTGCGGTTGCTTTTGCAGGCGTGTGCGTATTTATTGCCGGAGTTCTCAGTCTGATACCGGAGATTGCGGTGGGATTGGCGCTTGTCGGTACGGGCCTGATACTTACGGCTTTCGGCGTGATCGGAACAGTCATAAGTTTGAGAGTCTGCTGGATTGTGATTCCGGGAATCGTCAGAGGCTGTGTATGGCTCTTAAGACAGCCGTTTCAGAGAAAGGCGGTGGTTTAGATGAAGACAGGGTGGAAGGTATTCTGGATCGTATGCGGCAGCGCGATAATAATCGGGTTTGCCTGCTGTGCGGCGGCGTTTGGGTTAGGAGTTACGCTGGATGCGATTCACGGCAGATTCCCGGACGGATTCGGATATGTCGGCGGCAGCGGGAAAAAGGCGAAGGACATCCACGAATCCTTCAAGGGTATTACGGAGATCGACGCCGAATTAGCGGCGGGAGAGGTGATCGTTTACGCGACGGATGAGGATGAGATCCGGGTGGAGACGAAGAATCTCCGTCAGAGGCTGGGCTTCAAATGTTATGCGGAAGGTAATGAGCTGAAACTTGAAACGAACAAAAAATTATATCGCCTGAATAATATGGGAAAAGGGACGATCAAGGTATATATTCCCAGAGAAATGAGATTTGATGAAGTATCTTTTGATATGGGCGCGGGAACGCTTACCATAGATGAGATCTGTGCAGACAGTTTTTCCGTAGGTGTAGGAGCGGGAGAAGTGGATATCGCAGATTTTCAGGCGTATGAAGGCTCGCTTGAGTGCGGGGCCGGTACGATCTGTGCGAAAGGCGCCGTGACGTCTGATCTGGAGATCGCATGCGGTGTGGGCGAGGTGGAATTCACGGCGTACGGCCATGAGACAGATTATAATTACGATATCGACTGTGCGGTGGGCGCAGTGGTCTGCGGCGGCAGCGATTATTCGGGCATCGGCGGACACAGGCATATCGATAACGGGGCAGACAAAGATATGGAGATTTCAACCGGCGTAGGTTCGGTAACTGTAGAGTTTGACGGAACGAAAGTCCGTTAAGAGGACAGACGTTATAAATGTAGTGAATTGTCATGGAATAACAACAAGAATATTTCAAAAAAGCGAATGGAGGATTACAGAATGGAACCCAGAAAATTATATCGTTCGAGAAAGAATCGTATGATCTGCGGAGTATGCGGAGGAGTGGCGGAGTATTTTAATGTGGACGCCACATTGATCAGGCTGGTGCTGGCAATCTTTGGTTTTACAGGCACAGGGATATTTGCCTATATTATCGCGGCAATTATCATTCCGGACGCACCGGTCGGATATTAGAGTATTTTTTTAGATAACATGGCGGTATGATATGCGGATTTGTTCCGGGTCATACTGCCGTGTTATTTTTTGTATATTCCTTTTCGCATATGTCAATACTTATTAGAGTAAAGAGTATGCTTAGAAATGAAAGGGGATTATCCATGGCAGCGAAGAAGAATAAGCCGATCAAATTAGAGGAACTGACACAGGAGGAGAAGTTAAAGTACGAGATTGCCGAAGAATTGGGTCTGCTTGATAAGGTGATGGAGGAAGGATGGAAGTCCCTTTCTTCGAAAGAGACCGGAAGGATCGGCGGACTCATGACGAAAAAGAAGAAAGAAATGGAAAAATAGCAGGAAAAGTAACAGAAATATTACGAATATTAATTAATATTAACTAGTATGAACATTTGGTGATAAAGGTTGAAAAGGACTGATCCATTTGCTATAATCGAAAAACTGGTAATAATCATTTATAGGTGAGAATATGGACAGTAAGATTAGCGTTTTGGATATAAATATAGATAATTGTTCCGCAAAAGAAGCGATGAAGAGAACCGTGGAATATATGGGGACGGAACCGGTGAATATCGTTGAGATGGCGACAGTTAACGGGCTTATGCAGATAGAAGACAAGGGTAAGCTTAAGGAAGATATGTGCGGATTCGACCTGGTTCTGGCGGGAGATAAGGCGATACTCGAAGCAGCGGACGTCACGGACCGGAAGTATCTTCAGGAGACGGAGGGACAGGTCTTTTTGAGGATGTTCATGAGGTATCTGCATAAGAATCATACTGTATCAATATAATTCCTGGAATTCCTACCCGGAATTTCCAATGCCGGGTCTTATGCCGAAACACTTGCATTCCTATATAAGCCCCGATACTTCCCCCAAGAAGCGCGACGCACAGAAGCTTCTTTTCTGATACCCGCCATCGGCGCCGCATCGCGCGTCGTTTATCATATCCGAAGATAGCGAAGCCCAGCACATTCATCACAGCCAGATAAATAAATACCGCCCCTGTATTCATCTTCTCCTCATCTCCTCCCTGTCAGTTCCTGCCCGGCAGATTATACGAAGGCTGCGGCGCGTAAGATGCGTATCTCACTTTACAGAGATACCGTCCCGAAATCAGAAGGCACAGTAAAGTTACATCACAATCTCTTCCCTTAGCGTGAAAGAATAGATAACCTTCTCCCTCACCTTTTTCCGGGTTATCTGCTCCAACGCTTTCGCATAATAGTCAAGCTGGGCATGATATCTTTCCACAAGCTCTTCTGAACGCCGAACCTTATCCGTCTTATAATCCAGTACCACCAGTTCGCCGTCCGTCTCAAAATACACGTCTATGATCCCCTGTACCAGGATCTGCTCCCCTTCCTGCTCCTCAGGATAGATTTCCCTGGCGTCCACACCGAGGACGAAAGGCTGTTCCTTCCAAAGCGCATTCCGGACAGCCGCATCCTTCATCCTCTGTCCCGACCGGCTTGTAAGAAATTGCAGGATATCCGAAGGTCTGATGCAGTCCGCCATATCCTGCCGCATCTTTCCCGTATCCACGAAATCTTTAAGAATTCTTTTAAGTCCTTCTTCATCATATTCCCCGGAAAAATCCAGAAGCTCCATCAGCCTGTGATATGCCGTACCTCGTCCCGCCCCCGCCAGTTCTTCCTCTTCCTGAAGAAATTTGGGAATCAGCGGAACGACATCCGGCTCTTCATAAGACAATTCTCCGTACTCTTCGGACCCCTCCCCGAAAGTTTCAGTCAGATAGACTCTTTTCTTTAGTTCAGACACGGTAAATTTAAGCTTCTGACGCCTGCTTCCGCAATACGGATAACAATAAGAAAACTGTTCCTCCAGCGCTTCATGAATTTCCGGATCATAGACGCTTTCTGTATCCCAATTCATAAGCGCAGCCTTCTCAAGTCTGCCCGCCGTCTCTTCTTCAACAGAATCCTTCACAATATCTTCAAAGCTTAAGATCTTTTTTACAATCGGTACGTCGTCCCTTGTCCGCACAAGCGCCGGGAGAATCCAGTCCCAATATGTTACGGCCTTACTCAGACGGCCGAAGGACAAAGTTTCTTCCTTCCGTTCTTTTATCAGTTCATACCCCTTAAATTTCTTCTCGGAATTTGACAGGGTTCCGGTAATAATAAGCTTCTCTTTCGCCCGGGTGAACGCCACATACAGAACCCTCAGCTCTTCGCCAAGTCCGTCCAACGCCTCTTCTTTCTGCATAACCTTCTTGATAATCGTCGGACTCTTCGTCCTCTTCTCAATATCTACCGCGTCCAGTCCTACCCCCAATCTGGCATGGAGAGCTACGCTGCTTCTGGCATCCTGCATATTGATCCTCTTTCCCATGCCTGCTGCGAACACGACAGGGAATTCCAGACCTTTGCTTTTATGTATCGTCATCACCCGCACCGTATCCGACTGCTCGTCTTCGATACTCGCCTCGCCATAGTCTACGTCATATTTCTTAAGCTGTTCGATATATCGCACGAAATGAAACAGTCCTTTATAACTGGTGGCCTCATATGCCCTGGCTTTCTCCACCAGCATATCGAGATTCGCCCTGCGCTGCTCTCCTCCCGGAAGGGCGGAAACATAATCTCCATACCCCGTTTCCTTTAATATCCTCCACAGCAATTCATGCATAGGCGTATATGGTACGATCCGACGAAACTCGTCCATCTGCCCCAGACAGCGTTCCAGCTTATCCCGGATCTCCCGCACTTTCCCCTCCGTCCGGTAACGCGCCGCCGCTTTACAGAATCTCGTCTCTTTGTACTCCAAGCTTATGGCGGCAAGCTCTTCCTCTGTCAGCATACCGAAAGAAGATCTAAGCACCGCGGCCAGGGGAATGTCCTGCTGCCTGTTATCCAATACCTGCAGATAATCCAGCAATACGCCGATCTCCTGCGTAGCGAAATACCCCTCTCTGGTGCCCGCATACGCCGGAATCCCCTCACGGTTTAATACTTCTGTAAATACATCGGCGAACCCTTTCACGCTCCTTATCAGAATCACGATATCAGAATACCGCACCGGCCGGAATTCCCCTGTCTTCTTATCGATTACCTGATGACTTGCACGCAGCCTGCGGATTCGGCCGGCAATAGCCCTCGCTTCCAATTCACGCTCTGTGATCCTGCCGCTTTCCTCCCCTTCTTCCAAATCACTGTCAATCACCAGTACTTCCGTTTCCAAATCCTTCCCCGGCTTATAGTCCGCCCCCACATACAGAGCCGCCTGATCGTCGTACGCAATTTTTCCAAGCTTTTGCGTCATGATCTGCCGGAAGATATAATTTACACTGTCTAAGACTTCCTTCCTGCTCCGGAAATTCTTATGCAGATCGATCCTTTGCTTTGTCTCGCCCTCCGTCAGCGCGTATGTACGGAATTTTTCCATGAAAAGTTCCGGTCTCGACAGACGGAATCGATAGATACTCTGCTTCACGTCTCCCACCATAAATATATTATAACGCCCGGAAGATACGGTGGAGATACTGGTAAGAATCGCCTCCTGTATCAGATTACTGTCCTGATACTCGTCGATCATAATCTCTTCAAACTGTTCCTGATACTCCCTCGCTACCGCAGACGGCGCCGGCCCGTTTTCCGTCTCTTCCGTCAATATCTTCAGCGCATACTGCTCCATATCCGAGAAATCAATCATATTCCGGGTACGCTTCTTTTCCTCATATCTTTCGGAAAACTCCCGGACAAGCCGCGCCAGCTCCTCCATCGCCGGCCGGCATGCCTGGATATCCTCTATCATTCCTTCTACATTCTGGTAAAAATACTGTCCCGCCAGATCCTTCACGATTCCCTTGACCTCATCCCGGATCGCCTTGACCTGAGCGACCTTCTCTTCCGAAACAGTCTTATCCTTGTTGACGGCAAGCCTCGCCCATGAGACATTCTTCACAATCTCCGCCATCTTCCCAAAAGTGTGGACGGTAAGCAGCTCTTCCACAATCTGCCTGTCTTTTAATAATGTAGTCTCATAAGCCGCAGGACCGTCCGCCTCCCGGCAGATAGAAAGTCCCGCGTCCAGAAGTTCCCCTGCCTCTTTTAAGTAATCCGCCGTGTTATCCATCGCCAGACGAGTCATCTCGCTGTCCTCCAGCTCTTCAAGCGTTTCGATCTGATAAGCCTTAACACACCGGGCAATCCACGCCTCCGCGTCCGGATAGCTTCGGGAATAATCGTAGATCCTAAGAATCAGATCTTCGATCTTCTTATCATTCCTTCCGCCCCCATACGCCAGGGTAAAATCAAGAAAACGCCCGCCGCCTTCTTGATAACGCGCCTCCAGCATCTCCCTTAACACATCCTGACGCAGAAGTTTTAACTCCCCTTCTTCCCCGATACGGAAAGCAGGATCGATACCTATCACCGGAAAATGATCGCGGACAACAGACAGGCAGAAACTGTGAATCGTCGTAATATATGCATTATGTATCAGAGTAGCCTGCTGCTTCAGATGCTCGTCGTCCGGCTGCTCCATAAGCTTCTTCTCTATCGCGCCCCGGATCCTCTCCTTCATCTCCGCCGCCGCCGCCTCTGTAAATGTCACGATCAGCAAACGGTCCACATCTATCGGACGCGCGCCCGAAGTCAGCATCGTTATGATTCGCTCCACCAGAACCGCCGTCTTGCCCGAGCCCGCGGCGGCAGATACCAGAATATTCCTGTCTCTTAGATCTATAACCCTCTGCTGGTCCTCCGTCCACTTTACACTCATACTTAATCTATTCCTTTCTCTCTTTCTGCTTCCATCAACGCGATCGCCTGCTCCTTACTCATCTGTCCCATATCACGGTATCCGTATCCCGGGATCTTCACGTCAAACCCGCAGATATGCCTGTATTTACAGTAATCGCACCCCGTCTCCTGTCCCTTCCGGTAAGGCAGCGCGTTCGTCTCCCCCTTCAAGATCCTCCGGTGAGCTTCCGCTATCTTCTTCGCCGCATGCTCCATCATCAGGCGGAACTCCTCTTCCGGCACTGCCTTAGACCCTTTGCCGAGACTGCCGTCCTTCGTATACTTCACCGGAATTACCAGGGATTCTCCGCTCTTTTTGTGATCCAGATGCTCAAGCGTATCATCCTTAAGGCTGATCAGGCCGTCCGGCCTTAATTCCTTTAAGATCTCTTCCTCCGTCTGTTCCTTCTGTTTATCGATTACCGGATCCGAGATACGGTAATAAAAGACTCCCGCCGGAATCGCTTCTTTATCCGGATGCCTTTTCTTCTCCTGCATAAGCGCGGCGTCCATATAGACCATCAGCTGCAGCTGCAGGCCGTGATAGAGGGAAACTACGTCAAAAGCCTTACTCCCTGTCTTATAATCCAGAACCTTTACATAGACCTTCTCATCTTCTTCGCAGGTATCGATACGGTCAATCTTTCCGTTAGAGAATCGGAATTCATAGGCGGAGGGAGAAAAATCCCCGGCCTCAAGCTGTCTGGTCAGCGCCCAGACCGTCCGTGTAAGAAGCCGCTTCATACGGACGATCATATATTCATCCCTTGCAGAACTATATAACACCGAATTACCGTAATCCGTGACAGCCTCGTCCACACTTTCTTCTATATATTGATTCCGCTGTTCTTCGCCGAGGGCAAGCCAGCCCCCCTCCTGCTCCGCTTTCCTGGAATATCTCTCCAACGCGCCATGGCACACATTTCCCAGATCCACCGCCTGAAATTCATACTGCTGCCTCTCCGTCAGGTTCAGCCCGTAAGTCAGGAAGTGGGCGAACGCACAGACGGCGAACCCCTCCATCCTCGTAATACTGTCCTCAAAATGTTCCCCATAGAGCTTCTTTGCCGCCGCCTCGGTCAGTCCGTCCATGGGTCTTTTGTAAAATCCTGCCGCAAGAAGATCTTCCATCTTCTGCCGCCATCTCTCATTCTTCTTATACCATGTATAAAGTTCGCTCCAGGCGGCGTCCGCTCCTTCCCTCGCGCCGCGGAGACCACGAATCAGATATTCAAGTCCGATTTCCTCTGTGATCTCCCGTCCGGCAAGCGTCTTCTCTTCCTCGTCCACCACTGTCAGCCCAGGATACATCCTCTGAAGCTCCTGAACCAGATAAGCAGGACGAATGCTTTTCCCCTCTGCAGACACCTTGCTGTAATAGACCTCCAGCCTTTCGGACGGCTTAGTCAGATTCAGATAAAGATAGAATTTCTGAATATACGCCTTCTCCTTTCCTCCCGGCGACAACGCCAGCTTCTCTTTCTGAAAATGCTCCCGGTCACGTTCGGATAACAGACCGGTACGCAAAAGAGCCCCCGGAAGGTTAGTATCGTTCGCCCCAAGGAAGATCAGCGCGCGGATGTCTTTCAGCCTGGTCCGTTCCACATCCCCCACAACTACTTGATCGGGAGTCGGCGGAATCACGCCGACCCTGGCTTCCTCAAGTCCTGCATCCAGCAATTTACAATATTCATCCAGCGAAACCTTCTCGTCTCCCAGAAGCCTCACGAATTTATCAAACAGCTCAATCAGAATCCGGTAGACCTGGGCGTACTCTTTCGCAAGCGCCAGTTCTCCCTCCGCCTGAAATTCTTCTTCCTGTTTCTTAATCCTGACCTGCAGATTCTCCCGAACCATGAATTCATAGAGCGCAAGAGTAATATCCTTCACCGTCTTCTGCCGCTGCTTTAATACGAACACCAGAGTATCCAATTTCTCGACCAACGTTACCCGAAGATGATTCATACGCGCAAGCTCATCCTCTTTCATCCCCTTAAGACGCCGGATCCAGCTTTCCTGCCAGCGCTTATAGCCTTTGATTCCAAGCCCCAGGACGTAATTCTCAAGTTCATCCACTTCTTCATAGGTGAATCCCGTCAGATTCGTCCGAAGAAACCGGAACACACTCTCATAAGTAAAGTTCTGCTCCGCCAGATTCAAAAGGCTTCGGATATATTCCACGAAGGAATTCAGAAGAATATTTCTCTTATGATCCATGAATGCGGGGATATCATATAACGCAAACGCACGCTCCAGATAATCCCCGTATACCTCCATGCTGCTTACGATCACACCGACGTCCCGATAGCGAAGTCCCTCTTCCCTCACTAGTCTGCGGATGGAGCCCGCCGCTGCCATCGCTTCTTCCCCGGGATTCCTTGCGGCATGAAGACGGATAGCTTCCTGCCCGCCGGCATACGTTCCTGCCTTGTATCGAAAGAGATTCTTTTCCAAAAACGCGAGGGCGTCATTTTCCCGAAAACGGTATGCCGGCTCCTCATACAGGCATACCGGCTCCTCCACTTCAACTTTTGACTCTCCCGCCAGCCTGATCAGAGTCGCCGTCATATGTTTGCTGAGGGCGAACAACTGATACGGATGCTTGTATATGTAAGGATTCTCTCTGGCATCCATAGTCGCCGTCACGATCATCTTGCGGCAATGAATCAGAAGCTCCATAAGAAGCCTGTTCTGCACCGGCGTAAACCCTGTGAAACCATCCAGTACGACGGTACTGTTCTTAAGCATCTCTGACTGGCTTACCATACGGCTTAAGGCATCCAGCAGTTCTTCCTTCGTGATGTATTTCTTCTTTAGATATTCTGAAAAACCTTGATAGAGAATACGGATGTCCTTCAATTTGTAATAAAGCCTGGACTGACTCCCGACAGCTTCCATAACCTGGCCGATCTCTTCATCCCTGATATCATACTGGGTAAACTCGGAAATGACAGATTTTACCTCGCTGATATATCCAAGCTTCTTCATATTCCCTTTCAGAACGCTCAACTCATCCTCGTAATCCCCCGCGATCTTCCGAAGAATCAGATTCTTTCCTTCATCGTCCAGAACCGGCAGAATCTCTCCCCCCGTTTCCTCAAAGACACGGTAAGCCAGCCTTCCAAAACTCAAGACGTCAATATTCATAATGCCTTTCCTCGGATGCATAACCACCAGGTCTTTCTGCGTCTGCATGGTAAACTGCTCCGGAACCAGAACGATATAGTTCTGATCCGGATGACGGATCGATTCCTCAATAATATGATGATAA
>Ga0224748_10800_pt1 | contig 10100 bp, 12 predicted proteins | sample LIM_F_Water_Neg_FD_182074 | JGI IMG/M metagenome (GOLD analysis project Ga0224748, IMG submission 182074) | Enriched cells from gastrointestinal tract of the lab mouse from Pacific Northwest National Laboratory (PNNL), Richland, Washington... | ecosystem: Host-associated > Mammals > Digestive...
GATCAGTTTCTGAAACTCGGCTTCTTTATTCAAAATAGTTTCTATTGTATTACTGATCAGTCCCAGACTTTCACTTAGATTATCAATCGCCGCCTCGGACATCTCTATCGATATCCTCCTGAAAACGGAAAAAACAACGCCTCCCAGTATACTGAAAACCAATATAAACGGAAGTATCACAACAATTTTTCTGCGTATTTCACTTCTTTTTTCTCTCTTTCCCATAATAATCAATATCCTATCCACAAAAAAGAATTATTATAGTATTACTATATCATTAATATCCCTTAAAGTCAAAAGAAGGTTGAAATATAAACCTGCATGAATGTAAAAAGTAACAAAAAAGCTGCTGTAAAATTGACATATTTTGCAGCAGCCTTTTCTATAAGTCCTGATATATCCTATACATCCATAATAATCGGAAGAACCATTGGCCTTCTCTTTGTCCTCTTCCAGATAAATTCGTTCATGGTATCTCTGATCACCATCTTGATCTTGCTCCAGTCTGCGTTCCGCTGATGAAGCAGACAGTCTTCCACCGCATCTGTCACCACATTGCGCGCTTCTTCCATCAGCCCTTCGGACTCTCTGACATACACGAATCCCCGGGATACGATATCCGGTCCTGCCAACAGTTGGTTACTTCCTTTTTCCAGTGTCAGCACTACAATCAGGATACCGTCTTCCGCCAGATGCTGTCTGTCACGGAGCACGATATTGCCCACGTCTCCTACGCCCAGACCGTCTACCAGAATCTCCCCTGTATGCACCTTATCTACAACCTTCGCTTCTTTCGAACTTAACTCCAGCACGTCTCCCGACTGCAGGATGAATACATTCTCCTTCGGAATCCCAAGCGTCATTGCAATACCTGCATTCGCCTTGAGATGACGGTATTCGCCGTGTACCGGGATCGCATACTTCGGCCTGACAAGAGAATAGATCAATTTTAATTCTTCCTGGCACGCATGTCCGGATACATGCGCGTCAGAGAAAATAACATTGGCTCCCTTAGCCGACAGCTCATTGATCACTCTGGAAACCGACTTCTCATTGCCCGGTATTGGGTTCGAACTGAATATTACCGTATCCCCGGGCATGATCGTTACCTTTTTATGCACATCCGCCGCCATCCGCGACAGCGCCGCCATCGATTCCCCCTGACTTCCGGTGGTAATCAATACAGTCTTCTCCGGCGGATAATTCTTCAGCTGATCGATCTCGATCAAAGTCTTCTCCGGCACATTCAGATATCCCAGCTCCTGGGCTACCTGAATGATATTCACCATACTGCGTCCTTCCACGATAACTTTACGGTCATACTTACATGCCGAATTAATGATCTGCTGCACCCGGTCTACATTAGAAGCGAATGTCGCGATAATGATCCTCGTATTCTGATGTTCCGCAAAGATATGATCAAAGGTAATCCCGACCGTACGCTCCGACTGGGTGAACCCCTTCCGCTCCGCATTGGTACTGTCCGACATCAACGCCAGTACGCCTTTCTTTCCAATCTCCGCAAAACGCTGCAAATCAATCGCGTCGCCGAATACCGGCGTATAATCTACTTTAAAGTCTCCGGTATGAACGACGATTCCCGCCGGCGAATAGATCGCCAGCGCAGCCGCATCCTGGATACTATGATTTGTCTTGATAAATTCGATCCTGAACTGTCCCAGATTAATGGACTGTCCATGCTTTACCACTTTCCGCCGCGTACTGCGCAGCAGATTATGCTCCGTCAGTTTCCTCTCAATAATTCCCATCGTAAGCTTTGTCGCATAGATAGGGAGGTTCATCTCTCTCAACACATAACACAGCGCGCCGATATGGTCCTCATGGCCATGGGTGATCACGAACCCCTTCACTTTCTGGATATTGTCCCTTAGATACGTTACATCCGGTATTACAAGATCGATTCCCAGCATATCGTCCTCCGGGAAAGCCAGTCCGCAATCTACGACAATAATACTGTCTCCGTATTCGAAAGCAGTAATGTTCATTCCTATCTTCTCTAACCCTCCAAGAGGAATGATACGCAATTTCTCATTGTTTTCTTTCTTCAAATTTACACCTCCACGTGTGTCCGTCGTACTACTTCTGCCCTGTCAGGCACTCCTCGCATTGTCCGTAGAACTTCAGTTCGTGGTCTGACACGCGGAATCCCGTTTCCTGCTCAACCAAACGCTCCAACTCGTCCAGGAGATCTTCCTCAAACGGGACTACTTTCCCACATGTCTTACATATCAGATGATGATGGTGATGCTTTGTTTCCCCGTCGAACAAATCGCTAATCTCATAGCGCAGGCACCCGTCATCCAGATTAATCCGATCCACCAACTGCATTTCCCGCAACAACTGCACAGTCCGGTAAATAGTAGCCAATCCTATCTCCGGATAGTCTTCCTTTACCAGTTCATAGATGTCTTCCGCAGTCATATGCTTATCACGATGATCTGCAAGTACTTCTAATACAAGCAACCTTTGATTGGTCACTTTCAGCCCTTTTTCTTTCAGCATTTTCTTAAAATTCTCTTTACTGATGGACATAGTATATTACCTTTCAATCTCAATATCTTCAAGCAGTTCTTCAAACACTTTCGATATCGCCGTAAGCTCCACATCATCCTCCACGATCTCATAGATACCGTCGGATGCCCCCTCGTCCGATTTATCCTTAAGGATCAGACATTCCGCGTCTTCTTCTTCCGAATCTGTGACCAGAATGTAAGATACACCGTTCACTTTTGTCTGTTCCAATACAAAAAAATCTGCGTCTCCCTGAATCTCTTCCGACCTGAATCTTATCTTCTCCATATATGCTCCTTAAGAATTAATTATAAAACGACACGGCAGACCCGAAATCAATCCAATGATGTGCCAAGAGAATCCAAATATCCCTGCAATATAAAAACAGCCGCAATCTTGTCTACATACTTCTTGCGGTCTTCTCGTTTCACTTTACTCTCGATTAAAGTCCGTTCTGCTTCTACTGTAGTCAGACGCTCGTCCCACATCACGACCTCAAGGCCGGTCCGCCGCGCGAGCGTCTTTCCGAATTCTATAGATAATTCCGCCCGATCCCCAACATCATTATTCATATGCTTCGGAAGTCCAAGGACAATCCGCTCCACCTGGTATTCTTCTATCAATGCTTCGATCCGCGCACAGGTCTTACGCAATTTGTTCTCGTCCTTACGGCAAATTGTCTCGATTCCCTGGGCGGTAATTCCCAGAGAATCACTTATCGCTACGCCTACGGTCTTAGACCCATAATCCAATCCCATAATCCTCATAACAGATTATACCCATCCGTTGTGCTCAATATACGTCTTAAGCATCTCTTCTACCAGCTCGTCCCTCTCCATCTTCATGATAAGGCTCCTCGCGCTGTTGTAACTTGTGATATACGTCGGATCCCCTGACATAATATATCCCACGATCTGGTTCACCGGATTATAACCTTTTTCACTCAATGCCTCGTACACAATTTCAAGTATATCTTTTGCCTGAATCTGCGGAGCGCTTTCTACCTGAAAAAACTGTGTGCTGCTTAAATCTCTCATATACTCACGTCCTCCAAAAATACTTCATAATCATTCTACTCCATTGCAGAAAAAAATTCAATGAATTATTTGCGAATGACTCTTAATTTCTACATTTACTATTTGATTTACTCTATTTTCGGTCATTTTCTGTCCAATCTTTACATATTCTCTGGTGAATCCTGTCTGATATCTCTCGCCTTCATGCAGGATCTCTTCCTCGATTAGTACCTCCTGCACCGTTCCCATCAGCGTCTCTTCATATTCCGCCTGTTTTCGCCGTCCCAGTTCAATCAGTTCATTGCTCCGTTTCGCTTTCACAGATTCCGGCACCTGGTTTTCCATAACGGCCGCCCTCGTACCTTCCCGTTTTGAATATTTAAACACATGTGTCTCGTAAAACCCGACTTTTTCTATGAAATCTTTCGACCGGGCATATTCTTCTTCCGTCTCGCCGGGGAATCCCACGATTACGTCTGTGGTCAGCGCCGGATGTCGGAAATACTTCCGCAAAAGTTCACATTTCTCATAATATTCTCCGGATGTATAACGGCGGTTCATCCGCCTTAATGTGGCGTCGCAGCCGCTTTGCAAAGACAGATGGAAATGCGGACAGATCTTTGACAGCCCTGCAAGCGTTCTGACAAATTCCTCCGTAACGATCCGCGGCTCCAATGAGCCCAGACGGATCCTTCTGATCCCCGGATTCTCATGGATCGCACAGATAAGCTCCTGCAGGCTGCCTCCCGTATCGATCCCATAAGAACTCAGATGGATCCCCGTAAGCACAATCTCCTTGTATCCGTTAGAAGAAAGCCTTTCCACTTCCTCCGCCACATCTTTGCGGCTCCGGCTGCGCACCCTTCCCCTGACATAGGGAATGATACAGTAGGAGCAGAACTGATTACATCCGTCCTGCACTTTCACATAGGCGCGGGTATGCTCCGCCGTTCGCTCAAGACGCAGCTCTTCATATTCTTTGGAATGGTTGATATCGAGAAGCTGCCGGCGCTCCCGGGCATCCGTTTCCCGAACCGGCGCTCTCTCATATTCGGCCAGTATCTCGATCAGTTCCTTCTTACGGTTGTTCCCGATCACGATATCCGCGCACCCGTCCACGTCTCCCTCCCTGGACTGGACATAGCAGCCGCATGCCACAATTATGGCGTTTGGATTTTGCTTTCGGGCGCGGTGCAGCATCTGCCTCGACTTACGGTCCGCCATATTCGTGACTGTACATGTATTGATAATATACACGTCTGCCTTCTCCTGAAACGGCACGATCTCAAACCCCTGCTTCCTCAGAAGCTCCTGCATAGCTTCCGTCTCATACGCATTCACCTTACATCCGAGATTATGTAACGCCGCTTTTTTCATAACCTGAAATAATTCCTTTCTATAAACACAATAACTGCAACTTTGTATCTTTAAAAAATTGATTCTTGACTTTTTTGCCTCTTCCTCTTAAGATAAGTATAGAACATCAAAACAGACAAGGAGGTATAGTCCAATGAAAACCGTACAGATTTCTTTGAATTCTATTGATAAGGTAAAATCTTTTGTAAATGATATCACCAAATTTGACCATGATTTCGATCTTGTATCCGGAAGATATGTTATCGACGCAAAGTCTATTATGGGTATCTTCAGCCTGGATCTTTCTAAACCGATTGATCTGAATATCCACGCTGACACTGCCGAGATCGATACTATTCTTGAAGCGTTGAAGTCATATTTATGCGAATAGAATCCGCATACAAGAAAAAGATTATAAACAAGATATTCAAAGTATTGGGAAAACGGACGGATCCGATAGAAATTGTTTCCGTCCTTTTTTGCTGCCGTTCTTCCGGCAGGACAGTATGCTGTCCGATACTGTCACTCCGCCGTCCGCATGTATTTCACCCTATTTTACTTCTATAATCTCCGCCGTCTCCAGCGCAGTCTTCATCAATTCATCGATCTTCTCGCTCAAATGCTCCTCCGACCTGCGGATTACCTCCACATTCGGCTTGGTTACCGGATGCTTTGCCACAAAGATCGTACAGCAGTCTTCAAAAGGCTGGATAGACGTCTCATAAGTTCCGATCTTCTCCGCGATATTCACGATCTCCTGCTTGTCATATCCGATCACCGGCCTGTATACCGGAAGCGTACAGACGTCGTTGGTCGCGGCAAGGCTCTGCATGGTCTGGCTCGCCACCTGTCCGATACTTTCCCCCGTGATCAATCCCAGACATCCGTCCTTCTTCGCAAAATACTCTGCGATGCGCATCATATAGCGTCTCATAATGATCGTCAGCTCGTCATGCGGGCACTGGTCGTAGATATACAGTTGGATATCCGTAAAATTTACCACATGGAGTCTGACAGGCCCGGCATACCGGGACACGATCTTCGCAAGATCCACCACCTTCTGCTTCGCACGTTCGCTGGTATACGGCGGCGCGTGAAAATACGTTGCCTCGATACCTACCCCCCGCTTCGAGATCATATATCCCGCCACCGGGCTGTCGATTCCGCCGGACAGCAACAGCATGGCTTTTCCGTTCGTCCCCACCGGCATCCCGCCCGCCCCGGGAATAATCTGGGAATACACATATATCTCCCTGCGGATCTCTACATTCAACATAACGTCCGGATGATGTACGTCTACCTTCGTCTCCGGAAACGCGTCCAGGATCGCCTCTCCCAGATCGCAGTTGATCTCCATGGAGTTCTTCGGATAAGACTTTCTCGCGCGCCTGGCTTCCACCTTGAAAGTCAGATGCTTGTCCGGATATGCCTCGTCCATATAGGCAACTACATCCTTCTTAAGCTGATCGAATCCCTGATCCTCCATACGGACAACCGGGCAGATCCCCACGATTCCGAATACCCGGCTTAAACGTTCCACCGTATCGTCATAGTCATAATCCCCGCTACAGTCCACATAGATTCGGGCCTGGGACTTGTAGACGTCGAACTCTCCGTCCACGTCTTTCAGTGCGAACCGCACCTGCCTGACGAGCGCGTCTTCAAACAGGTAGCGGTTTTTTCCCTTTATTCCTATCTCGCCGTATTTTATCAAAAAAGTATGATATCTCATCTTCTCTCTCCTAATTTCCTTAATGTCTGGTATATTTACGAAGCCTTGGTACTATATTATAGAGGGTATCCAAAGTATAGTCAATCTCTTCCGGCGTTGTAAATTCCGACATACTGAACCTTAACGTCGCATCCAGGAATTCCTGTCTCGCGCCGATGCCTTTCAGAACGCCGCTGACCTGTGGATGATTGGAGGCGCATGCCGAACCGGAGGATACATAGATTCCTTTTTCCTCCAGGGCATGCAGCAATACTTCGCTGCGGATACCCGCAAAGCCTACGCTGATGATATGCGGCGCCGACGTCTCGTCATACAGACCGTGAACCACCGTATCCTCGATCTGCCCGACTCCGCGGATAAACCGCTGTTTCAGCCGCCGCATCTGTGCCACCTTCACATCCAGCCCCTGGTAGATCGTCTTTGCCGCCAGAGAAAGCCCGGCGATCCCCGGCACATTTTCCGTACCGGAACGGACGTTCTTCTGCTGTTCTCCGCCGAATACGATTGGTTTAATCTTCACGTCTTCACCGATATACAAGACTCCTGTCCCCTTCGGTCCATGGATCTTATGACCGCTGACGGAACATAGATCCACCTTCAGTTTCTTCGGATAGATTCGGTATTTACCGAATCCCTGCACCGCATCCACATGGAACAAGATGTCTTTATTGTAGGCTTTCACGATACTTGCCGCCTCCTGTGCAGAACGTAACTTTGATAGGCGTTTTTTGCTGTCACACTTATGTTGCTGTAATCCATGCTTAGGACATATGTACGAGGACTTTCGTCCTCATCTTCGTTCCCCTCCTCAATAGTTGCATTGGCATGGTTTTTTCTGCCCTCAACTTTGCAAACAAGTGATTGCGTTTCATTCGGCAGGAAATTCAAATCCCAACGATACCTGCAATTATCTACGGGAATAATTTGCGAAACAAATTTTTCAATAACACTGTCATCAAGTTTGGGTTTGGAAAAGTCTAACGCTTCTTCAAGTACGGCTCTTATTTTCTCAATATCAAATTCCATGCCACTCTCACTATCAGATAGCTCACTCAGCCGTGACTTTTCTTCCATATATTTATTAAGCTCCGCTTCGGTCGTATCTTTCAGCGACTTAAATTCTTCTTTTGTAATTTCCCCATCAGCCCTCATACTGATAAGATTATCAATCTTATTTTTTAGCCTTGCTATTTTTCCCTCTAACGCCGAAGCTGCGGCTTGATTGTTCTTGGTATCTGATTGATAATGTTCATTCAAGAGCCTATAAACCTCTAAGATTGCATTCTTACGTTCTTGCTCTGACCAGATGCCCTCGAAAATCTTCTTAGCCATAATTTCCAATTTCCAATCACCGACCATACGGATGTCACAATAGCCCTCTGTATCAAGACCATTCTTCTCTCGGAAAGCCTTGCTGCCATTATTGACTTGATTATAGCACTGATACCCGAAAACTTCATCTCCCCTCTTATTAGTTCTCCACTTGTTTTTTCGGAATGTCGAACCGCAACTGCAACGTAACTTTCTAAGCCATACATCCTGCGTTGATTTCTTTCCGTATGTTCTCTCGCCTTTATTTACTACCATCTTTGTTGTCCGTGCCTTGCGTATTTCTCTGCATTTATTCCAAACTTCCTCTGAAACAATCGGCTCAAAATCCCCTTTAACATACATATATGTTTCTTCATCAAGATTCTTTATCCGCTTCTGTTCCAGATAATTATTGCTGAATGATTTCAGATAACAATTATATCCTTTATATGTGGCGTTGTGCAGGATGCGTCCGATTTTTGATGCAGACCAGCTCACCTGCCCATGTCCATCCTTTCTCCCAAGACGGCAGAGTTCTTTTGCAATCTTAGTCTGCCCTGCGCCTTGTAAATACAAGTCAAAAATAATTCTTACCGTTTCTGCCTGTTCCTTATTTATTACATAAGTGCTTCCTACACGGTCATAACCAATGATATTTCCATTTCCATATAAAACACCATTTTCACGACTGATTTTCTGCCCCGCCCGAACACGTTCTGAAACTTTACGGCTTTCCTCTTGTGCCAATGTTGCCATTATCGTAAGTCTAAGTTCCCCGTCCCCATCCATTGTCCAAATGTTATCTTCCACAAAATAGACTTCAATTCCAAGATTTTTCAACTCCCTTGTTGTTACCAGAGTATCAACCGTGTTTCTTGCGAAACGACAGACTTCACGAGTTACAATCAAGTCAAACTTTCCTGCCCTTGCATCTTCAAGCATCCTTAAAAATGCGGGACGTTTTTTCGCTTGTGTCCCTGTTATTCCCTCGTCGATATATTTTTGAAGGACATTCCAGTTACTGTGCCGTTCCGTCTGGTCATCGTACCACTGTAATTGATTTTCAAGAGCTGCAAGTTGAGCTTCATGCTCTGTTGAAACTCGCCCATAATATACAACCGTCCGCTCTCTGTTCTTATCTAAAAAAATATAAGGATTATGCCTAGCTGCTATATTTTGCATAATGAATTCCTCCTTGTTTTGTTTTTTATAATCGTACTAAAAATCAAGCCGCTTGTGAAATGTGCAAATTGTAGTGCTTGTAGACATTCATATATGTTTCTTTGTTTACAAGCCCTTTTTCAAAGAGAAGCTCAATTAATATGGCAGCAACATACTCTTTATCAATCTCAATTTTATCCATTCCGATGTCCTCCTTTAATGGAAACGCTGATGGCAAGAGCCTTGTCAACTCTTGCCATCGCTTCAGCGGGCATCATGCCCATATACTGTTTTAATCTTTTTTTATCTATTGTACGAATTTGTTCAAGCAAAACAATAGATTCTCTGTCAAGTCCCTCAAAGTTCTTTACTTCGGTGTGTGTCGGCAATTTTGCCTTTGTCTGTGTCCTGCCCGTGATAGCGGCAATGATGACTGTCGGGCTGTGCCTGTTGCCTATATTATTGGAAATGATAAGTACGGGTCGTGTGCCGCCCTGCTCCGAACCGACAACGGGATTAAGCTCTGCGTAGTAGATGTCGCCACGCCTGATTGTTCTTTCCATATTTTTTATAACCTCCATCTGGATTTAGGCAGGAATACCCTGCCTATGTAACAGCCAAATGCAAGGGAGTATTTAAGGTCGGGAGAGCATAAAACAAGCCCTGTTCCAATAGACCGCCCTGCATCTGGCTTTATGATAAAAGGCATTTTCTATTTGTCCCCGACATCCCGAAAATGCTGATGCGTGATTACGCAAGGGAAATCACCAAACGGTCAGCAGCGAACTGACGCCACGGGAGTTGCACCCCAACTGTCGGTCTGACAGAGCCGCCCCCATTGCCTGCGGCGGATTGGTTACCGCTCGGACTGTGGCTGGACGGGAGTATCATTGTCCTCTTTGTGGGTCTTGGCGAAATCGGGAGCTGCCCGATATTTTCAGTCGATATTTTCCGCTTGCCGTCTTTCGGCGGGTCATGGCGTACCGCTGCAC
>Ga0224748_10802_pt1 | contig 10088 bp, 8 predicted proteins | sample LIM_F_Water_Neg_FD_182074 | JGI IMG/M metagenome (GOLD analysis project Ga0224748, IMG submission 182074) | Enriched cells from gastrointestinal tract of the lab mouse from Pacific Northwest National Laboratory (PNNL), Richland, Washington... | ecosystem: Host-associated > Mammals > Digestive...
GGATATCGGCAGGCAAGTATCAGTAATAGAGACTCCATTTGTAAATGATGTAGCAGTATACGATAAATCAATATTTGAAAATAGGCTACAGGGGAAAAAGTATGTTTTGTTTTTTGGAACTCTAATAGCCGAAAAAGGAGTATTAGTAATTGCTGATATCCTACAGCGGTTTTTAAAGGGGCATCCGGATTATTATGTGGTGTGCTGCGGAAAAGATGCACGGATTGCAGGAAAGAATGCAGTGGGTATTTTGCGGAATGCGGTCGGTCAGTTTGGCAGTCAGTTTATTTATTTAAAGCAGCAGCCGCATGAAAAGTTATATCCGATTATCCAAAAAGCTGATTTTGTCATTCTGCCGTCATTAGTGGAGAATTTGTCGAATGCATGTATTGAGGCAATGTATTTTGAACGGGTTGTAATTGGAACGGATGGCGTAAGCTATGAGCAGCTAATTGACGATGGAATCAGCGGGCTGTTATGCAAACCAAATGATGCAGACAGCTTGTTGGAAAAGATGAATGAAGCGGCATCAATGAGTGAAACCCAAAAAAAGAAAATTGGGGAAATGGCAAAAAAGAGGATTGATAGATTAGCGCCGGACGTAGTAGTACGGAAATTGCTTCGGTTTTACCAATATGTAATTGATAATGTAAACAAATAAAGTAGAAAGAAAGTACAAATTTGGAAGGAGTCAACGGTTATGAAAAAAGGCATTATCGGGATGATATCGGCAATAGGAGGGGCAGCGGCAGGGATAACGGCTGCCAGCGGGGTGCTTGGCAGCAAAATAAAAGAGAATCAAGATAAGTCGGACAAACATCTGGCTTTGTTTTTAATGATGAACCAATGGGTAAAAGTAAAGCAGGAGGGGAAAAATCTGTCTTCCTATTTGGAACAGGAAGGATATAAGAAGATTGCTATATATGGCATGCATTATGCGGGGGAAACTTTGGCGGATGAATTAAAGGGAAGTGATATAGAGATTGCATACGGCATTGATAAAAATGCGGATAAGATGTATGCAGACTTTTTAGTGGTTGCACCGGACAGCGATTTGGGGGAAGTAGATGCGGTCGTGGTTACATCCATTACTTTCTTTGAAGAAATTGAGGAAATGCTGAACAGTAAGATGGATTGCCCAATTCTTTCATTGGAGGATATCCTATATCAGGTGTAAATGTTAGAGTAGGCAAAGAATTGGAGAAAGAGTAATGCATAATGAAAAAATACTGGTAACACGTTCCAGTATGCCGCCTTATGAAGAATACATTGAAGCAATCAAACCGTTGTGGGATAATCGCCAGATTACCAATATGGGGCAATATCATAAGGAATTGGAAGAAAAACTGAAAGGATATCTGGATGTGCAGGAACTCTCACTTATGGTGAATGGGCATATGGCATTGGAGCTGGCAATCCAGTTATTTGATTTCCCGGAAGGGGCTGAGGTTATTACCACTCCGTTTACGTTTATTTCTACTACCCATGCAATTGTCCGGAATCACCTGCAGCCGGTCTTCTGTGATGTGAAACGAAGCGATGGAACGATGGATGAAACGAAGATAGAGAATCTGATTACAGAACGTACCGTGGCGATTGTTCCCGTACATGTATATGGAAACGTATGCAACGTGGACGCAATACAAGAAATAGCAGATAAATACAATCTTAGGGTGATTTATGATGCAGCCCATGCATTCGGTGTGAAATATAAGGGCAAAGGGATAGGAAATTATGGCGATGCTTCGATATTTAGTTTCCATGCAACAAAAGTGTATAATACGATTGAAGGTGGGGCAGTTGCATTTTCCGAACATAGATTTTATGAAAAACTATATAATCTGAAAAACTTTGGCATCCGAGGGGAGGATTTAGTCACAGAAGTTGGAGCAAATGCAAAGATGAATGAGTTTTCGGCGATTATGGGATTGTGTAATTTGAAATACATAGGTAATGTTCTGGAAGAACGGCGGAAAAGATATCATTTTTACAGAAAAAATGTGGAAACTATTAAGGGCATTGGATTATTTGAGCAGAATGAAGATGTTTGCAGTAATTATGCATACTTTCCGGTTTTAATTGAAGAAGATTATTGTATGACAAGAGATGAGCTGTATGATGCTTTAAGAGAAAACTGTATTTATGCGAGAAAGTATTTTTACCCCTTGACATCTGATCAGGAATGTTTCAGAAACAAGTATGGAAGGGCATGCTTGGAACAGGCAAGAAAGCTGGCGAATCAAATACTGTGCCTGCCCTTTCACGATGAGATGAAAATAGAGCAGATGGTAAAAATTATTGATATTATTAAATAATAATTGGAGAGGTGTGTTATGGGCAAACCATTGGTTTCTATAGCATGTTTAACATATAATCATGAGAAGTATATTAAGGATGCAATTGAGGGGTTTTTATCGCAGAAGACAGAGTTCGATTACGAAATTTTAATCCATGATGATGCATCGACAGACCGGACGGCAGATATTATCAGGCGGTATGAGATAAAGTATCCGAATAAAATATACGGGATATATCAAAGGGAAAATCAGCTGAGTAAGATAATAGAGGATGGGAACATGCTGCAAGATTATCTGTATCCGGTTTGTAAGGGAAAATATATAGCATTATGTGAAGGGGATGATTTTTGGATTGATCCGGACAAATTGCAGATGCAGGTAAACTATTTGGAGAGCCATCCGGAATGTGCGGCTGTCTGCCATGATGCAGTCTGCATTGATTGCAGGGATGCTACAATTTATCCAATACACCCATATTTTGGGGAGAAATATTTGACAAATGAAGAAGTAATCATCCAATATCGTGGTGATGTTCCGACCGCATCAATGATGTATAGGAGGGACGCTATTTGTATGGACAAGTTTTTCATGCAAGGTGGCTTAGGGGATTATGCACATGAACTGTATGCGATTACTAAAGGGAAGATTTATTTTTCATCCCGTATTATGTCAGTGTATCGTGCAATGCATGAGGGAAGCTGGACTATGACGCATAGCAGTGATATTGAAAAAGGAATTATGCTGCGGGGAAAGGTGTTAAATTTCCTGCGCCGGTATGATGCGTATACAAAAGGGGAATATCATCATGCGATTGTATACAAGGAGTCATTATTTGTGTTAGACAGCATATATTTATGCCGCAATTTGGATGTTTATGAAATAGAAAATATCATCCGGCGGTGCAATGTCCAAACGGAAAACCAATACAAAGAATTTTTGACGCGGATGGAAATGGTTTATAAGCAGATGTATGTGGAAGAGTATTATCCGGCATTGATGAAAACGTTTGCTGAAAAATATTCTCGCATATATATATGGGGAGCGGGAAAATTTGGGCAAAGGGTTGCCAGACAGCTGCTTAATCATAGCAAAGATTTTGAAGCCTTTATCGTATCGGAACCTTCCGGGCAAAAAGTGATGGGGAAGCCGGTGGTTGGATTGGATGAGGTGCCTTATCCGGCAGAAGATGTGGGAATCATTATTGCCGTAAATATTCAGAATTGGGATGAAATCAGAGGGTATTTTGAAAAGAATGGGGAATTTCATTATATCTATCCGTATGGAGTAACGGAAATAATGTGATGGCAGGTTTTGGGAAGCGGATGTTGAGCCAATAGCCTTTGATTGGAGCGGTTAGATGGAGGATGCAGAGATGATAAATTATTATCAAAGAATGACGGCGATATATGAACGTTTATTGGATAAAGAATCAAAAATTTTGTTTGAAGCGAGGATTTCATATTTGCTGGACCATAATCAGGAGAATTATATAAAAACCGTTTGCGGATTATATGATGATTGGAGGGCGTGGGATTTTGAAAAGGATATGGAGCGGAGGGATATAATTATATTTGGCTGCGGACATGACGGGAAAGAGGCAAATAAACTATTATCTGCCTGGGGATACAAGGTACTTTATTTTTGCGATAGTTATAAATTCGGTGGGATAGTGGATGGAAAGAAAGTATTGTCTATTGACGAAGTGGTTGAAAAATACAGAAACTATGCGATAGTGATTGCATCTTCACGATATGGCATGGAAATGTATGTCGAATTAGTACGGAGGGGGTTTCCCTATAAAAATATAGTATTGCCGGAGTTTAAAAAAATCTTGGGTATACGGGGCACACAATATTTTGATGTGTTTGAACCGGAACCTGAGGAAATATATATTGATGCAGGCGCTTTTAACGGGAAAACAATCTTTAATTTTGCTGAATGGACGAATGGGAACTACAAAAAAATATATGCGTTTGAACCGCTGGAACATATGTATAAGATGATATGCCAGAAAGTAAATCTTGACATGGTTATGCGCCAAAAATATTAATATTTTAAACGTGCAGCATAATACAGTATAATATAAAAGATACATAGGAAAAGCTTTTAAAACAAAACTGAGCGGCTCTAATATATAAGGTTTTAGAAGATGAGGCAGATGAATACGCATTGTAGATATACTGGATAAAACTGAGTGGGTGGGGATATATGTATACGGCAAGGGAACAAAGTGAAAGTGTGATTATATTGGCAGGAACAAAATGGCAGGTTCCATTGATTCAAAGGTTGAAAGAAAAGGGGCACAGGGTTATTGTTTTTAATCTGTTCCCGGATTCTCCGGCGTTTCCATATGCGGATGAATATTGCATTGTAGATATTACGGACAAGGAAAAATGCCTTCAACTGGCGGTTGAATATGCGCCGAAAGCAATTATGTCGGACGAATGCGATATAGCTGTTCCTACGATTGCTTTTTTATCGGAAAAAATGGGGTTGGAATCCATAGGGATGGAGATGGGGGAACTCTACACAGATAAATATAAAATGCGGGTATTTGGGCAAAATCATGGTTTCGACACTCCGTTATTTTATAAGTGCAGTCAATTGCAGGATGCTATGGAAGCCTTCCATTCCTTTGGCAAAAAAATGATAATGAAACCATTGGATGCCAACAGCAGCAGAGGGGTTCATTCAATTAATCACGAGGAGGATGTTCGGCTCTATTTTGAGGATTCCATTTCTTTTTCAAAAAAGGAGAAAAGTATACTTTTGGAGGAATATATTGAAGGAACCGAATTTACCGTTGATGGGATAAAGACTGCCAATGGGCATATATCCTTAGCAATATCAGAAAAAAGACATTATAGGTATAATGAAAACATAGCCTGTTCCCTTTATTTTTCATGTACGAGTGAGGTATATGATTATGACAGACTAAGGGAGATAAACAATCGGTTTGTGGAATTATCCGGGCTGCCGTTTGGGTTAACCCATGCGGAGTATAAATATAGAAACGGGAAATATTATCTGATGGAAATTGGTGCAAGGGGCGGAGGGAATTTGATTTCAGCCTATATCGTACCGCTTGTTTCGGGTGTGGATGTATATGATTATCTTATAGATAAAACTTTAGGGAAAAGATGCAAAGAAAATATTGTAGTTTCTGAAAAAGCTATGAAAAGACGCGCCGTGCTGAACTTTTTTGATACAAATGGAAAAGAAGGGATTGTAAAAGAAATACAAGGTGAGGATTATTTAAGGGAATGCAGGAATATTGTGGATTATGCCGTTTATTGCAAAAAAGGGGACGATATTTTAAATGCCAACGATGATAGCAAAAGGATTGGCTATTATATTGCATATGGGGAGAATGCAGAGGAGCTGAACCATATCATACATGAGGTGGAAACGAGATTCCGGATAGTTTTATAGCGCTTAAAGCAGCATAGAATTATCGTATGTGTTTTTCGGAAAAGAGGGAATACCGCTATGGATAAGAATGAATTTTACGAAGAAGTTCAAAAGGCAGAGGGGAACGGTTTACTGGCACAGGAAATGCAGCAAAGCGAATATCCTTTTGTCATATGGGGGATTGGAAGTTTATCATACAGCATTAAGAAATATTTGGATTATTATCATATAAAGGTGAGCAGCTATTGGGTGGATGGCAATCCCGGATTAAAAGAAAGGGATGGCATTCCGGTACAGTCCCTTTCCGCAATCGAAAATCAGTTTGATAAATTTAATGTGGTATTTGGACATAGTAAATATGAACTAAAGACAGAGATAAAAAAAAGATGTAAGAACATCCAAAATATTTTTTGTATTCCGAATGTATGCTATGGGCAATATCAAAAGATGGAAAAGGCATTTTTTGAAAAGAACAAGGAGGGGTACTATAGAAATTTCAGCCTTTTGGAGGATAGAGAGTCGCAGGAGTGTATGATTGCCTACCTGAAATGTAAGATAACAGAAAAAATAGATTATATTGTCGATATATACAGTGGGGAGGGAACAAATTATTTTACAAATCCTGTGTATAAGGCAGGGGAAGAAGAAGTTTATATTGATGTGGGGGCATATACAGGCGACAGTTTGGAGTTGTTTTTAAAGTCTGTAAACAATCATTACAAAAAAATATATGCTTTTGAGCCGGAAGAGAAAAGTTTTCAACTTTTAAAAGAATATGTAGAAGAGAAAAAACTGGAAAATATTGCACTGGAAAAAAAAGGTACCTGGAATAAAAAAGATACGCTGTCATTCAGTGACACGGAGGAAAGTTCAAGCATTGATTCTATGAGCAAAAGTGGAGAGGACACGGAGATTGCAGTAGATACATTGGATAGTATGTTAAATGGTGAGACGGTAACGCTTGTGAAAATAAATTTTTTGGTGGGCGTAAAAGAAACCATTGAGGGAATGAAGGGGATAATGGTGCAAAGCAAGCCAAAATTGGCGGTTACTGTGGGCTTTGATGAGTATGCGTTGCTTTCAATACCGATGCTAATAAAGGCAATAAATCCGACGTATAAAATCTATTTGAGGTTTGCGGATGCAATGCCGGCAAGACTGCTTTTATTGGCGGTATAGGAAAGGGGAGACACAGATATCCATAAATAAATTGCAAGAGGCGGGTAAGGAAATGGAAAGTAAGGAAAAGATTATAGAGTATATTACGAAAAACCGTGTTTCAACTACGGAAGTTGCGGACTGCCTGGGAAAAACAGGGGTAGTTGAGAATGTATTTCCATTGAACAGAGGGCATTTTGCTGTGGGGGAAGTGCAATACTTATATGCCATTCAGGACTCGAACTGGACGGTGCATGAAGATTTGGATGCGGAGCCAGTATCTGGCAAAGTAATATTTATTGATGCCATAGATGTCCATAACAGGGCAGTGATAGGGGATCTTGTGTCCAAATACATTTTGCTGTATATGGGGAATAAGGCAGTGGTCTGCACGGGCAGGATGCGGGATGCCCATTGTTTGATAAAAGAAAATTATCCGATTTGGTGCAATGGCGTTTCGCCGGTAGGATGCTTTAACCAGCCGGTGGATAAGAGCGGTTTTCATGAAATTATAGAAGAACGGAAGGGGTTTTTCCAGGGCTCTATTGCCGTTTGTGATGATTCAGGGGTTGTTATTATTCCAAAGGATTTTGTTACGGAAGATTTTTACGGGAAATTATTGCAAATCGAATTACAGGAAGATATATGGTATGATTGTATTGACAGGAAAAAGTGGAGTACCTATAGGACGGTTTGCCTGAAGGATTACTTGCAGTCTGACGAAATGTAGCCGGCTGGCGGCGGGTTGATTTTATAGTATGGGCGGCTAGAAAGGAATGCATAAAAAATATGTGGAAGGAGTAGTGTTCCCATGTTTGTAATGATAATATTTGATACGGATTATTATGGTATGGAAGGGAGGCTGAAATGGTTTTTAAAAAACCTGTCCCATGCCAAAGCGAATAATTGGATGGTGATCACCCATGAACATTTAGGAAGGCACTATAAAGAGTATGCTATGGGCTGCGCCGAGCGTTTCTACAATGAGTTTGAAATGCGCCATCTTGATTCTAAGGAATATGAAGAAATAAGGAAGGGGTTTGTTCCGGATGCCATTTTTGAAGAAATAGAAAAACGTTTCGTTTCGCGTACGGAAGCGCTTCTTTTTTTGTTTGAAAATCGTGTTCTTCAGCTGGAGGACTGCCTGATACAGATGATAGATAATGAGCTGAAAAATAGCCCTGGGGAGAGGGTGGAAGGGATATTTAATTGTCTGGATTGCTATAAAAGCATACATTATCTGGGAGAGCATTATGGCTGTCCTGTAATACCGTATTCTTTTTCTGCGATTAGAAAAATGCACGGTTATCGGCAGACATTATATTTTGCAGATTTGAGTGGCTGTATGCGTTCTTCTCAAAGTGCAGAGCAATCCTGCCGGAACTACCTTAAAAGCGAATGCCCTTTCCCAATATTTTCAAGAAGGGAATTATTAGCCCTTTTTGGGAAGGATAAAAACCTTCCGTTGCTCCGGCTGTTGGATGCAAAGCCCAAATATGAAGTGGGGATATGCAAAACACCCAATTCCATCTATCCATATGATTTCTTGAAATTTAAATATACGGATGTAGATGTTTACTATGAGGCAAAACAGTTTTTTGAGGAAGATAGTATTGTTATCCGGGATCATCCGAATATACCGTGGAACGGGTCGGACAAAGGATTTAGAAAGGAACATCAAAGAAATGATCCAATTTCGTTCCTGTTAAGCTGTGAGCGGGTAGTAAGCGTTAATTCGCAGATCCTTTTAAAGGCGTTATTATGGAATCGGGCAGTATGCTTGAAAGGGGATTTATCTTCGTTTGGGTTTATGTGTAATAAGGATATAAAAGAAACGAAGCGCGCCGACATAGATGCATTGAATTATTACATTTTCGGATATTTAATACCGGCGGAATTGATGTTTGATGCGGAGTATTGGAAGTGGCGTATCAATAAAAAAGTATCCGAGTACGATATTTATAGAAAGCATTTTGAATATTATCTTAAATATTTTGATTTAGAAGAAGGGATTATTTATAATAATAATGAAACAGAACGATTCCGGTATATTTTAATGAAGCGAGGCTGCTGCGGCAGCTTAATAGATAAATTAGTACGAAATCAGGCGCCGGAAAATTTTGATTATGAAGTTTTATATTCAAAGCTGACGGCGGATAGTGATTCTGCTTTGGAAGTGCTTCAAATATTTTCGTTAAATAAAAGCGAAGAAGGGAAAATATCCAGCGTCTTTGAAGTCAGGAATGAGGATTGCCTGAAATGCCTGTACTTTTATCCGTTTGCGGATGTGGGCGGGTTTGCGGATATACGCAGTATAACCATAAATGATGAAAAAACAGATGTGAATGAGGGGTTTGTCTATTTTGATAAAACGGACGGAAAAAGGGTATTTGAGATTAGGCTGCCTGCTGGCAAGCATAGGATATCTGTAGAATGGGAGTATTATTTTAAATGAAAGCAATAAAATGTAAACTTTGCAAAAGTGATAACGTAAATATAACGTATCATGGGATGATAAGAGACGGGGCGCTTGGACGGTATACAAAGATGCCTGTGTCTATGTACCGTTGTACCTGCTGTGGGGTTATTTGGCATAACCCGGTGTTAGAGGATCAAAAAAGATATTATGAAAGTGCGGAATATAGGGAATCTATGGATGAAGGGGTAGGCGAAGACGAATTTTATGCACATCATGATAGGGAAACATTGGACAAACTCAGATATACGGGAACCGATATTTTCCGGCATAAAATTGTTGCGGATATAGGAAGCGGGGCAGGAGCCTTTCTGGATTTTATTAAAGGGGTGGGAGATACGGTTATTGGTGTAGAGCCGACCGAAGAGTATAGACGTATTATGGAGCGTAAGGGGATGGTGGCTTATGCATATATGGAAGATATCATTGCTGAATTTGCAAGCATGGATAATACACCTCTTTTTAACCAGAGGGAGGGTGGCGGTATTGATGTGGTTACTTCTTTCGATGTGATAGAACATGTGCAGGAGCCGGCGGGCTTTATGAAAAATATTCATGCTATTTTGAAGAAGGGCGGCAGGGCGATAATAGGAACACCTACAGAGGCACCTGTGATGAGGGAACTGTTAGGGGAAATATATGAAAGGAAGCAATTGTTCAGCACGCAGCACCCGTGGTTTTTTTCGCAGACTAGTTTGAATAACCTGTCTATAGGGGCGGGATTTGAACCTGATAAAATAAAATTT
>Ga0224748_10805_pt1 | contig 10080 bp, 9 predicted proteins | sample LIM_F_Water_Neg_FD_182074 | JGI IMG/M metagenome (GOLD analysis project Ga0224748, IMG submission 182074) | Enriched cells from gastrointestinal tract of the lab mouse from Pacific Northwest National Laboratory (PNNL), Richland, Washington... | ecosystem: Host-associated > Mammals > Digestive...
TTTCCCCAATCCCTGAAAATGCCTGCTGTATGGCTGCGACCTGATTTTCTTCAGAAATCACCCATACCCTGTGGCAGATTCCGTCTTCTGCTGTGAAATCATAAAGCGGGCCGTCTTTTTTTACACTGCTAACAATCTCATTAATGCTGGGGTTGGAACGGTAAGCCAGGAAAATCGGCCCCGTCTGGGCATTGCAGGCGTCCACATGGCGGATCCTGTCCTGTTCCTTTTCTGCCCTTGTATTTTCATGCTTTTTGATAACCCCTGTTTCGTAATCGTCAATAGAAGCGCAGGCTACAATCCCGGTCTGTGACCTGCCCTCCATTGTCAGCTCATAAATGTAATAGCACCGTTTGCCTTCCGTGATAAAAGAGCCGTCCTCTACCATCCCCCACAGGGTATCATGGGCTTTCTGGTAGACCGCAGGGTCGTAAGTGTCTACGGTATCTGCCAACTGGGTTTCTGCCCGGTCTACCCGCAAAAAGCTCTCCGGGTTTCGTTCTACGGCTGCTTTGGCTTCCTTGCGGCTGTACACATCGTAAGGGAGCGCCGCTATTTTCTCTGCCCGTCCCCTGGCGGGCCTAATTGCAAAAAAAGGTCTGATGACTGCCATTTATATTTCCTCGCTTTCTCTGGCTGCTGTTTGGCTGTAGTATGTTCAGGCATATCCATACATGGCTTTACCTGGCAGAACTGCATATGGGCCGCAATGCACATTTTCTTATACGCCGTTCTTTGCACATAAATCATTCAGGCAGCATTCCCCGCAATGGGGGCTGGTCCTTGCTGTGCAGACGTCCCGGCCATGGTATACCAGCCGATGGCAGAACCCGCTGCCTTCTTCCGGCGGTATCAGTTTCCACAGGGCCATTTCCACTTTTTTTGGATCCTTCATATTGTCCACAAGCCCTATCCTGTTTACTAAGCGTATGCAGTGGGTATCTGTTACAATAGCAGGTTTCCCGAACACGTCGCCCATTATCAGGTTCGCACTTTTCCTGCCTACGCCGGGAAGCTTCAGAAGGGCGTTAAAATCGTCTGGGACCTTCCCGCCGTACTCCTCCTGAAGCATTTTCATGCAGCCGCTGATATCCCGGGCTTTGCTGCGCCCTAACCCGCAGGGCCTGACAATAGCTTCTATTTCCTCTACTGGAGCGGCCGCCAGCGACTGCACATCCGGATACTTTGCATAAAGGCCCTGCACCACCACATTTACCCGGGCGTCTGTGCACTGCGCTGCCAAGCGGACGCTTACCAAAAGTTTCCACGCCTGGTTATAGTCCAGGGTACAGCCTGCATCAGGATATACCTGTTTCAGCCGCCCAACCGTTTCCAGCGCAAGTTCCTCTTTCGTCATTTTCATTTCCTCCATCCCATCATAGCTATGCATGGGACACTGTTTTTCTATTTGCCCAGAACTGTATCTATATGCCGTTTAATCCATTTCATATTCCATAATTGCGCCTGTAGAAGCATTGACCTTGCTGCTGTATTCCCTGCCATTGGCATAAAATTCAATTTCATATTCCGCCACGCCGTCGTCCAGTTCCAGCTCAACCTTAGTGAAATTAACCTGGTCCGCAGTAAACCCTGCATGGTTCAGGACAGCTTCTTTGGCTTCCTCTGCAGAAATAGTTCCCTGCACATTCCCGGAAAGCTGTTCCACAGGTTCCTGGGAGCTTCCAAGGATAGCCCCATCTTCTGCGCTTATCTCATATTCGTACTTTGTAGTGCCCGTCACAAATTCAATATCATATTCTGCCCTGCCATCATCGTAATCCAGTTCTTCTTTGGTAAAAGTAACCTCATCCCCGGACAGGCCTGCATGTTTTACTGCTGCCTCTTTTGCTTCTTCCAAGCCTATTTTGGGCTGGTTTGCTAATCCAGCCTGGCCTTGCTGCTGGCTCCCTGACGCCTGCTGGCCCTGGTTCCCCTGCGCTTCCTGGCTGGCCTGGTTCCCTGTGCCCTGATTGCCCTGGCCTTCCGTCCCCTGGCTATTTTCATTCTCCGTACTTTGGCCACCCTGCACCTCCTGGCTGGCCTGGTTCCCTGTGCCCTGATTGCCCTGGCCTTCCGTCCCCTGGCTGGCCTGATTTTCCGTGTCCTGGTTTTCCTGTAAAGAGTTATCCTTCTGCATGTTTTTATTCCCGCATCCAGCAAGTGCAAGCAAGGACAGCATAATGATGCAAACAAACATGCGGCAGAAATTTCTTTTGTGACAGATAGATTTCCTCATACTTTTTACTTCCTTTCTTAAATTTGTAGTTTCCTTTCCTATTGTACAAAAAAAATCTGGTTTGGTAAAGAGGAATAATTTTTAAGGGAAGATCCAGGCGTTTTAAATTTTTGATGGTACTTGCTTTTTTCCGGGCAGGCATGGTATAATATACCTGCGCTGTTCCTTAAGCTGACAGCGCCGCCCCGGCCTATAATACCCCTGCCGGGGCGTTTCCTTAACAGCGCTGCTATGCGAAAACCGAATTTCTGAAAGTTTCCTTTACCTACTTTACATTTAACAGTTAGGCTTTCCATTTTTCAACTGCATTTATCTTCTTTATATAATATATTCACCACTTTACAAGTTCTTGATTAGCCCACATGTTTCAGGCACAGCTGTTTCAATGCTTTGGCAATGACATTTGATTTTATGTGGGTTTCGGTGTTTTGCACCAAATTAGCATAAAATACCTGCTGGCGTATCCGTCCGCTGATGGCAAAGCGGAATTCCTGTACACTGCCACTCCTGAATACTCACCAACCTTCTCAGCAGAAAGGGTGAAATCCGCAACGATAAGCAGACGGCGCCCATGCTTTGCAGGCCTGCCCCCTTTTCCCTGTTGGTTCAGGGGCAAGATCGTATATGGAAGAATCTGACCTTGCATTGCCAATCAGGCCAAGGTTCGGGTATCCATCCACTATGGAGACAAGGTTCTGCTTTACATACCAACTGCCGCACAGGATGATGACATTCTTCTGGCAGAATTCCCGCATTACCTGCCGCACCATGGATGCTGCAAGCGAAAGCTTTGACTCTTTTTTCTGCCACATACGGTATCCAAGCGGGACGGCAAGATAAGAAACTTTCTGCCGGTTCCAGACAGGGACGCAGGGCATGATGCTTACAAAGCAGTGTCCGTTCAGATAGTTGGAGCCATTATGCGCTGCATGGCCAAAAAGTTTTGATACATCCTCGAACTTGGTCCCGAATTTAGAGACCCTGGTGTCATCTATACACAGGAATACCGGCTGTAGCTGAAGGCTGTCAGGGATAAGCCGCAGTGCAAGCCTGGATGTATTACCCAGGCGGTTAAATGTCGACGAAATTTAAGCAAGTAAAAACGCCGATATTTAACCGCCGGAGTAATAACATTCATAAAAACGGAAAACCGGCTTTGGCATAGGAGCAGGCATAATAGAAAGCATTCAGGGATTTCAGCGTTATGCCCGATAAAAAGTGTCTGTATAAGGGACGGATGGAATCTGCGGATTCCATTGCCAGCATGGACAGCACAAGCAGAAAGAGGGTTTCAGCAGGCGGAGCCGGGAATGTGGAAAAATATGCAGAAAAGTATTTATTAAGCCTACCAATTATGTCATTCTTTTTCCCCAATCTTTTTGCACATCCATATATGCGGGCAGTTTTCGTCTAAGTCCATTTTTCCACAACAAGAATATCCATGTTTTTCATAGAATTTTCTGGCTTTATCTTGTGAATGCAGGAAAATCTGTATTCCACCAATTCGTCTTATTTCGTCCTCTGCCGATACCAATAATTGCGAACCAATATTTTGACCTCGAGATTGCTTAATTACAGCGATACGTCCGATAACATATTCTTTATATGACGACTGAAAAAAACGGCATGTCGCTATTGGAATTTCTTTGTCATACAAAACTAAATGTGTTGAGGATTTATCTATGTCATCAAATTCATTTTTAAACCCTTGTTCCTCCACAAAAACTTTTTTCCTAATTTCATATGACTCTTTGGGTAATTCAGTATAAAGTTTAATAATCATTTCTCCTCCTTGCAAAAGCAAAAGGCATTCAAAAATTAACCTTGTAACACATTTCTGTGCCGTACCTACGGTTAATTTTTGAATGCCTTAATAGTAAATTTATCCGGTGATAAATTACCAGCGACTATTTTTGCATATTATAGCAGGCATTTCGATTAAAGTCAATTATTTTTGGAATAGCGGGGTCACTGTCTATATATTTTTAGTTGTTACTTTACTGCACATGAGCATTCGCGCCGGATTGCGATAGGTAAGCCTACAATTTCAAATGTTTCCGGCTTTTCCCGCGCTTAGCACCGTACATGCGGCTTTCACCGCACACGGCGCCCCATCGAATTTAGAAATTTTACGTTTTAAACATAACTTACACACTTCGTTACAGCATTAAAAGATTGGTTATGCGATTACAGGCGTTCCTGCCAGTTTTTCCTCGCTGCTCAAACCCACAAAATATATGGATGGTTCCTATGTCAGCGACTTCATAACGGAATTAACTGGCATTTCAAATGATATGCTAGCTAATGCCCCAGATACTACCCAGACACTTAAAGACTTTTTTCCTTTTTGGGAAATGATATATGAATGAAACCAGATAAGGAGAAAACTCAAAATTTTGTTTAAGACAACAGACACAAGAGTGTGGGGTGAATATTTTATCTGGAGATAACAGAAAATGGCAAATATATTATTTGAGGAACTGGGCGGCAAATACGAACGGAAAGGCGATTATCTAATTCCATGTATAGCTTTACCCGCCAAAGAAGAACAGCCGATAGGCACATGGGGACAGCGGCATCTGGACTATCTGAAGCAGTACCGCAAGGTTACATACACGATTCTTCTCACAAGCAACTCAACGCCTACCTTGCCAACATTGACAGGCAGGCACAGGAACGCTCCCACAGGCTCATAGAGGGTATGAAACAGGCACAGGGCCAGAACGCCTAAAGGAAAAAATGCCTTAGAATGGACAGGACGGCTAGGTAACATAAGGGCCTGTGCCAGAGAGATTGTAAACGGGGAAATCATTTTTGCATAAGTACAAAAAGGCGGCAGAGAAATCTTGCCGCCTAAAAATTTTCCAAAAAGGTCTTGCTTGTTACGTTGCGTAATGATTTATAATACGTTTCAGGAGGTAAAGGACTATGGCAAAATACAGGGCAATTCCAGATGGATATATGACAGTTGGAGAAGTTGCGAAGAAAATGGAAACAACTGTCCGAACTTTGCAATATTACGACAAAGAGGGATTACTCTCTCCATCAGCAGAAAGTGAGGGTGGGCGCAGGCTTTATACGGATAAAGATTTAGTTACACTTCATCAGATTTTGTCCTTGAAATCATTAGGATTTTCTTTGGATGATATAAAGTGCCGCTTAATTTCTTTAGAAACACCGACTGATGTGGCAACTGCCCTTACCGAACAGGCAGATAGCATACGAGAGAAAATAGAACAGCTAACAGATTCTTTGACAGCAATCGAACAGTTAAAAACAGAAGTGTTACAAATGCGGACAGTCAATTTTAAGAAATATGCAGATATTATTGTCAATCTGCAAATAAAAAATGACTCTTACTATCTTATTAAGCGTTTCGATGACGATACGCTTGACCATATCCGTAATCAATTCGACAGAGAAAGCGGTTTGGATTTTATGGACAGATTTAATTGTTTGAGCGATGAAATCGTACAACTTCAAAAGGAAAATGTGCTCCCCGAAAGTGAAAAGTGTCAGCAGGTTGTAAAAGAATATTGGGGCTTGATTATGGAATTTACAAACGGCGATATGAGTATGCTGCCGAAATTGATGGAAATAGGCAATATTGATACTGCTACAAATGAATGGGAAGAAAGACAAAAAATAGTAAACGATTATTTAGAGCCAGCTTTGCAAGTTTACTTTTCAAAACTCGGAGTAAATCCGTTTGAGGAGGCGGAATGATGAACCATGTAATACAAGTTAATGGGTTAAGGAAAAGCTATGGTAACCATATTGTTCTTAAGGGACTTAATTTTCAAATCGAAAAAGGAGAAGTATTTTCTCTGCTTGGCGTAAATGGAGCAGGAAAAACGACATCTCTGGAATGTATCGAGGGTTTGAAGAAATACGACAGCGGTACAATTATCGTAAAAGGGAAAATGGGTATTCAGCTGCAATCATCATCTTTGCCCGCCCACATCAAACCTATGGAGGCTATAAAGCTGTTTGCAAAATGGAATACAGCAAAGATTGACTATTCTATGCTTCATACTCTTGGTATCAAAGAAATTGAGAAAAAGCAGTATGCCCAACTATCCACAGGGCAAAAAAGACGTCTACATCTTGCCCTTGCGCTTATCAGCAATCCAGATATTATTTTCCTCGATGAGCCGACTGCGGGACTTGATGTCGAGGGCAGGCTTTTGCTCCATGAGCAAATCCACAAGCTCAAATCACAAGGAAAAACAATTGTCTTGGCAAGCCATGATATGGCGGAGGTAGAAACCTTATGTGACCGTATTGCCATTTTAAATCACGGAAATATTGTTTTTTGCGGCACAACTTCGGAACTTACAGACAAGATTGGAAAAAAATATTTTATCCATATCAAAACGCTGAGAGGGGACAGTACTTTTGAAACAGACAATATTGAAGATACTTTGATTTCTCTGCTTGGCGAGTTGAAACAAAAGGAAATTCACGTGTTAGATATTAAAGTTGACCGTGGCACACTGGAACAGCATTTTATGGAAATGACGAGGAGGGAAGCAGAATGAGTGGTTTTTTATATGGCGTTGCGTTACAGTTGAAATTGGATATACGAAGCAAATCTTTGTTAGTCACCTGCTATATCATTCCGCTTATATTCTTTCTTCTTATGGGCGGTATTTTCACTTCTGTTATGCCCGGTATGAAAAGTACGCTCAGCCAATCTATGATTGTGATGAGTGTTTCAATGGGGGCATTTATTGGACTGCCGCCATCGCTGATTGAAACTTATGGAAGTGACATAAACAAAATCTATAAAGCAAACGGAGTGCCTATCTATCTAGGCCTTGTTACAATGTTTCTTTCCACATTTATACATTTGATGATTGCCTGTGCTGTGATAGTACTGCTGTCTCCCGTGCTATTTGAAGCAGTTTTGCCAGCACAACTTCCGATTTTCTTTTTTGCACTTGCCATATATATTATTGTGTCATTAAGCATTGGAAGTATTTTAGGATTGATTATAAAAAATCAAGCGAAATTGACGATGACAGCGCAGTTAGTGTTTCTGCCTTCAATTATGCTTTCGGGGATTATGTTCCCTATTGATTTGTTACCCGATTTTCTTAAAATGACCGGGCGTATTTTCCCCGCTTCCTGTGGATACCGGTTGATGTTGGATAAGGGCTTTTGCCTTGAAAATCTGTGGTATCTAATCCTTGTCTTTTTTATGGCGGTAATTGTATGTGGAATACTTTTGAAGAAACAGAAATCGAAATAGTTGGGTGATAACCGTATGGATAAAAATGAATGGATACTTTGCCCCATTCGCGGCGGCAAAACCCGAGACAGAATCAGAGAAGATACGGTTTTAAAAAACTATCCTCTTTACTGTCCGAAATGCAAGCAGGAAGCCTAAATTGATGTAAAGAATTTACAAATAACAGCCATACAGAGCCAGACGCTTAAGACACAGAGCCAATGAACAAAAGCCAAGGGTATGTTTTTAAAGGCTACCCCGAAGCAATCACTAAATACATGTCCAGGGCAGAAAAAAATTAGGAATTCCAGAGGAAGCTATCTTGAGGATGGGGGATGGGAAACCGCCCATCCTCAAGATAGCTGTGTACCGCCATTCCATGATGGAAAAAGAAGAAACCGCGAAACGGGAAGCATCTGGCAGGTTGGAAAATCTCCTACTTAACCCCAAAACCCTATGACAAATTCCATGACAAAAAATGCTATTCCTACCCATCATATGGCATTGATACATGTGATAAAAGAAAGAATAAAAACAGCGGAAATCCTTGATTCCACAATGATTTCCGCCGTTTTTACTATTTATGCCATACTCGATGCGACAGGATTTGAACCTGCGACCTCTGCGTCCCGAAATTTGAAAATGTTATTCTTCTACTCTTTGTAATGATAAAATCCCTTTATTTTTCAGCCTTTTCCCTCATTATGTTTTTTCTACCTCTTGCAATTTTGACTAACATTTTCCCATTTTGTTAGTCAAATATTAGTCATATCCCAGCAGCTTATTTATCCTCCCAAACGCTTTCATTAACGACGCATTATACATTGTTTCATATTCCTTTTGGAGCCGCCTGTACTCCTCCATGAGCACATCATACTTTGCCCATCTCATATAGCGTGGCTTCGGGATATGCCATAAATCTTGTATGGGTAAATCAGGGTGGTCTACTTCCCAGTCAACATACTGTAACTTTTTCACCACAAGCCAGTACATTTTCCTCCGTATAAGGGAAAGACCGCTCCGCTGTTGGATTCCATAGTTGAGCCTGGCGCACTTCCGGCACTGGTACAGCCCGTCCTTCTTGTAGAGGTGCCTGACGCGCTTTTGGCACTTAGGGCATAGGAAGTACAGCCTGTATGACAAACCGTCCACATTGGGCACTTTGGACAGCCCTAGAGGGTATTCCCGGCCGTTATGGCTTATTCTTGCCGTATCCTCCATAAGGTTATAATAAATCTTGCCGCCCATGACAGGATAATGGTATTCTCCATAATCTGATAGGCGTTCGAACCAGTCCGCATATTGAAGCAGTCTGAAACTGTCAATCCGGCAGTATTCCTCTACCCTGCCGTGTGTCCTGTTATGCCCTCCGGAATTATAGTTGCCCATCCTGCCCCACTTCCTTCCCTGCCAGCATATCGTCCAGGATGGCAAGGGTGAACTTCCTGTATGCGTAGAAGCTGTTCCGGCAGCATGGCATCATTTCCGCTTCTCCAAGCTCCCACTTAACCGCCATCCTGTCAAACGACTTCCCTTCCATGATGGAAGAGACAATCCACTCCGCTATGCGCGGTTCTGCCTGTCTTGCCGCTTCCTGCACTAAGTCTACATACTTCCCTTCCCTGCATTCATTCAGCAATGCTTTTGCCCTGCCTGCTGTCAGGCCATATCCTGCATAGCTTTCCTGCATCCCATAGCCACCACGTTTCCTGCGCATCCCTATCCACTCCTATACAGAAATCCCCTGCCGCCGTATGGAAGCAGGGGGGAGATATCCACTTTGCTGCCTATGCTTTACTAGCTACCTTTGCCATTGCCGTTTGCTGTGCCTGGTAATAAATAGCTTTGGCCTTATTCTCCAGGATAAACGCATCATAGCAAATCCTGCCCTCCACCAGAGATCCACTGATCCCTGGCGGGTCTGCATGAATCTTGTAATCCTCCAGCTTTGTCGGTGCAACCGTGGCGCATGGATGGGCAATCATGAAGCCAAAGTCTGCCGGGAGCCGCGTTGCTGGTATTTTAATGACTGACAGGCCGTCAATCATGGCGATAACACCCTTAATCCGCAGTTCGTTAGCAATGTCCGTCTCCATCACAATATCCTTGCACTTCTTCATCAGTACATATACATCCGGCGTAACAGTCAGATACCGCCCTGTCTCCGGCACTTCCGCATTATCCAATTCGTTGTTGCCCTTGATGATTTCATCGTAGATATTTTCTGCTGTAATAGAAACTGCCGCTGGTTTATGTCCTGCCCCAGCGCACATCACGCCGTACACATAGCTGTCCACCTCCGGAATGACCACCTGCCTTTGCTGCCTTGCCAGTGCGGATGCCGCCGCTAACTGCTGTGCAGTTTCATCGTTGTCCAGCTTGTCAATGGCAAATGTGAAGGAACGGTCTTTCTTAAGCATAAATTCTTCTGTACTCGCGTCCAAGTCCTCAATCGTGCCATACCTGCTCCCGGTAAAGCCGCTTGCCGGGTTCCTATTGTAATCAGCCATTTCACTTGTGCCAACTTTAAAAATCTTGATAGAGTGCGCTCCCGACCATGAAAAATCCTGATTGGTAAGAAGCGATTTCTTGCTTTCTGTGCTGAAAATTT
>Ga0224748_10806_pt1 | contig 10075 bp, 4 predicted proteins | sample LIM_F_Water_Neg_FD_182074 | JGI IMG/M metagenome (GOLD analysis project Ga0224748, IMG submission 182074) | Enriched cells from gastrointestinal tract of the lab mouse from Pacific Northwest National Laboratory (PNNL), Richland, Washington... | ecosystem: Host-associated > Mammals > Digestive...
CGATTTTCCCGTCCCGGCAGGACACCCAGTATCCCCTGGTGCAATAGTCCGTGCATTCCTCCGGGGTATAGCCGGCCGGAACCTTCCTGGGGTCATACCAGAAGCTTTCCGTCTTATTCCAGCTTTCGTCATAGGTACAGTGCCATAGACAGACAATTTCACCGTCACTGTCGTATTCCGTCTCCACCGAGGTATGATTTTCCTCGTCATACTCCGCCGTCCAGATCACATGTTCCGGCACACCGTAAGGCTCCTTCCCCTCCACCTCCAGGGTTTCCCTGATGGGCCGGTTTCGTTCGTCGTACTCCCAGGTGGTGACATGAGGATACCGAAAATTATCGGCATTTCGAAAATAAACCCGGTTGCCAGCCAGGTCATACCTGTAAATGATACCGTCTTCGGCGTAAGCCCAGGAACTCCGCTTCGTGTATCCGTCCGGGGTATATTCATAGACCGTCCGTGTGCTTCCCTGTAGTTCATCCCGCTGACAGACTCTTCCCTCCCCGTCATACGAAAGAGTCTCCACATTGCTCAGAACCCACACATCCCTGTAGTAGTCGTTGTACACATCCTGATACCCGCCGTGGCGACGAAAGGTATTGATCTCGGAGAGCCTTCCCTCCTCATCGTAGAAATACTGACAATACACCCTCAGCTCCGCGCCCTCCGTGTCAGCACACGCATTGTTGTCGGGCGTCCCCCTCCAGAGTCTTCCGTCGTTCCCGCTCATCTGCGTCCAGTTTTTCCGGGGTGTCTCCAGCAAATCTTCCTCCCGGACCTTATCCGTCCAAAGCGTCATCATCACCGTAATCACGACTCCGAAAAAGACGACGCCAATCCTCTCCCAACGGCCCTTTTTCCGGGGAATGTCACTGTCGTCAAATTGCCATTTTTCATCATTTGGTCTGCAGCTCATCTCTCCCCTCCGCTCCGGTAAAGTACCCTGCTATCTATACAGGCAGTAATCCTGCATCTCCCGGGAAAAGCCGCTCTGCTTAAGCGCCTCTGCCGCCTCCGCCGGATATTCCTTCACCACGATACGCTTTTTGCCGGGAAAAATCCTGCCCCGACGAAACTCCTCCGCAAACAGGCCCAGCGTCTCTCCGGCATCCCGGGTCTCAAGGATCCGCAGCGTCTTTCCCTGTCTCTCAAAGGCGACCTCCGGAACCCCGCCCCGAAAGGCTGCCGCCGTACCTGCCACATTTACAAACGCCTTGCCTTCCCCGTGGGGAAGCAGCTTTCCCCAGGGCTGCATGGGGTCCGCAGCATTCAGCCAGACAATCTCCTGCTGTGGATGCATCAGCAAGAAAGTAACGCCCTCAAAATCCCTCCCGCGGATGAACTGCGCTCCGGAAAGACCTCTGACAAAGTAGCCCCTTCTGGCCTGTCCGGTATACTCCCACACGCGCAGAAGCTTTAACGCCTCCTGCCAGCACAGGCCGCAGAGCGCCGCCGTCTCCCGGCACAGTATCACATAGCGGTCAAAGCAGCTCTCCATCTGTTCCTGTACCGTCAGACTCCGCAGGGGCCGTACCAGGTCGAAGCGTCCTGCCTGCAGGGCCTTCACTCTGGCTCCCACCCTCTGCCTGGCCGTGGCCTTGAGAAGCTTATCCCTGTTCAGCCACTGACGCACCGGCACAAAGCTGTCGGCACATACCACTCCCTTTTCCAGCAGGGAAAGCAGGGTGTCGTAAGGCGATTCTCCAGAAAGCACGCCGCCCAGGGCCTGCGTGAAGCTGGCTCCCCGCTTCTTAAGCGCCTCCGCCAGAAGCTTTTCCTTTTCCGATAGTATCTCCCAGGGAATCTCCGGCTCCCTGTCCCAATCTATGTCCTCTGTGGAATCAAAGCGCAGCCTTCCGCCCTCCTCCATGTGCCAGAAGTACTCGCCGGCGGCCAGAAGGCTGTCTAACAGGTTTTCCCTGTAACCCCTCACTCTGGCCGGCAGGACAAATTCTTCCCAGACCGCGGCGGGCAGCGCCATCCCCGCCAGAGAAGCCACGGCCATCTTCAGGCATTCCTCCGCCGGAGCCTGCCTCTGCAGGCGGGACAGCAGCAGTGCCCCATAGCTTTCCGGCGGACAAGTGGCAATCTCCCCCCTGCGGTTTTTCAGGGTCTGAATTCGCGCGCGCCGATACAGCTGCGCGTGATAGTATACGGTGCTGTCTCCGGTCTCCTGCCCGGACTGAACTGTGATTTCCGTCCCGGTTCCGGACTCTTCCCTGCGCCCTATGGCCTCCTCCCTACGGCACAGCTCTTCCAGCACTGCTCTCGCATCTTCCACAGCCCAGCCGTATCTCCGGGCCACTTGGGCGGCGTATGCCCCGCCCCGGTAGCGGAGCATACGCCGGACAATGTCCGCGGCTTCCCCGCTTCCCGGCGCTTCCAGTGCCGCATCATATTCCGCCTGCTGCTCCGCCGCAATCCACAGCCCCTGTTCCAGGTACAGGGCACGTCCATCCTCCGCCAGCTTTTCCAGCCACTCCACAGGAACCTCCAACTCCCCCGCCGCCAGGTCTCCCTCCGTCATCAGAAGGGCGTGAAGCTGCCTCTCATCCTCCGGCAGTCTTCCTCTCTCCTGCACCTGTAAAAGCTCCTTCTCACCGGGACGCACCAGCTCCTTCTGCCCTCTCAGCGCATCCTCCACCGCCGCATGTATCCCCCGGGGCGTGGGCGCGTAATCATACATGACTGCTGCTTCCTGGGCCCACTGCAGGGGCAGCGACATGGGAGACGCCGAGTCCGTGTAGATTTCCCGCACGATGATGTCGCCCGAGCGGATCCTCTCCAACACCTCCCGCACTCCCGCCACATCCCAGAGCTGTCTCATGCACTCCTGCCTGGTCTCCCGGATCAGCGGATGCTCCCTTTCCTGCACCACCTGCTCCAGCATTTCCGCGCTGCGCAGCCGCTGCATCCACAGCGGAGTCCTTCCGTTTTTCCGCACGCCCATCATCAGCGCCCTGCCGCAGTTGTAGCGGAAAGCCATGTTGAAGACAGAGGTTACGGGAAGCAGTTCCTCCAGGATTTTCTCGGAGGTCTCAGGACAGATCTGATAAAGAAGCCTCTCCGGCATGGCCTCGCTGCCGTAGGAATAAAGCAGGAAGCCGTCCTCCTCATCCACACAGCCGATATCTCTCCCTGACTGTGCCCGAACCGTCTCCGCCGCAAGCAGGGCAAGGGGGCTGTTGATCTGCCTGCCGAATATGGAGTGGATCATCAGCTGACTGTTGCCGGACTGATCCTGGAAATGCTCCGCCAGAATCGTCCTGTCGTCCGGCAGCCCCCCTGTGACCCCCATCTGACGCCTCAGATAACCGGCGGCAAGACCCGAGGCAGACTCATCCAGTCCCAGCTCCTGCAGCCCGTCCTCAAGGCGCCCGTCTCTCTCCGCCTCCTGCAGCTGCCGCAGAATCCTGCCGAAGGCAGCTCCCGTCTCCCGGTTCCTCCCCTTCAGCTCCCCCTTCCAGAAAGGAAGCCTTGCTCCCTCCACCGGTGCCTGCACCACCGTCACGGTATCACGGCCAATGTGCGTAACCCTCCAGGCAAAAGCTCCCAGAATAAACCGATCCCCCAGCCGGGTTTCATAGACAAACTCCTCGTCCGCCTCGCCCACCTTGACCCCGTCCTCCGTGCGCACGGTATAAAGCCCCTTGTCCGGAATGGTTCCCCCGGCGGAGACCGCCAGCATCCTGCTGTATCCGTCACCCTCCACACGCTCATGAATCCTGTCATATAAAATCCGGGGGCGGACGGGCACGTCCCTTTTATGCTCATAGTCCCCTGCCAGCATTCCCAAAACGGCCTCCACGTCCTTCTTCGTCACCTTGCGGAACGGCCATGCCCTGGGCAGGATCTCCATCACATCATCCACCTGATAGCCCCGAAAAGCCGCCATGGAAACCAGGTGCTGCGCCAGCACATCCAGACAGCCCTCGGGGGGATTCAGCCGTTCCACCTTCGACTCCCTTGCTAGCTGCGCGGTCAGCCCACACTGAAGGCACTCCGCCGCCGTCCGTGGGAACAGGTACATGACACTGGTTCGCGAGGGGTTATGCCCCGCCCGCCCCAGTCTCTGCATGGTGCCGGAAATCGTGTGGGGACAGCCCACCTGCAGCACCTGGTCGATCTCGCCCACGTCGATGCCAAGCTCCATGGATGAGGTGGCGCACAAAAGCCGCAGCCTTCCGTCCCGCAATGCCTCTTCCGTCTCCTGCCGCTGCTCCCTGGAGAGGCTTCCGTGATGAACCCGGGCAAAATCCTCTCCGCCCAGCAGATTTACATAATAAGCAAGCTTTTCCGCATACCGTCTGCCCTCCACAAACGCGATGACGCTGCGGTTCCCCTGGCAGTACTGATACACCAGCTTCCCAAGCTCTTCCCACACCGGATCCTTCCGCCTTTTCCCCGTGTCCGCATAAGGTCCCAATATCTCAAGACGCACCTTTTTTTCCATCTCGGGGGCAGCCACCGTCACCGGCTCCGGGGCCAGATACCGGGCTGCGTCCTCCAGAGGCGCGATGGTGGCGGACAGCCCGATCCTCTGCAAAGGCTTTTTGCAGAGAATGTCCAATCTTGCCAGGGACAGCATCAGATGGGCCCCCCGCTTTGTGTCGATCAGGGCGTGCAGCTCGTCCAGGATAATGGCTTTCGCGGTGCAGAGCATATTCTGTCCCGTCTTTGAAGTGAGCATCAGATACAGGGATTCCGGCGTGATAATCAGGATATGAGGCGGCTTTCTGATCATCTGCTGCCGTTCCCTCTGGGTGGTGTCCCCGGTTCTGACTGCAACGGAGATCAGATTTTCCCCCTGGATCCCCTTTAGCGGCCTGCGCAGATTTTCCCGTATATCCGCGGCAAGAGATTTTAACGGAGAAACATAGATCAGCTGCAGCTCCTGCCCCAGGCTCCCCTCCAGCGCCCGACGCTTCATCTTATCCAGAAATACCAGAAAAGCGGACAGCGTCTTACCTGTTCCCGTAGGCGCAGACACCAGCACATGCCCTCCCGCGGCGATGGCCGGCCAGGATGCCTCCTGCACCTGCGTCGGTTTTCCCAGCGTTTTCCGAAACCATTCCGCCGTCTGATTGTCAAATAAATCCAGGCAATCCCTCATTTTTTCCCCGTCTCCACACTTTTTCTTTTATCTTATTCGTTTTTCCCTTGACAATCAATCTCTTTTTATTTATTATTTTAATGTTGGCAGCAGTTTTATCAAATTGCATGTCCCATCAAATTTCTATCGGCGCGTGGCTCAGCTTGGTAGAGCGCTGCGTTCGGGACGCAGAGGTCGCGTGTTCGAATCACGTCGCGCCGATTATAAAATGAACTCTCACTTCAGTGAGGGTTCATTTTTATATTATCCGCCGGAGCCGGAATACTCATCAGCTCCCGGCACAATATCCGTCGTAAAAATGACAGGGAGACAGAAAATGATAGAAGTCTATTATATGGAAGACGATGAGAATATTGCAACGGCTGTAAAGGAATACCTGTGCCGAAAAGGGTACGAAGTTTTTACATTCAGAACATTGGAAAGCGGAAAGAAAGCATTGGAGCACCATATTCCAAGCCTTGCACTGATCGACTGGAATATGCCGGACGGCCGGGGAAACAACTTTTGCAGATGGATACGTTCCAGATGGAAAGAACTTCCCATAATATTTCTCACCGTCCGGGAGGATACTCGCGATATTATTTCCGGCTTTGAATACGGGGCGGATGATTATGTGACAAAACCCTTTGAACTGGAGGTTCTGTACTCCCGCATCCACGCACTGCTGCGCAGGGCAGGAAATGTGCAGGGCCGGTATCTCTCCTGTGGTTCCATTTCAATAGACAAAAACAAAACGGCAGTATATTGCGGCGAAGAGGAAATTACGGTCAGCCAGTCAGAATACCAGCTCTTGCAGTATTTAATGGAAAATAAGGGAAAAACCGTCACAAGAGAACGGCTGTTGACTCAAATCTGGGATAATAATGGCAATTATGTCAACGATAATACCCTGACCGTGACCATGAAACGGCTCAGGGAAAAACTTCATCACCCGTCCTGTCTAAAAACAATACGGAGCTTTGGCTACCGCATGGAGGAGGATGGGATATGAGCAAAAATTCTAATGGTAAAACAGCGGTTTTGTTTCTGCTGTCGGCCGGGCTGATCCTGGCGGCGGCTGCCACATACCTTCTTTCTTTTTACTATCGCCAGGTATGTTTTCAAATACTGGGCGGATTCTGCCAACGTATGATTGAAAAAAATCCCGATTCCAGGCAGGTTGTTCTGGAATTGTTGAAAACACAGGATTTCCATACCGCAGGCGAAGCTATCTTGTCAGACTTTGGTTATCGTCCGTCAAATTTGGGGATCAGGGATACCACAGCCTTTTGGGTTGCTGTTATTCTATTTTTCGCAGGGGGCATACTGTTCTTTTTTTCTTACCGTTATTGGCGCGGAAAGTCCGAGGCCCGTATCCAGGCATTGACGGAATATCTGGAAAAAATCAATACAGGCCGTCAGGGATTGCTTCTTGAGTCTTCTGAGGATGCGTTTTCAAAATTGCAGGATGAAATATATAAAACGGTAACGGCGCTTTATCAGACAAAGGAAGAAGCTCTGACAGCACGAAACAATTTCGCAGAAAATCTCTCTAATATTGCCCATCAGCTCAAAACTCCCATTACCTCTATTTCCCTGTCTGTTCAGATGGCAAGAGAATGCTTGGGTACGGACAAAATACACGCCAATCTCAGAGAGATCGAACGGCAGCTCAACAGGCTCCTCCATTTGGAAGAGGCGCTGCTGCTGTTGTCCCGCATTGATGCAGGAACACTTGTATTTGACAGGAAACCAACGGATGTTTTCACAATCCTTTCTCTGGCGTCGGACAATTTATATGAGCTGTTCCTGGAAAAAGGCGTTCTGATGGATGTTCCGGAAATGGGTGAGATATCGGTCAATGTGGATTTAGACTGGACGATGGAAGCAGTCATGAATTTGATGAAAAACTGTATGGAAGCCACCGGATCGGGCACTGCTGTTCATTGTTCCTGTGAAAAAAATCCGCTGTATGTACAGATACAAATCTGGGATGAGGGGGAGGGATTCGCAAAAGAGGATCTGCCGCATTTGTTTGAACGGTTTTACCGCGGGGAAAGGGCAAAAAATACCGGAATCGGAATAGGACTTTCTCTTTCAAAGGCAATCATAGAAATGCAGGACGGAATCCTTCACGCATACAATCTTCCGAATGGCGGAGCCTGCTATGAGATTCGTTTCTACAGTCACTGAGGTGTCACTTTCATTTGTTATACTGTAACTACCTTGATGCCCGCGGGAATAACAGAAAGATTTGTATCAAGGTATGGCGTTATAACAAACAGGAGGATTTGACAACATGGAAATACTGAGATGTAACGGAATCGAAAAAGTATTTGGCAAAGGCGACAATCAAGTTACCGCCTTAAAGGGAATCAGCCTATCTATTGAAAAGGGCGAATTTGTTGCAATAATCGGGGCATCCGGCTCCGGAAAATCAACGCTCTTGCATATTTTGGGCACCGTAGACAAGCCCACACGCGGCACTGTAACAATTGACGGCGTTGACCTCAGCGGACTGAATGCTGCGGATGCCGCAATTTTCAGAAGGAGAAAGGTTGGATTGGTTTACCAGTTTTACAATCTGATTCCCACTCTGACAGCAGAAAAAAATATCCTGATGCCCCTGCTTCTCGACAAGAGAAAGCCGGATTCGGAATACTTCAGAACCATTGTAAGGACATTGGGAATCGAGGATAAGCTGAACAGTCTGCCAAGCCAGTTATCCGGAGGACAGCAGCAGCGCGTCGCAATCGCAAGATCCTTGATTTACCGCCCTGCCATTCTTTTTGCGGATGAACCCACGGGAAACCTTGACCAGAAAAATTCAAGGGAAATTATTGACCTCTTAAAGCTGTCAAACCGAACTTTAAAGCAGACAATACTTCTGATTACCCACGATGAAAAAATTGCGTTGGAAGCTGACCGAATTGTGACCATCGAAGACGGACAGATTGTCAGCGACCAGAAGCGGAGGTGAGCGGTATGTGGAAAGACTACTCCAGAAGCTATCTGAAAAACAATCGCGCTTCCGGCATATCCATTATGGCCACAGCCCTGGTTGCTGCAATGTTTTTATCGCTGTTATGCAGCATATCCTACAATTTCTGGGCATATGATGTGGAGCAAATCAAGTTGGAGGAAGGCGGCTGGCAGGGACGCCTTGTCTGTGAAACATCCGATTTCCATGACTTATCAGAAGATGCCGTGGCAGCTTTGGTCAACCAATTTGCAGCTGTGGAAAAAGCTGTGATCAACGAGAAATTATCCGGAAAACAGGGAACCGTGGTGGATCTTTATTTTATCAACGCCAGAACCATTTATCGTGATCTGCCGTTCATTGCGGCACAGCTTGGACTGGGCAAAGATTCCATTCAATACAACTCATTGCTCCTGTCACGCTATTTTATACACGACCCGGAGGATACCACCCCGCCCATGCTTTTGACAATGTACGCCGTGATACTGATGATTGCGGCGGTATCGTTAATCCTGATTATCCGGGGCTCCTTTGAATTATCAATGAATGCCAGAATCCATCAATTCGGTATACTTTCAAGTATTGGAGCCACGCCGGGGCAAATCAGAACCTGCCTGCTGCAGGAAGCAATGGTTTTAAGCCTGGCGCCAATGCTGATTGGCAGCATGTCCGGAATTTTAATCAGCTTTTGCGTCATCAAAGCAATCAATTTTTTTGCCGCCAACGCAGCCGGACGCCACGAAGCCGTTTTTCAGTATCATCCGTCCATATTTATTGCTACTCTTCTCATATCCTTCTTTGTCGTCATTTTTTCCGCGTGGATTCCCGCAGGAAAATTGAGCAGAATGACGCCCCTTGAGGCAATCAGAAATACAAACGGTTTCTTGCTAAAGAAAAAGAAAAATTCTCGTATTCTTTCCTTTCTTTTTGGTATGAAAGGAGAACTTGCCGGAAACGCATTAAAAGCCCGGAAAAAATATCTGCGGATCTCTACCTTATCGTTACTGCTGTCCTTTTTGGGATTTTCAATCATGCTTGTATTTACTACTCTTGCCGAGATCAGTACCAGATATACCTACTTTGAACGGTATCAGGATGCGTGGGATATCATGCTGACCTTAAAGGATACGGAACTATCCGGCTTCGGCTTGACAGATGAATTGCAGAATATTTCCAGGATACAAGATGCTGTGGTATATCAAAAGGCGGAAGCAATGACTTTCCTGCCGGAAGACATACTCAGCGATGAACTGACATCACTTGGCGGGTTTGAACCGGTTGCGGGAACGCCCGGGACAGATGGCCGGTTTCAAGTATCTGTGCCGATTGTTGTTTTGGATGACACCAGCTTTTTAAACTTCTGTTCACAGCTTGGGATCAGACCGGATCTGGACGGCGCAATTGTATTCAATCAGATCTGGGACAGTATCAACAGCAATTTCCGCTATAAAAAGTATATTCCTTTTGTGAGAGAAGAGCGCCGGACAACAACACTTTATAATAACGAAAAAACCGTAGAAATACCTGTTTTGTCTTATACGCAGACTGTTCCCGTGCTGCGGGAGGAATATAAAAATTATGCTCTCGTACATTTTGTTTCACTCACCATGTGGAATAAAGCCTTAGAAACGGTATGTAAAGCCGAACCGGACAGCTATATCCGCATTCTTTCAGGCGAAAACGCGGAGCTTTCGGATTTAAAGAGTCTGGAACAGGAAATCGTGCAGCTTGTATCCGGAGAATATGAATTTGAAAGTGAAAACCGGATACAGGAAAGATTATCCAATGACAGCTTAATGCAAGGCAGCAAAATGATTTTTGGCGCCTTCTGTGTATTGCTTGCCATGATTGGAATTGCAAATGTGTTTTCAAATACACTGGGATTTCTCCGCCAAAGAAAGCGGGAATTCGCAAGGTATATGTCCATTGGTCTGACCCCCCGGGAAATGAGGAGCATTTTCTGCATCGAAGCGTTTGTGACAGCGGGGAAGCCTCTTATGATT
>Ga0224748_10808_pt1 | contig 10046 bp, 4 predicted proteins | sample LIM_F_Water_Neg_FD_182074 | JGI IMG/M metagenome (GOLD analysis project Ga0224748, IMG submission 182074) | Enriched cells from gastrointestinal tract of the lab mouse from Pacific Northwest National Laboratory (PNNL), Richland, Washington... | ecosystem: Host-associated > Mammals > Digestive...
CGGAAAAAATCACGAAGAGATCATGAAATACTATTTTGAAGGTGTCGAGATCCGGCCTCTTCTTTGAAAAAAGACATTGCCTTCACTGAGATAGCGGTTCACGAGAGCCCCAAAGAATAATATATCCATACATATATACATCCAGAGCATGAATAAAACGATATAAGTCAGGCTGCCATAAACCGATGAAAAGTTTGAGAAGTAATCCACATAAATTGAGAACAGATAACTGAACAGGATCCACAAAACGGCTGTAAATAAGGCTCCTGGAACCTCTTCCTTTACATTCGGTTTCCGATCCGGAATAAACATATACAAAAGCAAAAAGAAAAGAAAAAATATACCAAACCCCAAAATTGAGCGCAGGGAAAATATCCCGATGAACAATGGCGCTTCTATCGAAAAGAAAGAATCGACCGCCAGCAGGATCTTGTTTCCATAAACGAGAACGATCAGTGAAAGAAGTAAGATAGCAGCAAAAGAAAGCGTATACAAAAGCGATGAAATCCTGTTTACCAGCCATTTGCGCCTGTTTTTCACCCGATAGATCTTATCTAACCCATATGTGATCCCCATAAACCCTTTCGATCCCGACCAAAGCGTCGTAATGACCGTAATCGAAATGATCGTCCCCGACGACTGATGATAAGCCTCCCTGATCCAAGCCGCTAAAATCTCGCAGATCCCTTCCGGCACAATCGCCTCAAGGAGCAAAATAATATTATCCTCCGTCAACGGCGTATACTTCAGCAGCGTAAAAAAGAACATAACAAACGGAAAAAAAGAAACCATAATGAAAAACACCACGTGTGCCGCATGAACCGACAACGTATTCTCACTAAATCTCCGAATAAACCATTGAACCGTACCCCTCAACCGACTCAAACCCATATTCCCCTCTCCTTCAAACGTTTTCCCCCACAGCTCCCCAACCCTCTCCCTATAGTATATGCAGCCTTCCCAAAAAAATCAAACCGTTCTTCCCCTCAAGCCCCCAAAACAGAACCCACACACCTCTAGAACAACCCAAACAAACCCTAATCTAGACCGAATCGCAGCAAGAGGAGGGGACCGAATGGAATCTGTTGCCCTCCTCTTGCGGCCCCTTCCGTCTATCTCACCCCCCTTTCCCAATCTTTATTCGAAACACCCCCTTCTTCCTGCTCCCATCCGTCGCCGCCGCCGTAATCTTCACGGTATGCCCCCGCCCCTTTTTCTTAGCCGTTACGACCCCTTTCGATGAAACTGTAGCCCATTTTTTCTTGGATGAACTCCATTTCACTTTCTTTTTCGTCGCATTCGACGGTGTTATAACTGCTTTCAGTTTTCTCTTTTTCCCAGCTTTTAAAGTTTTTTTAGATCCTTTTACCGTTATTTTTTTAACAGATATTTTTTTCGAAACAGTCCGCGGAGCCGGCGTCGGCGCTGAGGTGGAAGGAGGCGCAGAGGAAACCGTATTGTCAGAAACCGGCACATAGGCATCTATATTGTGTAGATCAAGGACGCCGCCCGTGGCGCATTTTTCAGCAATTTGCGGCGTATATCGTGTACAGTTCAGTAGACGGTTTCTGCGGTTCGCGGCGCTGTCCTCCGGATGGATTTCAGCAAGCAGTCCAATCGCTCCGGCAACCATTGGCGCTGCCATTGAAGTGCCAGATGCGGTATCGTATTTCCCAAACAGGGAGACATCCGGGTCAGCTACTGAAAACCCAATGTCATCAAAAGAATACGTCCGTGTTTCAGTCACAGTCCCATCAACTTCCAGGCCGAGGATTTTGAAATAAATACGTCCATCTGGCGCCGTATAAAATCGGTTGGTTTCACTTTCCGGAGGGCCTTCGGATCGTTTCACGATATGATCCCATGCAAATAAGCCGTCTGGATCGGTACTCCCGAATAGCATGGAAACATAGTGCGTATCAGTTATATCGGGATTCTCGTCCGTCACATCTAAATATAAGTAAGTCAATTTGCTGCCAAACAGTTTGGGATCACCAAAATCAATGGTCCATGTAAGGCTGCCCGAGTCGGTTTGGGAGCGGAAATCGAAAGAACGATCCAACGTAATCTTTGATTTTATATCAGAAGTCAACCCCAGATCCTCATCCGTATAAAGTCTGCCTGTTTCCGTATCGTCGTCAAATGGCAGGAACGAGGAGGTCGTCTGGGTTTCTATCTCAGCCGGATAAATACCTGGGAAATAAATATCTTCTGGATAGGTGGACAAAATATTTTCGCCGGGTGCAAACAGATCGACATCCTTTTTTCCATAATCGGAAAAGTCAGATGGCGTGTCGTTTAAGTCGGAAGAACCTGTTGTGATAATGTAATTGCGGTTTTGTGAATAATTGCCTGCATACAGGTCGTAAGGACAGGAAAAAGGATAGGTACGGTCATGATTGGTCCCCTCGTTTCCGGAAGCAAAAATAAAGAGGACGCCCATCTGTCCGATGCGCTCGACAAGGGCAGGCAACACAGAACCGGAACTTCCGCCGCCCCAGGAGCAGTTTACGCCCACGATATTTACACCGGCATTTTTGGCCTGAATGATATAGTTCATTGCTTTGATGATAACGGAGTTGCTCGTTTTTCCGTTATCATCAAAGATTTTTAGAGCCATAAGCTTTGCGTCTGAAATTCCAGTGATCCCTTTTCCATTGTCAGAGATGGCGGCGATTGTTCCGGCACAGTGTGTGCCGTGACCAAGAGTATCCCGACAGTCAGGGGTATCGTCTGTGAAATCATAGCCGTGGATCCCCGGCAGCGTAATGTCGGAATTCACCCACATATGTCCGGCCAGATCCTCATGTTCATAGTCGATTCCGGTATCCATGACAGCTACGACAGGCGCACCAGACTTTGCTCTTCCCTGTGTGGAGGAAAAGGAGATGCCGGTACTAGAGCCAGAAAAGGCGCCGCCGCCGTCCAAATGCCACTGTTCTTTTTTATACGGGTCATCGGAGACTGCATTCAAATGTTGTTCGTAATCCGGTTCGACCTGGAGGACATACGCGTTATGTTCCAGTTTTTGTATGAGTTCCTGTGTTGAATAAACGTCCGACGAAACTTCTGATATGTACAAAGTCTTATCAGAGAGGAACTCCTGCTGTGCATCCGTCGAGGCCAGCGTATCAGCGTCGCCAAAATCAAAGGATTCCTCAATGGAAATCTGCGAATCAAACGAAGCAGTTCCCTTTTTTGTCAACGAAGTCTTTTTCGGTGCAGCAAGGGTAACAAGAACGGATCCTTCTACATATTCTTCATCTGTAGTGTTTCCCTTGACAAAACTGTTTTCGGCTGCATGTTCCGCTGCGGGGATGGATTCCCTGGCCATTATGGATTCGTTCGGATAAAAGCTGCAAAAGAGGAACAGGACTGCCAAAGTTAGTGAAAATAGTCTTTTTTTCATAAAATACCTCCAAAATTCAGTTCAAATTTTACAAAAACATAATTTATTTATTGTATTATTTTCTTATAGCTGTTATTATTATAGTAGTGTATAAGTGTGTCTAAAAAGTGAAAGGAGAAAAGAAAATGCTTTTTGTAAAAGTTGATGAACTCAGGCCGGGTATGCGTCTGGGGAAACCGATTTATAATAAAAATGGTGTATTGCTTTATGACCGTGATACGAAACTGACGATGCAGGCGATTTATGGCATACGTAATTTTGGATTGATGGGATTGTATATATTGGAGCCGGCAGAGCCTGTTCCGCCAATGACAGAAGATGATATTAATTTTGAACGGTTTCAGACGATGGCAGTATTCAGCATCCGCGAGGATTTGGACCTGATCGCATCCGGGAAGAAGGACAAAGGGCTTGACTGGCTGTGCAGTCTCATTTTGAAAAATTATGCGAATCATTCGCCGAAGATCAACTTTGTACAGAGTCTGCGCAGCAGTGATGACTTTGTGTACAAGCACAGCATCAACGTGGCGCTTTTGGCAGCGATCATTGCCGGAAAAATGAATTTGCCGCTCGGGAGGATCAACTCAATCGTAAAAGCAGGTCTCCTTCATGAGTGCGGTGGGGTGAAAGTGAAACAGTCGATAAATTCCGAGGAGGATCAGGATAAGAGTGAGCTTGCCCGGGTCAATACACGGGAGATTTTGAAAAGCCATGCGGATATGGAGGAAAATGTTGTCCTGATGGTCGAGCATATGCAGGCGCTCTGTTCAGAAAATGCGTCTAAAGAGGCAAAGGAAGCGGCTCGCGCGAATTCAGGCGCGACGATCTTATACGTGGCGGATGCCTATGACCGGCTGACCGCTATGAAATCCTATGAGGAGCCGACGAGCGAAGTGAAAGCGCTCCGTCTCTTGATGGAGAAGTCCGATCAATACGATCCGGAAGTGGTACAGGCTCTTACAAAGGGGATCAATGTCCTCTATCCGGGCGTGTGTGTCGAACTTACCGGACATGTGAAAGGACTTGTGATCATCGAAAACGAGTCAGATCTCTTTAAGCCGTGGGTTTTGAGTTTTCAGGACAACAAGCTGTATGATCTGTCAAATGTGAAAACGGGCGAAAGTATGGAACTGGTAGATATTATGAAAACGATGGATAACCGGATCAAACTTGACCCGGAGCTCTTAAAGGAGTATACTGAATAAAACCGTGTAGAGTGCGCAAAAGCAGCGCAGAAATGAGGTATGTATGTACGAGAAAGTTTCGAAAGACCTGAATTTTGTCGACAGGGAAAAAGAGATAGAAAAATTTTGGGAAGAGAATGATATATTCAAAAAGAGTATTGAGCAGCGAAAAGGGTGCCCTACATACACGTTTTATGACGGGCCGCCCACGGCAAATGGGAAACCGCATATCGGACATATGCTCACCCGTGCCATAAAAGACATGATACCGAGATACCGCACGATGAAGGGGTATCAGGTGCCGAGGAAAGCTGGCTGGGATACACATGGTCTTCCGGTCGAGCTGGAGGTGGAGAAACTTCTCGGTTTGGATGGGAAGGAACAGATCGAGAAGTACGGACTGGATCCGTTCATCTCCAAATGCAAGGAATCCGTGTGGAAATATAAAGGAATGTGGGAAGACTTCTCAGGTTCCGTCGGGTTCTGGGCTGATATGGAACAGCCATATGTCACGTACCATGACGATTTTATCGAGTCGGAGTGGTGGGCGCTCAAGGAAATATGGAATAAAAAGCTTTTGTATAAGGGATTTAAGATCGTTCCCTACTGTCCGAGATGCGGTACACCGCTCTCGTCCCACGAGGTAGCGCAGGGGTATAAAGCAGTGAAGGAGCGCTCTGCGATCGTACGATTCCGCGTTGTCGGGGAAGACGCGTTCTTTTTAGCATGGACGACGACGCCGTGGACGCTGCCGAGTAATGTCGCTCTCTGTGTAAATCCAGATGAGACATACTGCAAGGTAAAAGCGAAGGACGGCTATACGTATTATATGGCAGAGGCGCTTTTGGAGCAGGTACTTGGCGGACTTGCCGGGGACGGTGAGGCGGCAGACGAGAAGGCGTACGAAGTGCTGGAGACGTACAAGGGAACGGATCTCGAGGGGAAAGAATATGAGCCCCTGTTTGATTTTGCCCTCGATATATGTGAGAAACAGCACAAAAAAGGGTATTATATCACTTGTGACGGATATGTTACGATGACGGATGGTACCGGTATCGTTCATATCGCGCCGGCCTTTGGTGAGGACGACGCTGCCGTAGGGCGCAAATACGACCTGCCGTTTGTGCAGCTCGTGGACGGCAAAGGTGAGATGACCGAGGAGACGGACTACGCCGGTATGTTTGTGAAGGACGCGGACATGCCGATATTGCAGGATTTGGAAAAGAAGGGACTTTTGTTCGGGGCGCCGAAGTTTGAACATGATTACCCGTTCTGCTGGCGCTGTGATACGCCGCTGATCTATTATGCGAGGGAGTCATGGTTCATCAAGATGACCGAGGTAAAAGAACAGCTGATCCGAAATAATAAAACGATCCACTGGATTCCGGAAAGCATCGGGACGGGGCGTTTTGGCGACTGGCTCGAAAATATACAGGACTGGGGCGTCTCGAGAAACCGTTACTGGGGTACGCCGCTGAACATATGGGAATGTGGCTGCGGCCATATGGAGTGCATCGGCAGCCGTGAGGAACTGGCAAAAAAGAGCGGAAACGAGGCGGCGAAGAACGTTGAACTGCACCGCCCGTATATCGACGAAGTCACGATCAAATGCCCGCATTGCGGAAAGGAAATGCACCGCGTGCCGGAAGTGATCGACTGCTGGTTTGATTCCGGGGCCATGCCGTTTGCGCAGCACCATTATCCGTTTGAGAATAAAGAATTGTTCGAGAAACAGTTTCCGGCGCAGTTTATCTCAGAGGCTGTCGATCAGACGAGGGGATGGTTCTATTCCCTGCTGGCAGAATCGACGCTGTTATTTGATAAGGCGCCATATGAGAATGTGATCGTCCTAGGTCTCGTATTGGATGAGGACGGACAAAAAATGTCGAAAAGCAAAGGAAATGCGGTCGATCCGATGGAGGCGCTCGCCCAGTATGGAGCCGATGCCATCCGCTGGTATTTTTATATCAATTCCGCGCCATGGCTTCCAAACCGTTTTCATTCGAAAGTCGTGGTCGAGGGACAGCGTAAATTTATGGGAACTTTATGGAATACCTACGCATTTTTCGTACTTTACGCGAATATTGATAATTTTGACGCTTCGAAATATAAACTGGACTATGACAAGATCAATGAGGCGGAGCCGAGCCACGGCATGATGGATAAATGGCTTCTCAGTAAGCTGAATACGGTGGTCGGCGAGGTCGACGGCCATCTCGGAAATTACCGTATCCCAGAAGCGGCAAGGGCGCTGCAGGATTTTGTCGATGATATGAGCAACTGGTATGTCCGCCGGTGCCGTGAACGTTTTTGGGCGGGCGGTATGGAACAGGATAAGATCAACGCTTATATGACATTGTATACGGCGCTTGTGACGATTGCGAAGGCGGCCGCGCCGATGATCCCGTTTATGGCGGAGAGCATCTATCAGAATCTCGTGACACGGACGGACCAGAGCGCGCCGGAAAGCATCCATTTGTGTGATTTTCCGGAAGCAAACGCGGACTACATCGATCAGGAGCTGGAAGCTCAGATGGATGAACTGCTGCAGATCGTCGTGTTAGGCCGTGCCTGCCGAAATGAGGCGAATATCAAAAACCGACAGCCGATCGGAAAGATGTATGTGAAGGCGGATAAGGAAGAGGAGCTGGCTGACTTCTACAAAGATATCATTGCGGAAGAGCTGAATGTAAAAGAAGTCGTTTTTACAAAAGATGTGAGGGAATTTACGACGTACGCGTTTAAGCCGCAGCTAAGGACGCTTGGCAAACGGTTTGGAAGCCGGCTGGGCGCGCTCAAAGAGGTACTTGCCGGACTGGACGGTAATGCCGCGATGGATGAGTTACAGGCAAACGCTGAGATCACCCTGACGGTGGAGGGGACACAAGAAGTTTTGGCAAAGGATGACCTCTTGATCGAAGCTGCCCAGATGGAAGGCTATGTCTCGCAGGAAGACAGGGGGATTACGGTTGTGCTTGATACGAACCTTACCGAGGAACTGATCGAGGAGGGGTTTGTGCGCGAGATCATCAGTAAGATCCAGACGATGCGCAAGGATTCCGGATTTGAGGTCACGGATACGATCGAGATATATGAGGTCGGCAGTGACAAGCTGACGGATATCATCATCCGAAATGCCGAACAGATCAAGAGTGAGGTACTTGCTGAGCGCATCATCATCGGTGGTATGCAGGGGCATACGGCCGAGTGGAACATCAATGGCGAAGAGGTAACGTTTGGTTTGACAATGTCAAGACTTTCTTTTTAAAAGAAGTTGTCTGGACGTTCGGAATAAGGAAAAAATGAAAAGGGAAAGAGAGGAAGATCCAATGAATATTTTGGCAGAAAGTAGTAGGAAGGCACAGTTGAAAAGCGACATTGAAAATTATATGAAGCTGTTATTCCGCAAGCCGATTGAAAAAGCGACGGAGCAGCAGATTTTTCAGGCGGTAGCTTATGCAGTAAAAGACATTGTCGTGGACGATTGGATGGAAACACACAAGCAGTATGAGGAAAAGGATGTAAAAACAGTTTACTACCTTTCGATGGAATTCCTGATGGGCCGTGCCTTGGGAAACATGATCATCAATCTTAAGCGTGATAAGGTGGTTCGCGAGGTGTTAGAAGAACTCGGCGTGGATCTTGATGTCATTGAGGATCAGGAGCCGGATGCTGCGCTTGGAAACGGCGGATTAGGACGTTTGGCTGCCTGCTTTCTGGAGTCGCTTTCGACACTCGGTTACCCGGCATATGGCTGTGGGATCCGCTATAAATATGGAATGTTTATGCAGAAGATCGAGAACGGGTTCCAGGTGGAAGCGCCCGATGACTGGCTGGAGCATGGCAATCCATTTGAGATGAAGCGTCCGGAATATTCGATGGAAGTTAAGTTTGGCGGTTATGTAGCAGTTCGCAAAGACAAAGATGGAAAAGACTGTTATGTCCAGGAAAATTATCAGTCGGTAAAAGCAGTACCGTATGATATTCCGGTTGTCGGATATGGAAACCGGATCGTCAATACGCTTCGTATTTGGGACGCAGAGGCGATCAATACGTTTAACCTCGATTCATTTGACAAGGGAGATTATCAGAAGGCGGTTGAGCAGCAGAATCTTGCCCGTACGATCTGTGAAGTGCTGTATCCGAATGACAATCATATTGCCGGTAAGGAACTTCGTTTGAAACAGCAGTATTTCTTCGTTTCGGCCAGTGTGCAGCGCGCGGTTGCCAAATATATGGAAAAACACGACGATATTCATGGATTGCCAGAAAAAGTATGTTTCCAGCTCAATGACACGCACCCGACCGTGACCGTGCCGGAGCTCATGCGTATTTTGTTAGACGAATATCTTTTGGAGTGGGATGATGCGTGGGCGATCACGACAAAGACATGCGCGTATACAAACCATACGATCATGTCGGAAGCTTTGGAAAAATGGCCGATTGACCTGTTCTCCAGACTTCTGCCGAGGATTTATCAGATCACCGAGGAGATCAACCGCCGCTTCCAAAATGCGATTGCCGAGCAGTATCCAGGTAATTTCGAAAAGGTGAAAAAAATGGCGATCATTTATGACGGACAGGTGAAGATGGCGCATTTAGCGATCGCTGCCGGTTTTTCCGTGAACGGTGTGGCGAAGCTCCACACGGAGATCCTCAAGAATCAGGAACTCAAAGATTTTTATGAGATGATGCCGGAGAAGTTTAATAATAAGACAAATGGTATTACCCAGAGACGTTTCCTTCTTCACGGAAATCCATTGCTGGCGAAATGGGTGACGAATAAGATCGGCCAGGGCTGGATCACCGATCTGTCCCAGATCGGCCGTCTGACACCTTATGCAGACGACGCAGTCGCACAGAAGGAGTTTATGGATATCAAATACCAGAATAAAGTTCGTTTGGCGAAGTACATTAAGAAGCATAACGGCGTGGACATAGATCCGAATTCGATCTTTGACGTTCAGGTGAAGCGGCTCCACGAGTACAAACGCCAGCTTCTCAATATCCTGCATGTGATGTATTTGTACAATCAGTTGAAGGAAAATCCGGATCTGGATATGGTGCCGCGCACATTTATCTTCGGGGCGAAAGCATCTGCGGGATACCGCCGCGCCAAGGCGATCATCAAGCTGATCAACAGTGTGGGCGAGGTCGTAAATAACGACAAGTCGATCCAGGGTAAGATCAAAGTGGTATTTATCGAAAACTACCGTGTCAGCAATGCGGAGATCATTTTCGCGGCTGCGGATGTCTCCGAGCAGATTTCCACGGCAAGCAAAGAAGCGTCAGGTACCGGCAATATGAAATTTATGCTGAACGGCGCGCCGACGCTTGGCACGATGGACGGGGCCAACGTGGAGATCGTAGAGGAAGTGGGAGAGGAAAATGCGTTCATTTTCGGTCTGTCCTCTCAGGAGGTCATTGATTTTGAGCATAACAACCAGTACAGG
>Ga0224748_10077_pt1 | contig 10032 bp, 12 predicted proteins | sample LIM_F_Water_Neg_FD_182074 | JGI IMG/M metagenome (GOLD analysis project Ga0224748, IMG submission 182074) | Enriched cells from gastrointestinal tract of the lab mouse from Pacific Northwest National Laboratory (PNNL), Richland, Washington... | ecosystem: Host-associated > Mammals > Digestive...
AAAGTCAACACTACTTCATATTTTGGGAGGATTAGATAATCCTTCATCGGGGGAAGTATCTGTGAGGGGGATTCGATTGACAGATTTAAAGGAGCAGGAATTAGTGACTTTTCGACGCAGAAATATAGGATTTATTTTTCAGGATTATAATTTGGTATCTAATTTGTGCGTTTACGATAATATTGTTTTACCGATACAGTTGGATGACAGCAGAGTAGATGATAAATATGTAAAAGATATATGCCGAATGCTGCATATGGAAGATCAATTGGAAAAATCAAACTTTTTTATCACAATTTTGTAACATTTACAAAAATCGAATAGAGAAACGACATAATAAAAAGACTGACAATCGCCAGTCTTATCCGTTATTCTCACTTTCTTTTTCCCTTCTAGGCAGATATATATAGAATGTTGTTCCCTGATGTAATATTGACTTTACTCTGATATATCCATGCTCTTTTTCAATTATTTCTTTGCTTAAACTCAATCCCAAACCTACCCCTTCAATTTGTTTTGATTTTTCCTCTCTATAAAATCGTTTAAAAATAAGTGGTATCTTATCTTCCTCAATTCCACTTCCATCATCTGCAATACTGATGATTTCAAAATTATCACTTGTAGCAATTTCAATTTTAATGTTTCCATCCTGTTCTGTATACTTGACCGCATTATCAATTATATTAAAAACTGCCTCTATAGTCCATTTATAATCTACAAAAACTTCATGTTCTCCTTTATAGTCTGCATGAACATGAATATTCTTCTTTTCTGCATTATACAAAACACCCACATAGGATTCTGCTAATATATTTTTAACATTACATATTTGTGGCTGCAAATTCACTATATTTGTTTCCAGCCTGGATATTTTAATGAGAGAATGCATCAGAAAATCCAATTTATCTATCTGTGCTGTTATAATGGATATATGTCCGAGTACCTTCTTTGTATCAAAACTTTCTTTATCACATTTTAATAACATTTGTCCATATGTTTTTGCCGTAGTAATCGGAGTTTTTACCTGATGTGATATATCTGATATCAACTGATGAATCACCCCTAATTCTTTTTTCTGGTTCTCCATATATACTTTTTTACTTTCCTGAATTTGTAATAAATTAGCATACAACTTTGAATAAATTGTATCTTGCAAACTTTTTTTGACATCTAATTTTAAATCACGCTGAACCAGTTTCATTGTTTCTTCTATATTATTCACAAATTCATAAAAAAATTTCATACCTCTATAAATCAGATATATTTGTTGTATCAACACCAAAAGGCATATCGCTACTCCCAGATAGTCATTGTGTTTACTCATAAATAAATACACTAATATGACAATGCATGTAAATTCTATTACAATTGGTGTTCTTATAAAACTGAATTCTTTTATATTATAATTCTTCATCCAGATTATCACCCCACATATAGCCTATTCCAAATACTGTTTTTAACAACTTTCGTTCTGGTTCCTCTATTTTTCCACGAATTCTACTAATGTTTACAGCTAAAGTATGTTCGTCCACCCAGTTTCCACTATTATCCCACAATTCTTGTATTAGATTTTCCTTTACAAGCACATGACCTCTATTAAGAATCAACAATTCCAATATTTTATACTCCGTAGGTGTAAAATTGATTATTTCATTATTTTGTACAGCCTTCTTTTTATCAAAATCCACACTCAGTTTATTAATAATATATTGATTCGCATTTTGAGTTTTACAACGCTTTAAAATTGCTGCAATCTTCTTTTGTAATACAGTAATATTAAATGGTTTTGTAATATAATCTTCTGCCCCCATATCAAACCCAGCAACAATATCCTGTTCTTCATCCCTCACTGTCAGAAAAACAATTGGCACATCACGTATATTTTTTATTTTCTTACAAATCTGAAATCCGTCCATATCAGGCAAATTTACATCCAAAACAGCTAAATCTATACACTCTTCACTTACAATCTTAATAGCTGTTTCCCCTGTCTGTGCCCCCATAACCTTATATCCAAATTCTTTCAAACATTCCTGCATTCCAAGATTTAAAACTCTGTCATCTTCTATAATTAATATAGTATACATTACTTTAACTCCCATTTCTTATGATAACTTCATTATATCAAAATATCTGCATTTTACAAGTAATCAAAGGTAACGGTTGTTAATTATGTAACACCCATTAAAGTATTTGATAAGGACAATTTAATACACTATTTTTTATATAATTATTGTGAATCCATTATCCGCTTCTCTTTTCCTTAATTAAACGGATTTTTAATTTCATTGTTTGGCATAGAATAGGTCTTGTCGATGTCCGTCTGGTTTAACAGTTGATAGCTGTGATAATCCGCCACAAGCCGATCCAGCCTGCGCATCACTGACTTATCCCTTATGTATACAGTTGCCGTCTGTTCTCTGGCGTTATAATTTACCACAATTTCCATTTCATATTTTGTTAAGTTTGTCATAATCTGATATTCTCCTTTTCCCATATCAAAAAGGGACTGCATCTCGCAATCCCTTTTCCAGTGTGTTCCTGCCCTGTATTTTGTTTGGTGTGCCTATAACTGGCACGCTATATTTACCACGCCCGCAGGCTCCAGATCGGACAGTTCGTCATGCAGCAGTTTGTTTTGCCGGATAAAACTGTTTAGGATGCGCAAAAAGAGCGCTTCGGTCTTGGCAAGTCCGTCCTCGTCCAGCCCGCCGCATTCCGAAAGGATACCGGTCAGCTCGTCAAACACGCCTGGGTTCGTTCCCCGCGCGCGTCCCGCCCATTCCGATATATGATTGTATCTTTCCGCGGGAGTCATGGAGGCGGGGTGTTCGGGGCTTGTGTACCAACAGAATTTATCATAGATCATGTCGGATCCTCCTTTATATCAGTTTTTCCATATCAGTTTTTCGTATCAGGTTTTTTATATCAGACTTTTTTGTATCAGGTTTTTTATAGCGGATTTTCTGGTGCGGGCACAAAGATTTCCCCGGCTTCCTGCAGTGTGCTGACTGTGTGCAGTACTTTTGTCACTCTTGCAGCTACCTCCTTTTCGCTGACTGACGCGCACAGCGCCACATCTTCCATGATGGCATTTGCCAGCACGGTGCTGATATTTGCCAGGATCTTTTTGCGGATGTCCTGCTCGATGACGTATATGCAGACCGCCAGATCCATGTTATCGATCTCACGCAGCACTCTCTGTATGCACCGGTCGGGCAGGCGGTTGAATGTTTCCTCGAGATCGCGGATGGATTCCCAAATATCTGAATCCTGAAAAGTGGGATGAATGTGAAACAGTTTCTCCACCTCCTCGCTCTGGTGAAGGACCTCCATCTGTGCCTGGTATTCCGCGTGCAGTCCGGCAGGCATCAGGCTCGCCAGAATGAGATCAAGCGTTCTGGGATTGTCCCCGTTCTGTATGCTGAGCATTCCCCTCAGATACATATATTCAGCCATGGCGTCCGCGCCGTCCGGCGCCTTGGTCCAGTAGAAGTTTGTACCGATTTCGACGACCATGTCCGGAGCCGTGCCATCCACGACCAGAAGGATCAGCTGTCTCAACAGATCCGAGTCGGTCGTCTCTGCCATGCTTTCCAGAATAAGCAGCCCGTTTTTCCGCGCAAGGTCAGCGAGCTTCATGATCTCCTTTGCGGCGGCGATGACCTTGTTCTGCTGGTCTTTCGCTGTCATATCGGCATTCTTTAGTTTCGTGACCGCATCAAGCCGCACGCGATCCAAAAACGTGTCCAGTATTTTTTCCATATGCTTGCCTCCTGAAAGATTGTTTTTTTCATCATAACACAATCGCTGTGTCTTCTCAATATATTTGGGGACTGTCTACGCATCTGCGCTCCTCGAAGCGAATTCCATTGCTTTTTGCATCCTGCTTTCAAACATTTCGGCGGGGACGAGCGCGATGCCTTCCTTGTCGTCCGTGAGCACGATCAGCCGCTGTCCCCCGGTGAGATGAAACTTATCGCGGACCATCTTGGGGATCACAAGTACACCGTTTTCTTAATCCTCGTATACAAAGTGCTTGATATTTGTATCAGTGCAAGGCGGAGGAAGGAGGCGATGCGGTGGCATCGTTGACTGACGACAACGCGGCAATGATGCAAATAGCGAGTGCTTGGTATATGAGGAATTAAAAAACGGTGTACTAGCTGTCCCCGCTCATTGATGGTGATGGAACCCCATATATTTTTTCCTGCGGGTGCGGGCGGTAGCGCGTGGATGCCGTCCACGGTCTCTGTTTTCACGAGACTGTCGAGGCTGACGCCGTAGATCTCGGCGATGCGCATACATTTCTCGATGTCCGGGACTGTTGCGCCGCTCTCCCACTTTGCGTATGCCTGGCGGGAGATGTTTATTTTTTCGGCGATCTCTTCCTGCGAGTAGCCGCTGATATTGCGAAGTATGATCAGATTATCTTTTAACATGGGCAGACCTCATTTCAAAAATCAATTTACAGCGACAAATTTACAGCGACGAATTTACAGTAACGAATTTACAGTTTCGATGTACAACTGGCGGTGGACGGTGTGGATCATGTGGTCACTGGTGGGTGTCTCGATCAAGCGGCAGTTGCTGCCGATATAGGACACGGCGCGTTCCGCCTGCTCGCGGGATGCAGCGCATAGGAGCGTTCCGCTGTCGTGCAGAGTCTCCCTTGCGTGGATATACACGCAGGGGACGCTGATATCCGACAGGATTTTCTCGTGCGCGATGCCATGATTCCAGCTCAGATCATAAAAGTGTTCACCGTAGGCAGGATCGTAGTCCTTTGCGTACTCAAATACGGACCAGATCGACGACGGCAGGAATCCGATCTTCACCGCCTCGCCGGGATGCGCTTTGTGATAGCGCTCTGCATAATCTGCGATCGGATCCATGGCGCGTTTCATAAACAACTGTCCCCAATAACAGTGACGCAGATAGTATGCCTCCCAGCATTCGGATCTGTCTGACTGGACGTAATCGTGGAGGGGCTTATACGTGTCCAGATAGGCGAAGCTCTCCTCCCAGCCCTCCCCCTGTGTCGAGAACACGGGAGGATCCTCGAGCAGTACGCCGGAGATATGGTCACCGCCGTGCGCAGCGATGTACGCGGCTGTCAGGGCGCCGTTTGAATGACCGGAAACAACCGTGGCGGCGCCGATCACATGATCGATGAACCAGATCAGGTCATCGCCGTTTGTATCAATATAATACAGGTTTTCATCGTGCGTCGATCTCCCGTGTCCGTACACATCGACCGCGTAGATGTGCCAGTGCCGGCTCAATGCCGGCATGACAAGGGCGTAGTCCTTCCAGCTCCCCATCTGACCGTGGATCAGAAGGAGCGCCGGCTTATCGTTTGGCACTTCGCCATAATGGATGACATTTCCAAAAGGAAGCGTGGCTTGCCTTTCTATGGCGCCTGCCTTGTCAAGCGCCTTCTTGTACGGATCGTACCAGTGGATGTTTTTGTGCCAGAAAACACACACAGCGGTCACGGTCAGAACAACGACGACCACAAGGACGATTCCGATCACTTTCATAACTGTTATCATAGATATCACAGAGGCTCCTTTCTCGCTGGTGAGCGCTTTGATAAGCGCTTATCCATATTGTAAGGAATGATCGCAAAATGCACAATATGTCAAAGTTGTCAAAAAATGCATAGATTGGTTGCGTTCTTTACGGCAGATATGCGTCAAAGTTTGTGGGAGATTAAATTATCTTACAGATGATTTGCCGAATGAAGGAGGCGTAGGGGACAAAGGCATAAAGGACAATGCCTTACGTTGACTGAATTTGACGCAAATATCACGCAAAGTGGGACAGATGGCGGGAGTGATTTTTCAAACACGCTCTAGTTGACCTGCAGGATAGTAACTGTTACAATTTCCGGTATATTTAAAAACCGAATCGGGTATCTCGACATACCGATCCCGCTGCTGACATACATCCGTAAGGGCGTGGCAGTTTGTATTTCTTCGGCGGGATAATAGCCTTTCCGAAACGCTCCCGATCCCCTTGGAAGCAATTTAGAAGTGACAAATGGAATTGTCACCTGTCCGCCATGAGTATGTCCGGACAGCAAAAGATTGACGCTGTTGTTCTCGATAAATTCAGAAATGACGGGTTCATGGGAAGCGATAATATTAAAGTATTCGCTTTCGATCGTGTATAACGACGAATCTGTCCAGCCCATCAGGTGATCATCAAAGCCAAAAATCTGAATGCCATAGTCTTCAAACAAACGACTTTCGTCGTTTAACAGTTCAAAGCCGCAAGAAGTCATAAAATCTTCATATATACGAACTGCCCCACCGCCGTAATCATGGTTTCCCCAAATAGCATATTTGCCGACAGCTGCATTGATTTCAAGCAGCTTATCTTCAAGATATTCCATATCCATAGAGTTGCAATCACGCGCATAATTATCCAATAAATCACCGCCAAAAATAACGAAATCAGCATTTTGCGCATTTATTTCGTTTACAATATCCTCGATATGGGTTTCGTTGTAATACTTTCCAAAATGTGTATCTGTAAAAAATACGATTTTACAGGAACGGACTTCCTTTTCTGTTTCGATCGTGAGACATTTTACATTTAGTAGATTTGGTTCTATGAAATAAGCATATCCTATCATTCCCAATAGAAGCATGATAAATAAGAGCATCAGCAAAAACGTTCTTTTTATGATTGTGCGCATAATAATAAACCTCGACATTGGGAATAGCGAAACGGTACTAACCTTAAACTTCCGCATCCTCCTGTTAAACCTTCTGGCAAATAGTTCTGATCCGTATCTTTTGCAGTATAGCCCTGATCTGTACTGTTGTCAAGAATAGAATTTTATCAGTGGATCGTGTTGCTGTGGCTGTTTTTTGACTGTAGGCATTGTGGAACAACAAAGGCAACATTGCAATCAGCAATGATGTTTGGATCAGATATGAAGCGGTCATTTTGCCCGGTGCCACGATTGGCGGCGGCGCAATCGTTGGTACACGGGCAGTTGCTACATAAGATGTACCGCCTCATACCATTGTTGGAGGTGTTCTTGCAAAACATGGTAGTAGAAAGCACGTTTCCTTTTGCTTTGCGATCAGAAAAACTGTATTATTCGTTCCATGGAATCCGTTTTACTTTGCGATCAAAAAATACTGAATCATTGGTCCCACGGTTTCCTTTTTGTCGATGATGAAGCAGGTATCGAGTATCGTCTCAAATTCTTCTATCGATATATTAAATTGATCTTGCCTGCCCAGATATTCCTCGATCAGCTTCGCGATTTCGAATTCAGGACTCCCAATATTCGGAATATCGAGGACAAATCGACCATTTGATTTCATGATGCGGGAAAACTCCGCAACGGCTTGCTGCACAAACTCTTTTTCAAAATATTCCAAAGAGCCTATGCACTCACCAATGTCAAAAAAAGAGGTAGCATACGGTGTTTCGTGCATACTGCAACAGTGCAGATCACCGACCGCCAAATGATTTTTTTCCGCGTATTCCTGTAGTAGCTCGATCGTTTTGGTGCTGATATCGACTCCGTAATAGGTAGACGCCCAGTCTTTGTAGCCCGCAAACATCAGATTCAGGCAGCATCCCAGATCGATAAACCGCATGCCAGCCTTTGGGTCAAGATACTCGACAATCTCTTTTCGAGCACTATCAGAAAGAGTTTCGCTCGTCCGCATTTTTTCAAACAAAGGATAATAGGGATGATCTGTAATATAAGAAGGCAAGTTCTCATAGGAATCAATGCCCTTTTTTCCCAGATCAATCCCCTGATCATACGATTTTGCGACGGATTCCAATTGTTTTTTCATTTTGTTCCTCCATATTTCTTGATTTTTTGTAGCAGTGCTCCATCCAGACAGAAATTAGAGTTGTGGACTGCATGGATCGTTTCAGTGCCAGGCAAAATTTCGACGGCGATGCGGTAGCATCGTCTAGAAATTTTAACGGCGCAATGGTGCAAGACAGGCAGTTCACGATTCCAATTTCTGAGCGGATGGAGGAGTAGTATTTATCAGAATATTTACGTACTGAGCATTCGAGTATACCATAAATTGGACGCTTCCTTTTGACTTTTTCCCTGTAACGGTGATCGTATATATTCCGCTTTCCTCAATTTCAAGATCATATTCGCCGGAAGCCGAAACACTGGTCTCCTCATAAAGCGGTTTGGTGTCGTCATTTTTCTGAATTTTATAGGACAGGCTGCCGCCTGTAACCGCAATTTCTACATGCAGCGTATCTCCGGCTGTGATCGTTAAATCCTGAGAAGCTGTACTATTAAAAATCTTATAGTCCATCAATAACGCGTCAGCGTTTTCCATTCGACTTCCAGCATATAATATGCCGCATGCTGTCAGTACAATGGTCAAAATGAGTGGACACAAGACTACTAATTAGTTTTTCATAGTCATTCTCCTGCTAAAAGTTGTATTTCTGTATATTATAGATTTTACCACAAACAAACACACAAGTACAATAATATCTCAAAAGTACTTGTTATTGAAGGTTACAGTTCAGCCTAGTGCTCCATCCAGACAGAAATTAGATTTGTGGGCTGCATGATTCGTGCCAGTGCTAGAGCGTGTTTGAAAAATGCTTTCCGTCAGATGTGCGTCACAGTTTGTGGGAGATTTGTGCCGAATGAAGGAGGCATAGCGGGCTATGTTGACTGAATTCGGTGCAAATATCACGCAAAGTGGGGCGTATAGATGGCGGGAATGATTTTTCAAACACGCTCTAGGCAAAATTTCGACGGCGATGCGGTGGCATCGTCTAGAAATTTTAACGACGCAATGGTGCGAAACAGGCGGTTCACGATTCTAATTTCTGACTGGATGGAGTACTAGAGCGTGTTTGAAAAATGCTTTCCGTCAGATATACGTCACAGTTTGGGGGAGATTAAATCATCTTACAGATGATGTGCCAAATGAAGGAGGCTAGGGGGCAAAGGCATAAAGGGCAATGCCTTACGTCGACTGAATACGGTGCAAATATCACGCAAAGTGGTGATACAGATGGCGGGAATGATTTTTCAAACACGCTCACGGACATCGCACTATGCTGCGAAGTCCGTGAGAAAGCATAGCGGCCTAGATGCATCAAGCCACGGTACATGGCTATGACATCCGCAAAACGGTTTTTGCATGGATTGATGCTTGTAACAGGAGGTCGAAAGCTGAACTGTTACTATTGAAGAAGTGCAAACACGCTCCAGAGCATGTTTGCCTGCCTGGGAGGATTCTGTTGCGCACAGGCAGGCGATATGGTATACTGAGGACACAAACGGGAAAGGAAGCATACTTTATTGGAAATACAGGACAATATACAATGGCATCCCGCATTCTGCTCCGCTGTGGAACTGGAACTTCGGGATTATAAAAAATACCTGACCTATGAGCGGGAACATAATCTGGGCAAAATGCCCCTGAAAATAGACCTGCTCATCATCAAAAAGAGGCGCGACGTCATCATCAAAAACGACATTGCCGATTTCTTTCTCGGGAATAATATCCTTGAGTACAAATCGCCGGGTGATGATGTGAACGCCGGGACTTTTTACAAGGCACTGTCCTACGCGTGCCTGTACAAGGCGGAGGCAGGCGCTGCCGATATCTTTGATGCGGACACCACAGTTTCGATCGTCAGGGAAGAGAAGCCCGTAAAGCTGCTGGCGCAACTTGGCGAAAAGTATTCCGTGACCAAAAGGAAGGCGGGGATCTACCGCATCGACGGCATGATCTTCCCGATGCAGGTTCTTGTGACGAAGGAACTTGCCAGGGAATCCCACGTGTGGATCACGTCCCTGACACGGACGCTGAGCAGGGATGACGCGCGGGAGCTTCTCGACAACTGTGCGGAGCTTGGCAGCGAAGAAGACAGAAGAAATGCGGATTCCGTCGTCAATGTGGCATCGGAGGCAAATGTAGAACTGTTTAAGAAAATGATACAGGAGGGTGATCAAATGTGTGAGGAATTGAAGGAACTGCTGGCGCCTGAGATTGTGGAATTTAA